>Ga0209443_1000035_pt1 | contig 75335 bp, 67 predicted proteins | sample LauGreBMM110DCMD_2_FD_187571 | JGI IMG/M metagenome (GOLD analysis project Ga0209443, IMG submission 187571) | Freshwater lake microbial communities from Lake Michigan, USA - Su13.BD.MM110.DCMD (SPAdes) (version 2) | ecosystem: Environmental > Aquatic > Freshwater > Lake | place: Lake Michigan... | reverse complement strand
TTTTATTGCATTATAAATGTTAAAATTTCAAATTAAATTTGTTTTATAAATAAATTATATAGTATATTTGTTTTAATATTAATTTTAATTTAACATTTGCCTATTCAAAAAACTACTTTTTAGAGATAATTCTCCAATTTTATTTTAACAACTAAAAAGTATTTTTATGGCTAACGTACCTACCTCAGACGCATTATTGGTAAAAAATTATATAGCAGGTGATGAAAACTCCTTGTCTATATTAATCAACAGACACCAATCTAAGATTTACGGTTTTATCTATTCTAAATTATCAGATAGAGATATAGCAGACGATATCTTTCAAGATACTTTTATTAAAGTAATTAAAACCCTTAAATCTAATTCTTACAATGAAGAAGGTAAATTTTTACCTTGGGTAATGCGAATTTCTCACAATTTAATTATCGATTATTATAGAAAAAATAAAAAAATGCCAATGTTCAGAGAAACAGAAGACTTTTCAATATTTTCTATCATGTCGGATAATGTTCCTAACATCGAATCTCAATTAATCACTTCGCAAGTAGAGTCTGATTTAAGAAAATTAATCGAAGAACTTCCTGAAGATCAAAAAGAAGTTTTGGTAATGAGAATGTATCAAGATCTAAGTTTTAAAGAAATCTCTGAATTAACGGGGGTTAGCATTAACACTGCTTTAGGTAGAATGCGTTATGCAATTATGAACTTAAGAAAAGTTATTGACAAACATCAAATTATATTAACAAATTAATACTATTTGAATAGTTATATCGTTATAATAAAATAGAAATTAATTCTTAATAAATTATGGCGAAAATCTACTCTAAAAATGCTTTAGAAATTTCAAAAAAATTACCAAAAAAAGAAACAATTCAATTCTTATTAAATTATTCAAAAGCTTTGAATATTCTTAAAATTGGTAATAAATCTTTCGAAATTTTAGCTAATTAATTAAAATTCCGGTTTTATTATCGGGATTTTTTTTTGTAGTATTCTTTAATTACCGATTTTCGACCAATAGTTTTTGTAATAGTATCGGTTTCCAAATCCCAACCACGAGCTGGGGAATATTCACGTCCATACCAAATAATTTGCAAGTGTAAATCGTTCCAAAGTTCTTCTGGGAATATCCGTTTTGCATCTTTCTCCGTTTGAACCACATTTTTTCCATTCGTTAAATTCCATCGGTACATCAATCTGTGTATGTGCGTATCCACTGGGAAAGCTGGAATTCCAAAAGCTTGCGACATCACCACACTCGCCGTTTTATGTCCCACTGCCGGAAGTTCTTCGAGTGCCATGAAATCTTGTGGAACTTTGCCATCGTATTTTTCAATTAATATATGAGATAAGCCATGAATTCCTTTTGATTTCATTGGTGATAATCCGCAAGGACGAATAATTTCTTTAATCTCTTCTACTGTCATTTTCACCATATCATAAGGATTATCTGCTTTTGCAAATAATAAAGGGGTGATTTTATTAACTCTAACATCCGTGCATTGCGCAGATAGTAATACTGCAACAAGCAAAGTATAAGGGTCTTTGTGGTCAAGAGGAATTGGAATACTCGGATATTTTTCTTTTAACGTATTAATAACAAATGTTATTCGTTCTTGCTTATTCATTTTTCGTTAAATTTGAATCGTAAATTTACTACAATATTTTTACTTAATTTCATTTTCAAATTTGCAGTTTAATTTAAAATAGATACTATGACCACATTAAAAAAAGGCGATAAAGCCCCTCAATTTTCAGGAGTAGATCAAGATGGAGCTATCCATAAATTAGCCGATTACAGCGGAAAAAAGTTAGTTGTTTTCTTTTATCCAAAGGCAAATACTCCAGGCTGTACAACTGAAGCTTGTGATTTACGTGATAATTTTGACCGTTTTCAAGCTCATAATTATGCCATTTTGGGCGTTAGTGCCGATTCTCAAAAAGACCAAGCTAAATTTAAAAATAAGTTTGAATTTCCTTTTCCGCTTTTGGCTGACGAAGACAAGTCGGTTATTCAAGCTTTTGGGGTTTGGGGACCTAAAAAATTCATGGGTAAGGAATACGATGGCATTCACAGATCAACATTCATTATCGATGAAAATGGCCTAATTGACGAAGTAATTTTGGATGTAAAAACCAAAGAGCACGCTAATCAAATTCTGAAATAGAACTATTCTTATTTAAAGTTTGACGAAGTAATTTTGGATGTAAAAACCAAAGAACACGCTAATCAAATTCTGAAATAGAACTATTCTTATTTAAAGTTTACCTTTAATGTTTTTAAAATAATAAAGCCAGGAACCTCCTGGCTTTATTATATATTTATAGTTGAATTAGTTATTTATTTCTAATACTTTGTTTGGGTCGTAGCCAAAAAGGTGGTGTTTCTTAATAATTTCACTAATTCCTTGCGGAAGCATATTTTCCCAACCAGTTTGTCCGTCGCTAATCATTTTTAGAACCTCTCGAGAGAAAATTTCTAAATTATGAGGATCGTAATCTTCAATATCAATTACTTTGCCATTGGATTTAAAGAATTTGTACAGCTCTTTCATTCTTGGGTGAACTTTTAAATTCTCAGAGTTAATAATCTCTTTATTTTCAGCAATCATTGGATATAAAAAAACTTTTAAATCACGATAGAATAATTTTCCAAACGCTTCCAAAATTCCGCCACTTAAATGGCGGTAGTATTTTTCGTCAAAAATATCAACTAAATTATTAACTCCCATTGCTAATCCCATACGAGCTTTGGTATATTTAGAGAAATATTCTACCACTTTGTAATATTCTTGGAAATTGGAAATCATTACCGTTTGCCCAAGTGAACAAAGTAATTTTGCTCTATCCATGAAATCACGTTCGTCAATTTCTCCGTCAGAACGCAAATTGGAAAGTGTAATTTCGAAAACGACTAACGTATCATCTTTGTTAACCTTATTCTCATTGAGGAACATTTTCAAGGAATGCTCGTACATGTCCATATTTACCTTGGTTACCGGTCTGAAACTACCACGTAATGCCAATATATTTTTTTTGTATAAAATTGCAGCAGGCAGGATATTATTTCCATTTGGGTCAAACATCACCGCGTCGGTCATGCCGTTTTTAACCAGTTGTAAACTCATTAATCGATTGTCAACATTTGCAAAGCGGGGTCCTGAAAAATTGATGGTATCAATCTCTAATTGGTCTTTATCCAAGTGATCGTATAAATAACGAAGTAGTTTTTTTGGATCATTGTATTTGTAGTAGGCACCGTAAATTAAGTTAACGCCTAAAATTCCTAAAGTTTCCTGTTGCAATCGCGCATCAGTTTCTTTAAATCGAATGTGAATGATAATTTCGTTTATTGCTTCGTCAGGTTCAATTTGAAATCGAATTCCAACCCATCCGTGTCCTTTAAATTTTTTTGCGAAGTCAATGGTGGCAACAGTATTGGCGTAACTAAAAAACATTTTATTAGGATGTTTTTCTCGACTTAATCGGTTTTCAATTAATGCATATTCGTGGGATAGCATTTTTTTTAAGCGGCTTTCAGTTACATACCTTCCATCATCTTCATCGCCATAAATAGCATCACTAAAATCTTTATCGTAAGCTGACATTGCTTTTGCAATTGTTCCGGAGGAACCCCCAGATCTAAAAAAATGTCTAACTGTTTCTTGTCCAGCTCCGATTTCCGCAAAAGTTCCGTAGATATTTTCGTTTAAATTAATACGAAGTGCTTTGTCTTTAATTGAAGGAATTTGTTCGATGACTTTGTCACCTTTTAATTTAATTTCAGTCACTTTTTTATGATTTAAAATAAACTTATTTACAAAGTTAATAAAATAGGACTTCAATTAAAGAATTTTAATATTATTTTTGTAAAAAAAATTAGGTGAAAGTTTATTTTTTGGGCACCGGTACTTCTCAAGGAATTCCAGTAATTGGTAGCAATCATCCTGTTTGCCTAAGTGAAAACCCCAATGATAAACGGTTAAGGGTTTCGGTTTGGGTTACTTGGGATAATTTTTCATTAATTATTGATTGTGGACCCGATTTTAGACAGCAAATGCTGGCCTCCAAATGTCCAAAAATTGATGCGATTTTGTTTACTCACGAACATGCCGATCATACAGCTGGATTAGATGATATCAGACCATTTAATTTTAAACAAGGATATATTCCAATTTATGCACACCAGCGCGTTTTAAATAATTTAAAAAGGCGTTTTGATTATGTTTTTGAAACTGAAAACAAGTATCCTGGCGCTCCTACAGTTTCTCCAATTGAAGTAGTAAATAATGAGTCATTTTTATTAGGTGGAAAAGAAATTATTCCTATTAATGTGCTGCATGGAAGCCTTCAAGTTTTTGGTTACCGAATTGAATCATTTGCTTATTTAACAGATGTTAAAACTATTGACAATCAAGAACTTGAAAAATTAAAAAATCTTGACGTTTTAGTGGTAAATGCTTTACGTGAGGAACATCACAACACCCATTTTAATTTGCAAGAAGCGTTGGATTTCATCGCTTTGATAAAACCAAAAAAAGCCTATTTAACTCACATAAGTTACCATTTAGGATTTCACGAGGAAGTACAAAATAAACTACCTGAAAACGTTAATTTAGCCTACGATAACCTTGAAATAAATTTAAAATAATGAAACATTCCCTTTTACTTTATCTTTTTATTTTAGCATTAGTTTTTAACATTTTCACCTATGCTTATTATTCAAAACAAGTTGAATTTCAAAATACCCAAATTGAGAATTTAAATGAAAAGTTTCAATTAAATAAGACCGAATTCAATTCAAAACTTCAAGATGCTAATTTTTTTTCGCTAGAATATAATGAAAAAGCTCAAAATTATTTTACTTCAAATCCGGATCAAAAAAATGATATAGATATATTAATTCCCTCTTTAAAACAGGCTTTATTAAAATTTAATGTGATCCCAAATGGAAATCCATACACTGGTCAAAAAAAGTTAGGTGTGAATAAATTTATCATTAATAAAATTAAAGCGATCAACCACCGATGGATTATTGCTGATTTTAGTGATGGTGAAAACTGTGGAGAAGTCTTATTGAAGTATTTTGTAAAAGAAAACAACACCTTTACGTTTGAAGTTAACCAATCTTTAATGTTTCCAAAAAAGTAATTTTTTATATTGCCACTGATTCACTGATTCAAAATATTTATATCTGTGAATCTGTGGCTATTATTTTTCCTGCAACCAACTTTTTAAATCAAAAAAGTTATTAGGTGAAACGCCATGACCAATAGGATATTCTTTATAAGTTGAATTAATTCCTAAGTTTTTTAATATAGGATCTGTTTTTCGAGCCCATTCTACTGGGATTACTTGGTCGACAGTGCCATGTGATGAAAATATTTTCAAGCCACTAAAATCATTATTTTGGTAATCAGCAATGTTTATATCTAAATTCAAATATCCGCTTAAAGCTCCAACACGTTGAATAATATTAGGATAAGAAAGAGCAATTGAGTAACTTAAAATAGAACCTTGGCTAAAGCCTATCAAAGTGATATTGGAACTGTCAATTGGGAATTTTGATTTTAGTTCTTCTATGAATTGTACTACTAATTCTCTTGAAAGTATCGCCTGGTCGTGATCAGAAAATTTATTTTGATTGGCATCAAAGTTGATTGAATACCATGCATAACTTCCATATTGTAAATCATAAGGTGCTCTTGCAGAAATTACATAATATTCGTCGGGTAATTCAGAAGCAAATGAAAATAAGTCGGCTTCGTTACTTCCATAACCATGTAATAAAAGCAATAATGGGTTTAATTCTAATTCTATTTTTGGTTCGCGAACTTGATATTCTAATGATAATTCCATTGTTTAAGAAATGGTTTTAAACCAATTTTGAAAGTAGTGACCTAAAATAGGAATTGGTTTTTCTGAACCACTAATCGCACTAAATATTCCATAAGTCCACAATATTGAAACTGAAATCCACATTGGCAAAGAAATATAAATCGAATTGAAGTTACTAATTATTAATCCTAAAGATATGAATATCAGAGATATACCCAGTGCTTGACGAATATGGAAAGAAGCAAATGAATTTTTATTTTCATTGTTCATAGACATTGCAATAAATACGCCAACAATTAATATATAGCTTGTAATTGCTATTGTTTTTCCTTCTTCAACAGAATTTTCCATTTTTGAATGCTATTATATTTAAGATAAAATTAATTTTCCTTGGTTGTAAATTCCATATACTTTTCCCTTCATTTCGGATCCGATAAAGGCGGAATTTTTAGATTTTGAAAAGATATTCTCTTTTTCAAAAGTCCAATTTACTTTTGGATTGAAAAGGGTAATATTGGCTTTTTCTCCTTCTTTTATTGATGAATTTTCAATTCCGAAGAGATTTTTACTCGCGGTTAATTTTTCAATTATTTTTTCTAAAGTAAGAACTGTCATTAAAGCTCCAAAAGCCGATTCTAATCCGATAGTACCGCTTTTAGCTCCCTCAAATTCCATTTTTTTAAGCTCTATATCAATTGGATTGTGATCGGAAGTGATCAGGTCTATCGTATTATTATTAATTCCTGCGATTAGTGCTTTTCGATCTGCATCAGTTCTTAAAGGAGGTGAAACCTTATATCTTGTATCAAATCCCTCTAATTTTTCATCGGTCAAAACCAAATGATGTACAGCTGTGCCACACGTTACATTTAAGCCTTTGGCTTTGGCATTTTTTATTAATTCTACCGATTTTGCAGTCGAAATGGTTGGAATATGCATTTGTCCACCCGTATATTCTAATAGGAAAAGGTTGCGAGATATTTGCAGTTCTTCTGCCAAATTCGGAATTCCTTTTAATCCTAATCTTGTAGAAACTTCCCCTTCGTTTACCACTCCACTTCCTTTAATACTGGCTTCTTCTGAATAGGCGATGATCAATCCATCAAAATCTTGAACATACTGCAAACCTATTTTCAGTAGATTGGCATTGTCAATATTCTTATTATAATCTCCAAAAGCGATAGCGCCAGCATTTTTCATATCGAATAATTCGGCCATATCTTTTCCTTCACTTTCTTTTGTGAAAGCACCAATTGGAAATAATTCCGTTGCTGATCCTTTGGCTTTATTTTTTACAAAATTAATTTGAGCTTGATTGTCAATAATAGGGAAGGAGTTGGGTTGTAAGGCCACCGCTGTAAAGCCACTTTTTGCAGCTACAATTAATCCATTTGCAATAGTTTCACGATCTTCATATCCAGGTTCACCTAGTGAAACACTACTATCGAACCATCCTTGGGAAAGGTGTAGATTATCTAATTTAATTTCTTCAAAACCTTTTTCATTTGGAATTTTAGTTCCAATTTTTTCTATGGTACCTGATTTTATTTTCACATCAACCTTTTGATTGTGAAAAGGACTTTTAGAATCAATTATTGTAGCTTCACGGATAATTAGGTTCATTTTACTAATTTTTGAATTAATACTTCTAAAAATAAAAATAATAAGGCCAATATTACAAATATTTTCCAAATTTCGTTGTTACTTCGGTTAGAAAGTAAACTATTAAATACAGTTTCTATAGATTTTACTACATTATAATCAGACAATAATTGGCTTTGTATTTGTTCTAAATTACTTTCTGATCGATTGTAATTAAAACTAATTTTTTGTATTATTTCGTCTTTTTTGTAAATTCCAAAATTTCCTGCAAAGATAGGGTAATCATTGAATTGTAACTTAACTTTATTATTTAATATTTGTTGAGTAGGTATAAATTTATCAATATCATTTTTCACTTCTAAAATCTCATCTTTCGATAGGTTTGTAGTAACTATGAATGGTTGATTTTCTCCAATTGTTAACGCATTCACCCCTGTTTTGAGAGCATTTTGTACCATATTATAAAATACAGGAACAATCAAAGGCGAATTTTGGAAATTTGAATTCATCTTATTAATTGGTGCTGCAAACACATACACACTCGAAACCTGATTTTGAAGGGAAGCCAGAAAGCAACTTTGGTCTTCGTAACTTAAAATGGGTGGGTTTGCAGTTTTTAGCTCAAAATTTTGTTTTGTATTTGGATACTGAAAGTTGTATATTTTTTTCTCAAATACCGATTGAAATAAGGGGTGCTGAAAAGCAATTTTGGTGATTAATTGAGTAGCATTTTGGTTTTTTCCAAATTGTATTTGACCAAGAGATCTTAAAAAGCTATTGGCTTCCGAAATTTTACTTTCAGATGATGGAATAAATACTAGATTTCCGCCTTTTTTTACAAATGATTTTAAATTAGTCACTAATGCTTTAGGTAAATTTTCAAGTTCATTCAGTACAATTGCGTCTTTCTTTTCAATACTATTGTAATCTAAAGTCTCAATTGTAAAATTATTATAATTGAATTCCTCTGCAGTATAAATGCGATTTAGGAATTCGCTTTTTTCTGTTTTTCCAATGCTAATGACACTCGTTTTTTCAGGTTTATTGATACTGAAATAATAGATATTGTCGTATTTTAAACTAGTATCATTAATGGAAACGTAACCATTAAAATCTTTCTTGGGTATTGTAAAATTGATAATAATTTCTGGCTTTTCAAATTTTACTAATGTTTTAGCTACCAGCTTGTTATTTTTGTACAAACCTATTGGAATTGCATTTTCTTGCTCTCCAAATGATTTTAGGTTGACACTAATTTCATAAAAATCATTTAGTGTTTGATTCATATAAACGCTGTCAATTGTGATATTATTTTTTTGCTCCGCTTCAGGATTAATAAAATAAGTATTGAAATTTTCGTCGATGCTTTTGAGTTGTTTTGGTTTTAAACCAATAGCATCGGTTATAATAATTACATCTTTATTATTAGCACTTTTTCTAGATTTAATTTTTGCCATTGCGCTCTCTAGTTGAAACGGGAGTGCACTATAATTAATATTTTGAACTTCTTTTTGAATCGATTTAATGTTGGTATTCCAATAGGTTTCATTATTGGTAATCAATGAAAAAGTTTGATTTTCAGGAGTGTTTTCTAATAATTCTTGAATCGCCCTTTTCAATAATTCGCCTTTATTTCCTTTGGCTTGCATTGAATAGGAATTATCCAATACAATATACATTTCATTTAAAATATTTTTAGAATCTTTGGCTTTGAAAAAAGGTTGAGCAAATGCAATAATTAATGCTAATAACAATAATAATCTAGTGATTAATAACAACCATTTTTTAATTTTTGAACTTTTTCGGGTTTGAATTGAAAGCTCTTTTAGGAATTTAACATTGGTGAAATATTCTTTTTTAAAACGACGAAATTGAAACAAATGGACCAGAATTGGAATCACCAACACAAAAAGAAAATAAAGTATTTCTGGATGTTTAAACTGCATTCTTACTTTTGTTTGTCAAAAATACTACTTTTTATGATTGTTCAAATCATATTTATTTTTTAAATCAATTTTATTAGCGGGAATCCACTATTTTTGTATTAAATATTTAAAACATGAACACAAGATTTAACTTTTTGTTGCTTTTTATCTCAATTTCAATTGGTTATTCCCAAAATAAACATTTAAATTTAATTGTTGGTACTTTTACTAAATCTTGTGAAAGTGGAGGAATTTACACTTATGATTTTGATTTAAATACGGGGACTACTTATTTAAAATCCAATACCGAGAAAATCAATAACCCCGGTTTTTTATCGATATCATCCGATAGAAATTTTATTTACAGTGTGAATCAATTCCAAAATGAAAGTAGTATAAGCGCTTTTAAATTTAATTCTATATCAGGTAAATTAGATTTCATGAATGCTCAAAATTCATTTGGTATCAATCCGTGTTATATTACAAATGATAAAAAAAATGTAATTGTTACAAATTACACTAGCGGAAGTCTTGCGGTATTTTCAAAAAATAGTGATGGTTCTTTGGGAGAGGTAAAACAAGTTTTTCAACAATTTGGTAAAAGCATAAATCCAAAAAGACAGGAAAGTCCTCATGTGCACATGGCTCAATTCTCACCAGATAAGAAATTAGTTTTTGCGACTGATTTAGGTAAAGATAAAATGTACATATATAATTATAATGCTTCTTCAAAATCAAAAATGTTGTCAATTAAAGACAGTATTTCGATTAAACCAGGAAGTGGACCAAGGCATTTGACCTTCAATAAAAGAGGGAATTTAGTGTATCTTTTACAAGAATTAGCCGGCACCATAACCGTTTATAAAAATAGTAAAGGGAAATTAATTAAGTTTCAAGAAACTAGCATTGTTACTCCTGACTTTAAAGGAGATTCTAGCGCAGCTGATATTCATATTTCACCCAATGGGCATTATTTATATGCCTCAAATAGAGGAATTGCAAATGACATTTCTTGTTTTGAAATTCAAAAGGATGGAAGTTTGGTATTTAAAGAAAGAACAAGTACGCAAGGAAAAGGACCAAGAAATTTCACGATTGACCCCTCAGGAAATTTTTTATTAGTAGGAAACCAATACACTAATAATATAGTGATTTTTAAAATTAATAAAGATACAGGAAGTCTAACAGATACAGGAAAACGAATAGAAATTTGCTCGCCTGTTTGTTTAGTTTTTACTGAAGTATAAACTATTTTTTATCTTTACGTTTCTTATCTCTCGTTTTAAGCATATTTCTATTTACAGAGCCAGAAACCTTCTTTTTGGTTTTTGAGGGGCCTCCAAGATTTACTTTTTTATTCTTTTTTGATTTTTCGTGAAAAGCACCTTCACCATCTAATTTTGGTTTTTTAAGCAAAAATTTAATTGGTTGTTTGTCCTTTTCAGGTTCAATTAGTTTGGAAGATATTTCAACGTTTTCTGGAAATTCAATGACATCAATTTCATGGTTCATTAATATTTCAACTTCGGTAATTAAGTCAGCTTCCCGCGGAGTAATAAAACTAATGGCTGTTCCGGTAGCATCAGAACGACCCGTTCTACCAATTCTGTGCATGTACAATTCGGGCATTTCAGGTGCCTCAAAATTGATTACGTGAGAAATATTGGAAATATCCAAACCTCTAGCCATAATATCAGTGGTGATAATTCCTCTTAATTCCCCTTCTTGAAATGAAGCCATCGTACTCAAACGATAGTTTTGAGATTTATTGGAGTGGATTACACCAAATTCCCCATCAAAATGTTCTTCAATGCGCTCATGAAGTAGATCAGAAATCTTCTTATTGTTCACAAAAACCAAGATGCGTTCCATTGATTCATCGCTTTCCAGCAAATGGATTAAAAGGTTAACTTTAGTATTAAAATTGGGAACATTATAAGTATATTGTTGTATATTTTCTAAAGGCGTTCCAGAAGGAGCAAGAGTTACTTCTTCGGGGAAATCGAAGAAATCATTTAAAATGGTATCTACTTCATCGGTCATTGTAGCTGAAAAAAGTATATTTTGACGTTTGTTTCGCGTCATCATCGCCAAAATGGAAGTTAGCTGTACTCGGAATCCTAAGTTTAGCATTTCGTCAAATTCATCGATAACTAATTTCTGAGTATCGTCAAATCGAATTACACTATCCAAAGCTAAATCCATTACACGACCTGGAGTTCCTACTAAAATATCAATTCCTTCGTAAACTGCTTTCTTTTGGGTATTAATGTTAACCCCTCCATAAATCCCTAATGTTCTAACCGACATGTATTTGGTTAATTTTTCAACTTCTTCAACTACTTGAACCACTAATTCACGAGTTGGAACAAGAATTACAATTTTAGGAGTATCGGTAGCTGTAAATTTGTATAGCTTTAATAAAGGAAGTAAATAAGCAAATGTTTTCCCAGTTCCCGTTTGTGCAATTCCCATCATATCTCGTCCTGACATAATCACAGAAAATGATTTTTCCTGGATTGGAGTAGGAGTTACGAATCCTAAATCCTCAATTGCTTTTTGAACTGATTTAGGAAGATTGAATTGCTCGAAAGTAGTCATATAATGTAAATTTGGTGCAAATATAAGCTTTTTAGACCGCTATTAGCACTTTTACTATTTTGAAAGTTGGAAGTAATTCAAAGCAATTGCTGCAACCGATATCATTATCTAGGTTACAAATACAATATACTATTGTCCTATTTTTTTTCTTAATCCAAAAAGATAGAAGGATAAAATAGAAAATAAAAACCCTATTAAGATAATGATGTAGTTCATTGGTTTTTCAATCGTAAGCGACATTCTTATTAAAATGGTGGTGATTATAAAGCTGGCATTTCTAAAAATGGTGAAAAAAGAAAAATGATAGGTAAATGAAATAATCAATAGCAATACATCCACAAAAATCATGATGGAGAAAAAATCGGAGTAGAACACAGCGTTTGAATTTGGAAAGTTTTCACCAGTTTGTAGAGCAATTATCATTTCAGAACCCCAATTATAAAAACTACTTATACTCAACAGCAACAAAATTACTATCATCCCTAACGAGAGCATTTTTTTTATATTAATAAAATTAGTAAGCTGATTAACCACATCTGCTTTTCCATTATGTTGATATATTTTATAGTATAAAATCGTTAAACCAAGCATAACAAGAGCGGCGCAGAGATCATACATTAAGCTTATAAAATCGGGATTATAAATGTTGATGGAATTTTTTAAATCAAGTTCGGCAATATCGTGAAAGAAACTTCGTAGGGTAATTAATGTAATTACTTCAAATTGTTTTCCAACAAATTCAGAAATTGATTTAGGAATTATTATAACTAATAGGAAAACTTCATAAAAAAGAATGAAACTAAATGGGGTGTAAATTGCTCTTAAGTAACTGTGCTGAAAATTTTCAAAGTATAAAAAATTGTTACCTAAAAATATTAGTGCTAAATGTAACAAAAATGATACTACAGCAAAACGAAGTATTATTAATTCTATTTTACGGGTGTTTTTTGAACTAAAGTAGGTGTCGAAGTAATTGCCTAAAATAACTGTTAAATTGTTCATAAATTCTTATAGTTTGATTATTTATAACTTTTTGAATTTTTGGTGCTGAAACTAATTTTATGGAATAATTTAATTTTATATAACAAATGTAAATTATTTTTTTTGATTACTATTAAATAAATAAATAATATAAAAAATCCGTTTTGAATTCACAAAACGGATTGATACTATTAGGTTTATTTTTACAAGTGAATCACTTCGCCATAAGCATCTGCAACAGCTTCCATGACCGCTTCACTCATTGTTGGGTGTGGGTGAATCGCTTTTAGAATTTCATGACCTGTAGTTTCTAATTTTCTAGCTACAACTGCTTCCGCAATCATATCGGTAACACCAGCACCAATCATGTGGCAGCCCAGCCATTCGCCATATTTGGCATCGAAAATTACTTTTACAAATCCGTCAGAAGTTCCTGAAGCTTTTGCTTTTCCTGAAGCGGTGAATGGAAATTTTCCAATTTTTAAATCGTACCCTTTTTCGATTGCTTGTTTTTCAGTCATTCCTACAGAAGCAATTTCTGGGCTTGCATAAGTACAACCTGGGATATTTCCATAATCAATAGGATCGACGTGCAATCCTGCAATTTTTTCTACGCAAGTAATTCCTTCGGCAGAAGCAACGTGAGCTAATGCTGGGCCTGGAACGACATCGCCAATAGCATAATAGCCAGGAATGTTGGTTTGGTAGAAATCGTTTACCAAAATTTTATCTCTGTCGGTTGCAATTCCCACTTCTTCTAATCCAATGTTTTCAAGGTTGGTTTTAATTCCCACAGCGGAAAGTAAGATGTCGGCTTCAAGAATTTCTTCCCCTTTAGCTGTTTTTACAAAGGCTTTTACACCTTTTCCTGAAGTGTCAATTCTTTCTACAGATGAGTTGGTCATAATAGTTACGCCCGCTTTTTTCATAGAACGTTCCATTTGTTTAGAAATGTCTTCGTCTTCAAGTGGGACAATATTTGGAAGGAATTCAACGATGGTCACATCGGTTCCCATTGCGTTATAAAAGTGTGCAAATTCAACCCCAATAGCTCCAGAACCAACAACTATCATTGATTTTGGTTGTTTTTCTAATGTCATAGCTTTTCGGTAACCGATAACTTTCACTCCGTCTTGAGGCAAATTTGGCAATTCACGAGAATTCGCTCCTGTTGCTATAATAATATGATCGGCATCGTAATCAGTTACTTTTCCATCGGCAGCGGTAACAGCAACTTTTTTACCTGGTTTCATTTTACCAAAACCATCAATCACATCAATTTTATTTTTTTTCATTAGGAATTGAACCCCTTTGCTCATTCCGTCAGCAATTCCTCGGCTACGGCTAACCACAGCGGTGAAATCTTTATCAAACGATGAAACAGTCAAACCATAATCGGAAGCATGCTTCAGGTAATCGAAAACTTGTGCCGATTTTAGTAATGCTTTTGTAGGGATACATCCCCAATTCAAGCAAACTCCACCTAAGTTTTCTTTTTCAATAACGGCAACTTTAAAACCCAATTGTGAGGCTCTAATTGCAGTTACATATCCTCCAGGTCCACTTCCTAAAACAATTATATCGTATTTCATTTTTTTTCTAATTTATTTAATTATGGTAAAAATGCAGTTGCAAAAGCTCGTGTCATTTTATGTTTATTTATTAAAAATCTGTTGCAAATTTATGAATTAATTTTTATTTGATAATAGGAAAACTGCAATTAGTTAACCAATTTTATAATGCCATTTATGAATTTAAAACAAATTGCGAATCGTATAAGTTTTTGTAATAACCGGAAGTTACATTTAATAATTCTTGATGGGTTCCTTGTTCAACAATTAATCCTTTGTCCATTACTACAATTTTGTCAGCGTTAATGATTGTTGCCAATCGATGTGCGATGATTATTGATGTTCTTCCTTTAGTAATTGTTTCAGTTGCCTTTTGTATTAATTCCTCTGAATACATGTCGATTGATGAGGTTGCTTCGTCCAAAATCAAGATACTAGGATTACTAACATAGGCGCGTAAAAATGCAATTAATTGGCGTTGTCCTGAGGATAACATTACGCCACGCTCTTTTACATTATAATCATAACCACCGGGCAAACTATTGATGAATTCATGGACTCCAATTTTTTTGGCTGCCGCCACTACTTGCTCACGAGAAATCTCTGGATTGTTCAACGTAATATTGTTTATTATGGTATCTGCAAATAGGAAAACATCTTGTAATACGACTGCGATTTGTTTTCTCAGCGAATCCAAAGTATAGTCGTGTATGTTCTGATTATCAATATAAATGGTTCCGCTATTGATTTCGTAAAACCGATTTAGTAAATTGATAATGGTCGTTTTACCAGCTCCTGTAGCTCCAACAATTGCTATTGTTTGCCCAGGTTGCACACTTAAATTGATTCCTTTTATCACTTCTTCATTATCTATATAACTGAACTTAACCTCATTAAATTCAATGACTCCTTTAAATGTTGGCGCTTCAATTGTTCCAATGTCTTGGATGTGTTCCTTAGTATCTAAAATTTCAAAAACACGATTGGCAGAGATCATTCCCATTTGCATTTCGTTGAATTTATCCGCAATTTGACGCAACGGATTAAATAACATTCCAATATACATCGTGTAAGAAAAGATATCTCCAAATGTAGTTGTAGTATCTCCATCTAGAATTTGGAAACCTCCATAAAGAACTATAAAACCTAGAGTTAATGATGAAATAATATCGGCAATAGGGAAAAAAATGGAGTTGTAAAGAATGGTTTTTACCCAAGCATTTTTATGTTTCGCATTAATTTCTTTGAATTTTTCATATTCAATAGTCTCTCTATTGAAGAGCTGAACGATTTTCATTCCCGTAACCCGCTCTTGAACAAAGGTGTTGAGGTTTGCTATTTGATTTCGTACTTCTTCAAAAGTCACTTGCATTTTGCGTTGGAAAATTCGGGTTACGAAAACCAATATTGGCATTGCTATAAATACAATAATTGTTAATTTCCAATTTTCCTTCAACATAAAAATTAGAATAACAAGCATTTTCAGTAAGTCACTGGCAATCATGAATAACCCTTGACTGAAAATTTTAGCAATGGATTCCATATCGGAAACCGACCTTGTAATTAATTGTCCAACAGGAGCGGTATCGTAATATTTCATTTTGAAACTCAACATGTGTTTGAAGAGTTTTACACGAACATCTTTTACGATATCTTGTCCCAACCAATTCGCCCAATAAACAAAGAAAAAGTTAGAAAGTACTTCCAGAATAAGAACAATCCCCATTAAAGTCACGTACCATAAAAGACCTGCTTGATCGTGAGTTTTTATATAATCATCGACGGTTAATTTTAATAAATAGGGACGTAATGCAGCAAAAATGGATAGGAAAATGGCAAATAGAATAACACTATTAAATCGGAATTTATAGGGTTGAGCATATTTTAATATCCTTTTAAAAACAATGGTATCGAATGCTTTTGCTTTCATATTAATTTGATAGTGTAACTTGTATTGTTTGTTTAAAAAAGTATTTATATATATTCATATTCAATTTTAGTTAGAAACAAGCCTTGTGCTGGAACGGAAAAACCGGCTTCATTTCTATTTTTATTATCAATAATGGAGTTGAAATCGGAAAGGGTGATTTTATGCAAACCAACATTTACGAGAGTTCCAACAATTGCGCGAACCATATTTCGTAGAAATCGATCTGCTGAAATAGTAAAAATCAATTGGTTGTTTTCTTGTGTCCAATACGCCTCGGTAATAGTGCAATTGAAAGTATTTACGTCGGTATTTACTTTAGAAAAACATTGAAAATCGGTGTGATTTAATAGTATTTCAGCAGCTTGATTCATTAATTCCACATCTAGATTTTGGCGGTAGTACCAACATTCCTCTTGAGAAAAAACGTCTTTCACAGAAGTAATATAATAATGATACGTTCTTTTTTTGGCATCGAAACGGGCATGAGCGTCATCATGAACTTGAATTATATTGTAAATCACGATGTCTTTTGGAAGGTAGGAATTCAGTTTGTGTAACGTTGATTCAATTTCTAGAGTAGGAGCGTAGTCAAAATGAGCAAACATTTCTTTGGCATGAACTCCGGTGTCGGTTCTTCCTGCTCCCATGATATTTATTTCTTCATTAAGTATTACGGAAAGGGCCTTATTCAAAGTTTCTTGTACCGACGATGTGTTGGGTTGAACTTGCCAACCACGGTAATTTGTTCCGTTGTATGCTAATTTTATGAAATACCTCAAGAGACTTATTTTGAAGTGGTAAAGATACTTATTAATTTTTTCGCTACGAAATTGCAGGTGATCAAAGTTGATTGTAAATATGATTTTTTATTTGGAGTTGGAATGTTTAAATTTACCTCAAAATCCTAGCCCAGATTGAAGTGAAAATCCTGTGCTTTTTAGCACAGATTGTAACGGAAAGCTGGAAATAGCTCCTAAAAAAACAATTTTGAGAAAAATAGTACTTCTTTCCGACACGCACAGTCACCTAGATGAAACGATTTTAAAGTACGTTAATTTGGCGGATGAGGTATGGCATGCGGGTGATATTGGGGATTTGGCGGTTACTGATACCATTAAAAAATTGAAGTCTTTGCGTGCGGTTTTTGGAAATATTGATGACGATAAAGCGCGAATGGAATTTCCGTTGCACAACCGATTTATGTGTGAGGGAGTGGATGTTTGGATGACGCATATTGGTGGTTATCCTGGTAAATACAATCCGAATATTAGGGATGAAATGTTGAATAATCCTCCAAAATTGTTTATTTGTGGGCATTCCCACATTTTAAAAGTGATGTTTGATAAAAAGCATAATTTTTTACACATGAATCCTGGAGCTGCTGGAATAAGTGGTTTTCACCAAATGAGAACGATGTTGCGATTTGAAATTGAGGGAGAAAAAATTTCAAATTTGGAAATTATTGAAATAGGGAAGAGGTAAGATTTCTGATTTTTGATTTAAGATTTTTGATTAAATTTTCTTTGTGCCTTTTGTGGTATAAAAACCCTGATTTACTTTGCGAGCTTTGCGTAAAATCTTTGCGGACATTGCGGTAAATATAAACGAAAAAAAACCCAAACTTTCGTTCAGGTTTTTCTTCGCATTAATAAACTAAGTTTATAGGTTTATCGTAAACGATCAGCAGATTTTACGAGATCTTCATCCTTTTTGATGGCTCTATTGGCCAAAGCCAAGAAAACGATAGCAACAATAGGAAGGAACATCCCAATACCTTTCTCAGAAACTTGAACAGCTTCTCCAGATAAATTTAGCGAACGATATACAAATAATCCTAATAAAATTAAATTCAATATGATAGTCAATCTGTTCAATACAAATTGATGCTGTCTTTTTTTGAAATACATTATACTAATGAAAGTTAATGTTGTGGATAATCCAAAAAGTACGGTATAAAAGGAATCGTTAATGAAACGAAACTCTTTGCCATCGCTCATTGTAAATAGTGGAAAAACAAAAGGAAGTGCTCCTAAAATCACTAATGCAATTAATAAATAGACCGTTTGTATTCTTTGAATCATTATTTTAAATTCTTAAAACAAAAATATTAATTAAAATTAAAAAAAACACTATGATTATTAATAATATTTTGTATTATTGCAGGACAAATACCTAAGTACTTCATCCTTTGGAGATTTCATTTAAAAAAAATCACAAATTCTTTATTTATTATTCCACAACAATTAAATTCAAATAACATTTTATGTTTGAGATTTCTGCATTAAAAGAAATGAAGCTTTCTGAGCTTCAAGAAATTGCGAAAGCAGCCAATATTACTAAAATTACTGGTGTTAAAAAAGAAGCATTAATCAATCAGATTTTAGAAGTTCAATCTTCGTTTTCTGAAGACAATTCTGATGCTAAAACCGAGAATTCTAACGATGCTAAACCTAAAAGAGCTCGGATTACTGTTGATAAAAAAGCAGAATCGATGTCTTTATTTTCTGAATCAGCAGAACAAGTTGAAGAAAATAAGGAAGCTGTAATAGAAGAAGTTCCTGTCGAAAATCCAATGGAGAGCAAAGTTGTAAAGTTTAAAAAAGCAGATTTCGAAGCTAAAGTTGCGGCGAAAGCGGTTGCCGAAACCAATTCAGAAAATGAAATTGATGAGGAGAATAGTGAAGAATCTCCTGTTGAAAAGCCTAAAAACCCTAATCAGAAATTAAATCCCAATCAAAAACAAAACCCAAATCAGAACCCAAATCAGAATCCAAATCAGAATCCTAATGGGAATATAAATCCAAATTTTAAAGGCAAGAAAAGTAATTTTGGACATTCAGACTTTGAATTTGATGGAATCATTGAAAGCGAAGGAGTTTTAGAAATGATGTCAGAAGGATATGGTTTTTTACGTTCTTCGGATTACAATTATTTAGCTTCTCCAGATGATATTTATTTATCAACTTCACAGGTTAGATTATTTGGTTTAAAAACAGGTGATACTGTAAAAGGTGTTGTTCGTCCACCAAAAGAGGGTGAAAAATTCTTTCCTTTAGTTCGTATATTAAAAATAAACGGTCACGATCCGCAAGTGGTTCGAGATCGAGTTTCTTTTGAACATTTAACCCCTGTATTCCCTTCTGAGAAATTCAGAATAGCTGAAAAACAAAGTACGATATCAACTCGAATCATCGATTTATTTTCTCCAATTGGAAAAGGACAACGTGGTATGATTGTGGCTCAACCTAAAACGGGTAAAACCATGTTGTTGAAAGACATTGCTAATGCCATTGCTGCCAATCATCCTGAGGTTTACTTAATTGTACTTTTAATTGACGAACGTCCAGAGGAAGTTACCGACATGCAACGAAGTGTTCGTGGGGAAGTTATCGCTTCCACTTTTGATAGAGAACCACAAGAGCACGTTAAAATTGCAAATATTGTACTTGAAAAAGCAAAACGATTAGTAGAATGTGGTCACGATGTAGTAGTTTTATTAGATTCTATTACGCGTTTAGCTAGAGCATATAATACGGTTCAACCCGCTTCTGGAAAAGTATTAAGTGGTGGTGTAGATGCCAATGCTTTACAAAAACCAAAACGTTTCTTTGGAGCTGCTCGTAATGTTGAAAATGGAGGGTCATTAAGTATTATTGCAACAGCCCTTACTGAAACAGGTTCTAAAATGGATGAGGTAATTTTTGAAGAATTCAAAGGTACAGGAAATATGGAATTGCAATTGGATAGAAAAATTGCCAACAGACGTATTTTTCCAGCTATCGATTTGACTTCCTCGAGCACACGTCGTGATGACCTACTTTTAGATGAAAAAACATTGCAACGCATGTGGATTATGAGAAAATATCTTTCTGACATGAACCCAATAGAAGCAATGGATTTCATCAACGACCGGTTTAAGAAAACGAAAAACAATGAAGAATTTCTGATCTCTATGAACAATTAGAATTTTGTAATTTTTAAATAAAAAAAACTCTGATGAAAATCGGAGTTTTTTGTATGAAGTAAATGTAAATTAATTCACGCTAATTTTTTTCGTAATTGAATTATTATTAGAGGTTAACTTAAAGAAGTAAAACCCTTGAGGCAAATTTTCTAAAGTGTAGGTTTCATTTATTTTAACTGGATTGTTAAAATAATTAATCAATTGACCATTTATAGAAATTACTTGGATGTTATCGATTGTAGAATAGGTATTGATAGATATAGATCCGTTATTTGTTGGATTTGGATAAATTGAAATTGAATTTTCTAATTCAAATTCATTATTTTCTAACGAACTATTCCAAATTGCTGCAACATATTCTGGATGATCGATATAGGGATTTCTATTACCTTGAAATAAATAAACTTCATTATTTTTACCAATTTCGTAGGGACTAACAGGGTCTAGATTATTCCAAGTAACCAAAATATTTGTGAAAGTATTGGTAAATACTTGGGTGGAAGTGCCGTTAAACATAGTATAAGACCATGTTGTAATTTGATCTTCATATCTTGTAGCAAAATACAACAAACATCTTGCGATGTCTCCTTTAAATTCATCCAAAGGTTCAAAAACGGTACCAACATAACCTGCAGCATAACCTGAATTGGCATTACTTCCAAGTTTAGAACCATTAGTTGAGGTCCATGAAGCTACGTTAACTTTTCCATAAGGGAAATTGTCACGCACTCCATTTACTTTTCCATCGGTTGGTAAAACAAAATGAGCATCTGAATACATTGGATAAGCTGAAGCCCAAACCGATTGAGGCATTGTATGTTCTCTATTGTAGCAATCCCCTTCATTCGTATAATTTCCACATTGTTGAGTGGTTGCTGAAAAATTATAGCTGTCTGGCCCAGTTGGTTTTTCAGAATAGACATCTAATAGCGTATTATCATTTTCATAATAACGATCTCTAAAGGCGCTTAGAGTAAATAATGTCCATAACCCCCCATAATTAGAAGAAGAAGTCAGTGCATTTGTATTGTTGTTAATAATATTAAAAAGTTGAGTTTTTAATGTATATCCTGTTCCTGTTGCCGAGTTATAATAACCTTGAGGTATTTGAGTATAACTATTAAGACAAGATAGTAGGGCTAGGAAAGTGAAAAATTGTTTCATAAATTAATTTTAAAAGGGTAGCAAATCTAACCTAAAATTAGGTAAAAAGCAGCATTTGTAATTTTAAATCTTCACATTTGCTTAAATTAACAAATTTATTATTTATGAATTTCGTTCTAATAAAGCCATATAAAATCCATCAAAACCTGATTCTGAAGCTAAAATTTTAGTGTCTTTTAGGAATTTAAAGTGCTTACCCATTTCTGTATTTTTCAAAAAGTTATTTACTTGATCTTGGTTTTCAGAGGGTAAAACAGAACAGGTAGCGTAAACTAATTTACCTCCTAGTTTAACAATTCTTGAGTAACTTTCAAGAACTTCGGCTTGAACTTTACGAATATTATCAATGAATTCAGGTTGGAGTTTCCATTTTGCATCAGGATTTCTTTTTAAGACTCCTAAGCCACTACATGGTGCATCTATTAAAACGCGGTCGGCTTTTTCTTGTAGTTTTTTAATCACTTTTGTAGAATCGATTATTCTGTATTCAATATTAAAAGCACCATTTCTTTTTGCTCTTAATTTTAATTGCTTTAATTTACTTTCATATAAATCCATTGCTATTAATTGGCCTTTATTTTCCATTAAAGAGGCCAGGTGAAGTGTTTTTCCTCCAGCTCCAGCACAAGTATCAACTACTCTCATTCCTGGTTGTACATCTAAAAATGCAGCAACTAATTGGGAATTGGCATCTTGAACTTCAAACATTCCTGCTTTAAATGCATCGGTCATAAATACGTTGGCTCTTTCTTTAAGAACCAAAGCATCCGGTTGCTCTTTCAAAAAAGTAGTTTCAATGTCTAAATCCATTAACAAGGAGTGTAATTTTTCACGAGTTGTATTTAAAGTATTGACTCTTAATATTACTTTTGCGGGTTGGTTTTGGGCAGCAATTTCTGTAGACCAAACTTTTTCACCCAATTCTTTAACTCCTAATTCGTCCATCCAATCTGGAATGGATTCTTTTAAAGCTCTAATTTTTGATAATTCATCAAAACGTCCTTTTATTTTTCGTTCGGGAGTTCCCTCTAATTGTCTCCAATCGGGAATTGGGTAACCTCTTAAAACTGCCCAAACAGAGAACATTCTCCAAAGATTATCTCTATCAAATGGCTCTTTTACTTCAGCAATTTCAGCGTATAATCGTTTCCAACGAACTATTTCGTAGATAGTTTCAGCAACAAACTTTCGATCGGAACTTCCCCATCTTTTGTCTTTTTTTAAAGCTCTTGCCACTACTTTATCGGCATATTCCCCTTCATTGAAAATCGCATTTAGGGAATCGATGGTAGTGTAAACTAAATTTCTATGTAATCTCATTATTTTTTATTGAAATGCAAAGGTACTGCTTTTTTTCAGAAGAGATTTTTGTTAATTTAAGATGTAATACTATTGTTTTTTTAAATAATTAAAATATTAAAAATATTTATTCTACTCTATTTAAGTGTATTTTTTCTGGTGGGTGAAGTACCATTGGGAATTTCTCAATTTTCACCGAGCTACTGTCTAAACCGAAAGCTTTTTCTTCAGATAAACTGAATTTTTTCATCAAAAAATAGGCATTCATAACAATTTTCTCAAAAAACGTTAAATCACTATCATTCGATAGGAATTTCTCAGAAAGGACAAATTTAAAATCACCTATAATATTATTTTTGTTGAGTGATTCGTATCGACTTGTAACATCTACTTCGCCATTTTTCACCATGTCTTTCAAAACTTCTTTGAACATCAAATTGATTTTTGTAGGTTCTCTAAATCCTAAATTAAAATCAATTCTAAACAAATCATCTTTGATAATTTCAGTTACTTTATATTCTTTTTTGTAAGGTTCACTAAGTATATTAACATGGATAAACCAATATAAATCGGCTCGTTTCGGTCTTTTATGTAAAATAGAATACATTACTTTCTCTTCTATTTCATCACAGCGATTTGAATTAGTCATGTAAACCAAATGCGTTGCATATTTTGGGATTGATAAGTCCACACTTAATTCTTCAAGTACCTTTTTGTAATCATTTATTTTTACAATTTTAGTGTAACTTTTACTAATTTTCTTAGCTAAGAACCATGTTGACATGATCCCAATTAATAAAGTTGCTATGAAAATAGTTACATATCCACCTTCCATAAATTTAGTAATGTTGGCTATTAAAAAACTAACTTCAATTGTTAAATACAAAGTAATTATTGGAACTATATAGTACCATTTAATCCTTTTCATTATTAAATAGAAATTCAATAATGTTGTAGTCATCATCATTCCAAGAATTATTGACAAACCATAAGCATGTTCCATATACTTAGATTCTTTAAAATACAAAATGATGCCTACACAACCAACAAATAGTAGCCAATTAATCGAAGGAATATATAACTGCCCTTTAACATCAGTTGGATAGTTGATTTTAACTTTTGGCCAAAAATCCAATCGCATAGCCTCGTTTATCAATGTAAATGAGCCACTGATTAAGGCCTGAGATGCAATAATTGCAGCTAATGTGGCTACGATTATTCCAATTGGTTGAAACCAATCCGCCATAATTAAATAAAATGGATTTGGATTATAATTATTTAATTTAGATAAAGTACTTCCATTGTGTTGAATCAAGTAAGCGCCTTGTCCAAAATAATTTAAAACTAAAGTTGTTTTTACAAAAACCCAACTAATTCTTATGTTTTTACGACCACAATGTCCCATATCTGAATATAATGATTCAGCACCAGTAGTACATAAGAAAACTGCTCCAAGAATAAAGAAACCATGTCCTGAAGCATCTGAAGTTAACAATTTGTATGCATAATAAGGATTGATAGCTTTTAATACTTCAATGTTTTGACTTATTTGAATAATACCTAAAATTCCAAGCATTGAAAACCACACTAACATTACTGGCGAAAAGAACTTAGTCACAATCTTAGCTCCAAATTGTTGAATAGTGAACAAGAAAAATAAAATAATTATGACAATTGGAATTGTAGAAATATCAGGATTGAAGATTAAAAGTCCTTCAACGGCTGATGATACAGAAATAGGGGGTGTGATTATGCCTTCTGCTAATAATAAACTTCCTCCTATAATAGCAGGAACAATCAACCACTTGACTTTTGTTCTTTTAACTAGAGAATATAAAGAAAAGATTCCGCCTTCTCCATGATTATCTGCACTTAAGGTAATTATTACATATTTTATGGTAGTCTGTAAAGTCAAAGTCCAAAGAATACAAGATAATCCGCCTAAAATCAATTCATTATCGATGATGTTTGCTCCAATTAAGGATTTCATAACGTAAAGTGGGGAAGTTCCAATATCTCCGTATATAATTCCTAAGGTAATTAATAATCCACCTAATGATAATTTACTATGTAAATCTTTATGCTGCATACTCATGATAAAATATTCTTAAAAAGTTCACAAATTTATTACTATATAATTTAATATTGATAAATGATTGTATTTTTTTTAAAATAAAATTGAAATTATAGGATAAATAAAAAAGCACCGATTTTTTTCGGTGCTTTTTATAGGATTCGAAATTAAAAATTTATCTTCTTGGATTGGAGTTCTGATTATCTCTAGGTGATGATTTCCTGGATTTTTTATCATTATTTTGACTTCCTCTGGGAGCACTTACCTCTGATTGATTTTGTCTCGGAGTAGCAACATTTGTCCTTGTGTTTTGTCTTGGACTTGAACTCTGGCTATTGTTCCTTGGAGTTGTTATTTCCGTTCTAGTAGTAGTTCTTGGAGTTACAGGATTGTTATTTTCAGATCTATTATTTCCGTTTGAGGATCTATTCCTATCCAATTCATAGCGATTAGAAACGCTTGTATTTCTTCTTTCAAAAGAACTTTCTGGGTTTCTAACTTCAAAACTATTAGCGCGAACATTTCTGTGCAGATTTATCGCCACCGCACTTCGCCTTATATTCACATAATTATAATGGTTGTTGTAATTTATCCAAAGTCGAACGTTTCTATTGTATCTGTATATTGAAAATGGACGCCAATAATAGTAAAATCGAGGATAATATCTCCAGTTCCATCTAGAATAATAAATTCTGTAATTGGGAGCCCAAAAATAGGAAAATAGTAAGGGAGAATGAACGTAAACGGGTTCATAAATAAAATTATTTCCATACATGTAAACATCCCCAACCACTTGAATGTGCATACTGTTATTTCTGTCTTTTTCAACTTCTATAGTAGCTACATCTTGAAAAATATCTCTTTCTAAAATGGCTTGAATTACAATTAGATGTGTATTTCTTTCAACAGATTCGATGACTCTTAAATAATCAACTTGTTGGTCGCCATTTAAATCTAAATTTGAAATTTTATATTTTGGATCGTTCAATCGTTTTTCAAAATCTGCCATATTCTTAGAATCACCAAAAATGGATGCAACCGCTTTCAAATCTAAATTATCGCTAATTTCAGAATTCGTTTCGTTAACAGTAGTTCTTTTTTGTGAATGAATGGTATTCACAAAAATTAAAGTAACAATTAATAAAAAAATGATTTTCGTTTTCATGGTATTTGATTTTAGAATTACTACTTTTTCTCATCACCCAATTACTATGCCAACTATCAATTTTAACAAAACTTATACTTTTATAGATAATTCGTTTAAATTAGCCATTTAATTATGTAATAATATGAAGAACTTTCTGTCCCTATTTATTTTTGCAATAGCTTTGTTTGGCTGTAAATCGAAATCTTCATTATCAATTTTAAATGAAAATAAAACTTCGTTTTCTATTGATACCCTTTTTTCTGATAAGATTAGTATTCGAGCAATACTAATTGATAAAAATAAAGTTTGGTACGCAGCTGATAAAAATAGATTCGGTTATTATGATTTGAAGAAAAATAGGCGAGTAGAGCTAAAAATAAACAAAGATTCATTGCAATTTGAATTTAGAAGTATTGCACAAAACAACCATTTTATTTTTATTTTAAGTGTTGGGAATCCGGCGCTTTTGTATAAAATTGACAAATACGATTTGTCTTATAAATTGGTACATCAAGAGAATCATGAAAAAGTATTTTATGATGCCATTCACTTTATTGATAACAAAAAAGGGATTGCAATTGGTGATCCAACAGAAGATACTTTTTCTATAATTACAACTGTCGACGGAGGTGCAACATGGAATAAAATACCAAGTAATAATTTGCCTAAACTAGTGTTAGGAGAAGCGGCATTTGCGGCAAGCAATACTAATATTTGCGTAAAAGGGAATAGGATATTTTTGGTTTCTGGCGGAATTAAGTCTAGAGTATTTGTAAGTGATGATTTTTGCAAAACGTGGCAAGTTTATGAAACTCCAATTATTCAAGGACAATCGATGACGGGAATTTTCTCGGCTGATTTCTTAAATGAAAAAACAGGAATTATTGTTGGAGGAAATTATGAAACACAATCCGACAATAATGCGAATAAAGCCATAACATTTGACGGAGGTCAATCCTGGAAATTAGTTGGCATTAATCAAGGTTTTGGATATGCTTCCTGTGTTCAATTTGTTCCCAATACCAATGGAAAAAGTATCCTGAGTGTTGGAACTACTGGAATCTATAGTTCTACTAATCAAGGTGAAAATTGGAATAAATTATCCGATGATAAAGAGCTATTTACCATAAGATTTCAAGATTCCAATACTGCTTTTTTAGCTGGAAAAAATAAGTTGGTTAGAATTATATTATGATTATAAATTAGCTCAATTTATTAGAAATTAAACTGATGAATTCCTTTCTGGTTTTATCCTTTTCAAATGCGCCTGTAAATGAGGAAGTTGTGGTGTAGGAATTCTGTTTTTGGATTCCTCTCATTTGCATGCACATGTGTTGTGCTTCAATGACAACTGCAACTCCTAGCGGATTTAAAGCTTCTTGAATACAGTTTTTAATTTCATCAGTCAGTCGTTCTTGAACCTGCATTCTTCTAGCAAATGCATCAACAATTCTGGGGATTTTACTTAGTCCCACAATTTTTCCATTTGGAATATAAGCCACGTGAGCTTTTCCGAAAAATGGCAACATATGGTGTTCACACATGGAGTAAACTTCGATGTCTTTTACCACAATCATTTGCTGGTGGTCTTCTGTAAATAATGCTGATTTTAATATTTCTAGCGGATTTAAACCGTAACCGTGAGTCAAAAATTGGATTGCTTTTGCAACTCTTTCGGGTGTTTTTTGTAATCCCTCACGGTTTACATCTTCGCCTAAATTTTCAATAATTGTTTTATAATTTTCAGATAATGATTCAATTAATTTTGTATCGTAAATCTCAATTTTTTCGTAACTTTTCATTAATTTTTTTTAATTATATTTTAAAACTTACAATCCCATAATCCATTTCAAAAACTTGTCCTGATATTGATTTTGCACTATCTGACATTAAAAATTTCGCCATTCCCGCAACTTCCTCAGGATCTAAATATCCCTTCATTGGATGTCTTTCAATCATATTTTCTTTCATTCTATCATTTCGAAGAATGGCAGCAGATAGTGAAGTTTCAGTTATTGTTGGTGCAATTGCGTTTACCCTAATAGTAGGTGCTAATTCAGCTCCAAGCGATTTCACCAAACCTTCAACGCCTGATTTAGCTGTTGCAATACTGGCGTGAAATGGCATTCCTAATTTTGCAGCTACAGTACTGAACAATATTATTGAAGGATTTGTTCCTTTTTTTAAAGTTGGTAAATATTTTTGAATCGATTTTACTGCTCCTATTACATTAATTTCAAAATCGTTTCTGAAATCATCTATTCCTAAGCTCATTATTGGTTTTAAATTAATAGAACCTGGACAATATATTAAGACATCAACTTGATCGATATCGGGAAGTTCAGAAACTAAAACGTCCAATTGATAATTGGTTAAATTAGGATGTGAAATTTCAGGTAGGTTTCTACTGATATTTATAACTTTATTGTTATCAATTGCATTTTTCAAAATTGCATTTCCAATTCCTTTGCTTCCGCCAATGATTACTACGTTTTTCATTTATCTTTTGGATATTTTATTATTGTTTATTTGTCTTTGTCTGGTGCATTTAAATCTACCTTCCCGATAATCACGGAGTTTTTCATGCTTTGTTTTGCGTCCCTGAACTCGAGCTCGCCACATTCTGAAACTTGAGGGTTTCATTTCTCTTCGCATCAAATCGATGACTTCCTGCTCTTTTAAACCAAATTGTATCAATATAGAATCAAATGTGGTTCGGTCTTCCCAAGCCATTTCTATTATTCGGTCTATTTCAATTTCAGAAAACTCCTTTTCCATAATGTTGTTTATTTCAGTTTACAAAGGTATAAATTGTTTAACGAATTATCACGATTGTTAAACAAAATATTTATTAATTTAAATGTAAATTTGCAATTCAAATAGTTACTAATGCACCAACATTTTATTTTAAACAAACCCTATGGTTATTTAAGCCAATTTATTTACCAATTAAAAAGGAATAAAAAGTTATTGGGTGAATTATACGATTTTCCGGAAGGTATCATGGCAATTGGACGTTTAGATGAAGATTCTGAAGGTTTGATTCTACTAACCACAGATGGAATGATGAGTGAATTGGTGCGAAGTAATAAAGTAGACAAAGAATATTACGTTCAAGTTGATGGAATTATAACCCAAGAGGCAATTGACAAAATTCAAAATGGTGTTGAAATTGGCTTTAAAGGATCTAAATATAAAACTAAACCGTGCAGGGCCAGTTTAATTTCGGAAGTTCCAAATTTTGGTGAACGAGGTAAGAAAATTCGTGACGATCGCCACGGACCAACTTCTTGGGCTTCGATTACTCTTAATGAAGGAAAATTTCGACAAGTTAGAAAAATGACTTCTGCTGTTGGTTTTCCAACGTTGAGATTGATAAGAATTAGAATAGGTAACGTATATTTGAATAATTTAAAATCGGGAGAAGTTATTGAAATAGCTGATTCTCAAATCTTAAATCTAAATTCTTAAATCATAATTTAACTATGTTGAACATCGTTTTAGTAGAACCTGAAATACCAAATAATACTGGGAATATTGGTAGATTATGTTTGGGAACCGGAAATAGATTGCACTTAATTCATCCTTTTGGATTTCAAATTACAGATAAAAATTTGAAACGCTCTGGTTTGGATTATTGGGTTCATTTGGATTGGAAAGAATATCAAAATACAGAAGAATGGGTAGATCAAATCTCTGATAAATCGAGAGTTTTTTTATTTAGTTCTCATGCTGAAAAATCCTATTTAAAAGAGAATTTTAAAGATGGCGATTGGTTGGTTTTTGGTAAAGAAAGCGTTGGTTTGAGTGAGTCGTTTTTGAATCAATTTCCAAATCATTTAACTATTCCTATTTCCCCTTTGGTAAGAAGTTACAATCTAGCGAATTCAGTTGCGTTTGCCATTGGTGAAGCAAAAAGACAGATTGAATTATAGTTTATTGAACTATAAATTTTCCTTTTTCACTGTCAAAAGCGATATGTTCATCTTTAAACAAAGTATCAAAATTCCCATTTGTAATAAAATTACAAGGTTGGTCCTGAACTACACTTTCATCTGTCATTATTATCATTTCATCACTAATTTGAATCGCCATATCGATATCGTGAGTTGAAAAAAGGATGCATTTATTGGTATCTTTTGCGAGTTTCTTAAGGAGTTTAAACAAACTTACTTTATGCAATAAATCCAAGTGGGTTGTAGGCTCGTCTAAAATAATTAAAGGAGTATCTTGCGCCAATGCCCTTGCAACTAATACGTTTTGAAGCTGTCCATCACTAATTTCGTAATGTTTTTTTTCTGCTAATGAAGTGATTTGTGTCAACTCCATCGCTTCATTTATTTTGGAAATATCATTTTCTGATAATTTTCCTAACCAATTGGTATAAGGTTGTCTTCCTAGAGCGATAATTTCAAATACCGTTAAGTTACTTGGTGGTAATTTCTCGGTTAACACAATACTCAGATTTTGCGCAAAAGATATAGAATCGTAATCAGAAATATTCTTGCCGTTTATAATAATATTTCCAGATAGGGGAGGTTGAATACCAATTAATGTTCGTAATAAGGTAGATTTTCCAATTCCATTAGCGCCAATTAAAGCTATTAATTGCCCTTTTTTCAGAGTCAAATTAATGTTTGCCGCTATAGTTTTAATTCCCTTTTTTGTCGAATAGCCAACACACAAATTAGAAGTAGTAAGAATGTGATTATTAATATCCATTAATTGAAATTAGGAATTCAAAAGTACAAATTAGGGACTAATTATTAGAAAATTAATTCTTTTTCAAAATTTTATATTCTTCGTAACATTCGCTAATGGCATCCATAATTTGGAGATCATTGGCAGTTTTTATGAAGGATTCGGAGTAATTACAGCGACCTAAAATTTCAGGAATATCGTTTTTATCAATTCCAAGTAGAACTGAAATAGTTTCTCGGTCAAATTTTGAAGCCAATAAATTCCTAACAGTTTCGTCTTTTTTTAAGCTCTTCAATCGTTTTAATTCTTTTGGCTTTTTACCAAAGAAATTATATAGCATATCAGCAGGATTGAAAATAGAACCCATTACCTTACTGAATGCGCCAGGAGAATATTCACCAGCTTCATAGCCTTGTTGTAATCCTGAAATACTGTATCTGTAATTTTGTTTAGTAGGAATTAATTTAGAATCAACTTCTAAATAACCAGTTAAATCGTAGGGACGAACTACTACTTCTTCTAGCGCTATAGCACTTTCTGTCAATTGAATTTTAGTGGTTTTAATTTTAAACCAGTCGTTTGTAACTCTGATTTTTATGGATTTAAATCCAATAAGTGAAATATGTAAAGTATCGGTAACGCTAACCTCTAATTCGAATTTTCCGTTGGAGTCGGAAACAGTACCTCTAACTTTATTAATATTTATAATATTGACATTACCTAATGGAAGTTGAGTGCTGTAATTGACAATAGTTCCAAAAACTTTTTGCGATGGAGTTGTTTCTTGCGAAAAAGCGATGTTTTTAGCGAACAGTATAAAAAAGAAAACTACAAAATATCTCATTTTTGGATTTAAAACTCTAAAAGTAATAAAACACGAAAGATATTCTGTAGTTTATCCTTATAATTATAAGAAAATTAACAAATTATGTTAGCTTTTTCTAGGTCTTTTTTCTCTTGGTGCATCCCCAAAACCTTCCGATCTTCTTGGGGCTCTTTCAGATGAAAAACCTCCCGTTCTTGGAGCAGCACTTCTTCCACCAAAACCACCTTCTCTTGGTGCTGAATTTCTTCCGCCGAAACCAACTTCTCTTGGAGCTGAATTACGATCGCTTCTAAAACCGCTCGAGCTTTCTCTTCTAGGTGCAAAATTTCCATCTCTCCTTGGAGCGGAACTTCTTCCTCCACCAAATCCACCAGAACTTCTTCCATTATGATCACGTCTTCCGCCACCATCATTTTTAGAAATTTCAACATTTATTCTACGTCCTTCTAATTGAACGTTATTCAATACTTCCATTACTTTTTCTGAATGCTCTGGGTCGGTGTTGAAAAAGGAGAATCCTTCTTTTACATCTACTTTAAATACGTCATCACGGCCAAGGTCTAAAGTTTCTTTTAAATAATCTTTTAAAGACATCCAATCGAAATTATCTCTAGAACCGATATTTACAAAATAACGAACGGCACCATTATTGTTAAATTCTCTTGCTCCACCTTCGCCTTCATTACGATTGCGTCTTTCAGAACCGGAAGATTGATTAGAAATATCTCTATTCTTTTTGTAATAAGCGATGAAACGATTAAATTCAACAGAAACCATTTTCTTAATTAATTCTTCTTTTGTTAAACCTTCAAGAACATTGTTGATTGCTGGTAAATAGTTATCAATTTCATGATCTACTTCCGTATCTTTAATTTTGTTAGCTAAGTGCAACAATTGAATTTCGCAAATTTCGATTCCAGAAGGAATAGTTTTTTCTTCAAATTTTTGTTTGATGATTCTTTCAATTGAAGATATTTTACGTAATTCACTTTTTGTAACAATTACGATAGAAGTCCCCAATTTACCTGCTCTTCCTGTACGGCCTGATCGGTGATTGTAGGTTTCAATTTCGTCAGGTAATTGATAATTCACTACGTGGGTAATATTATCAACGTCAATTCCACGTGCAGCAACATCTGTAGCAACAAGCATCTGGATTTGTCTTCCTCTAAAAGATTTCATAACACCATCACGTTGCGCTTGAGATAAATCTCCGTGCAAAGCAGCTGCGCTATAACCATCTTCAATTAATTTTTCAGCAACAGCTTGAGTGTCCCTTTTTGTTCTACAAAAAACAACAGAAAAAATATCTGGATTGGCATCTGCTAATCTTTTTAAAGCTTCGTAGCGATCTCTAGCATTAACTAGATAAAATTCGTGTGAAACAGTTGCAGAGCCTGAGTTTTTTGTACCAACAGTAATTTCTACTGGATCATGCATGAATTGTTTTCCGATTCTGGCAACCTCAGCTGGCATAGTCGCAGAGAACAACCAAGTGCTTTTATCATCTGGTGTAGTTGAAAGGATGTTTACGATATCTTCGTAGAATCCCATGTTTAACATTTCGTCTGCTTCGTCAAGAATACAATAATTAATTTGGGAAATGTTTACCAAACCTCTATTAATCATGTCTTGCATTCTTCCTGGAGTAGCCACAATAATTTGTGCTCCTCTTTTTATGTCTCTCGCTTGTTCTGTAATGCTAGCTCCACCGTATACTGCTACCACATTAATACCTTTTTCGTATTTTGAGTAGTTTTTAAGTTCGTTGGTAATCTGCAAACATAATTCGCGTGTTGGAGATAAAATTAATGCTTGTGTATTTCTGTTGTCGGCATCAATTTTCTGAATGACTGGAAACCCAAATGCTGCCGTTTTCCCTGTCCCTGTCTGAGCCAACGCAACTAAATCTGTGTCTTTTTCCAATAATAGGGGAATCGCTTTCTCCTGTACTTCGGTCGGATTTTCAAATCCTAGATCTAAAATCGCCTTCAGTAACGATTCACTTAATCCTAATTGTTCAAATTTATTCATATAGTATTTTAAATATTTTGCAAAAGTACGGCTAATATTTGTTAATAACTAATTGAAATCATACAATTGATATTTTATTAATAATTGATAATCAGGATTTTAGATTTTAGATTTAAGAATTTAGAATTTAGATTAGGAAAAATTGTTAATAAATACATCTTCATTTTATGAAAAATTTGTAAAAATTAAATATTTTGAAGAAATTCTAAAAGCAGTTTAGTGGCTTTTCCCCGATGGCTAATTTCATTTTTTATTTCTAATGAAAGTTCTGCAAAAGTGGAATCATAGCCATTTGGTTTAAAAATTGGGTCGTAACCAAATCCCCCAGTTCCTTTTTTTTCTAATGTAATTTCTCCAGAAGCAATTCCTGTAAAAAGATGTTGTTTCCCTTCAAAATTAAGCGCAATTACCGTTTTGAATTGTACGTTTCTATTGGTTTTATCGTTTAATTTATTTATTAATTTATCCATATTGTCATCTGCATTTCTTTGTTCCCCGGCATATCGAGCAGAATAAACGCCTGGTTCGCCATTTAAAGCTTCAACTTCCAATCCTGTATCGTCTGCAAAACAATCAAATCCGTAATTTTGAGTTACATAGTTTGCTTTCAAAATGGCATTTTCTTCAATAGTTTCAGATGTTTCAGGAATTTCTTCGAAACATCCGATGCTTTCCAAACTCACAATTTGAATATTCTCCGGAAGCATACTTTGAATTTCTTGAATTTTATTTTTATTGTTGGATGCAAATACTATTTTCATATCATCATATTAAAAATAATTAGCTTATTTAACTAACTATAAAAAAAAACACTTCAATTTATTTAAAGTGGTTAAATTTATTATACAAGATCAATTTTCTTGGACTTAAAAACCAATAACAATCCGATGATAATAAATGGAATGCTTAGCCATTGGCCTGTTGAAAATGTTCCGAGATCACTTTCAAAACCACCTTGACTTTCTTTCAAATACTCAACTACAAAACGCACCGACCAAAGCATGATTAAAAACAAACCTAATAAATAGCCTTTTTTTTCTCTAGCATCAGTTTTCCAATACATATATAATAAAACAGCAAAAACAAAAATATAACTAATAGACTCATACAATTGCGTTGGATGTTTTGCAGGTACTTGTTCTAATAAATTGGCAAATTGTGGATTGGTGGCAATCGCATTATAGGCTTCTTTAGGGTTTGGAATTTTGGTAGCATTTACTGCTTCTCTCGGACTGTAAAAATCTTTTATGAATTTAATTCCAAACGTTGAAGTAGTATCGTGACCAATAATTTCTGAATTGAAAAAGTTACCAATTCTAACGAAAACCGCCCCACTAGCCACAGGAATTACCACACGGTCTAAAACCCATAAAAGGTTTTTTTTCATAATCTTTTTACTAAAGAAATACATGGCAAGTATAATTCCAATCGCAGCACCATGACTTGCTAATCCTTGAAATCCTGTGAATTCAAAATTGGGTGAAAAACGGAATGGCAAAAGTATTTCGGCTAAATGATTTCTGAAATATTCCCAATCATAAAAGAAAACGTGACCTAATCTTGCTCCTAATAAAGTCGCAAAAACAGTCCAAATAAATAAAGAATCTAGTTTTTCTATCGATTCATTTTCATTTTCAAATATTTTTTTCATGATGTACCAGCCTAAACCAAAGGCAATTACAAACATTAAGCTGTAATATCGAATCATGAAAAAACCTAAATCTATGCCTTCTGAAGGATTCCAAACCATGATAAAAATGTGTTTATGAGTTATTTATTGGTAAAAATAGATAAAATAGTAGAATTAAAAATCAAATTGAATTAATGATTGTGTGAACCTTTTTTTGGAACAGGGTCGTAACCACTTTTCCCCCAAGGATGACAACTTAAAATTCTCATAATTCCAAGGTAACTTCCATAAAATAACCCGTGAATTTTCAACGCTTCTAAAAAATAGGAAGAGCAAGTTGGTTCAAATCGGCATGCGGAAGGCGTAAAAGGCGAAATGGCTGTTTGATATAAACGGATTAAAAGCACCAATGGAAAAATAAGTATTTTAGATAAAGACATATTTTATATTATTAAACCGAAAAGGAGGTTCCTTCTTTACCGTCTTTTAATTGTATTCCAATTGCCATTAATTGGTCTCTAATTTGATCTGACATTGCAAAATCTTTATTGGCACGAGCCTGATTTCTCATTTCAATCAACATGTTTACAACGCCTTCTAATTTTTCGTTGTTATTTCCAGCTACTTTTTCATCTTCTAATCCTAAAACTTCGAACACAAACCCGTTCATTAACGAAGAAAATAAATCTAAATCACTTTGAGTTAACTTTTCTTTATTGTCTTTTAATAAATTGATAAATCGCACGCCTTCAAATAATTGAGCAATTAAAACAGGACTATTAAAATCGTCGTTCATGGCTTCATAACAGGCCTGTTTCCAATTTGAAATAGATAGGGTAGAAGTTGCACTTGCATTAATATCTTTCAAACCGTCAATGGCTTCCATTAATCTAAAGTAGCCTTTTTCGGCAGCCAAAATAGCGTCATTTGTAAAATCAAGATTACTTCTGTAATGGGCTTGTAACATGAAAAAACGAGTTGCACTTGGAGAAAAAGTCTTACTTAAAATAGTATTTTCACCAGTGATAATTTCCATTGGAAGAATATTATTTCCAGTAGATTTTGCCATTTTTTTACCATTTAAAGTAAGCATGTTGGCATGCATCCAATAATTCACTGGTGTAAGACCCGTACAAGCTTCATTTTGAGCAATTTCACATTCGTGGTGAGGGAATTTCAAGTCCATTCCGCCTCCGTGAATATCAAAATGATTCCCTAAATATTTGGTACTCATAGCTGTACATTCTAGGTGCCATCCAGGAAATCCATCGCTCCAAGGTGATGGCCATCTCATTATATGTTGTGGTTCTGCTTTTTTCCAAAGTGCAAAATCTTGTGGATTTCTTTTATCTGATTGTCCGTCAAGTTCCCTTGTATTGGCAAGCATATCATCGATATTTCTGCCACTCAACCTACCGTAATTATTGGTTTCATTGAACTTTACTACATCAAAATATACGGATCCATTGGCAACATAACCAATACCGTTATCAATAATTTTTTTAATAATTGCAATTTGCTCAATAATATGACCTGTTGCTGTTGGTTCTATACTTGGAGGTAAAAAATTATATAATTTCAAAACATTATGAAAATCAACTGTATAACGTTGAACTATCTCCATTGGTTCCACCTGATCCAAACGTGCTTTTTTTGCAATTTTATCTTCGCCTTCATCCACATCATCTACAATATGACCAACATCTGTAATATTTCGAACGTATCGTACTTTATAACCTAGGTGTTTTAAATACCTAAAAATTACGTCAAAAGACATAAAAGTCCGAATATTTCCCAAATGCACATTGCTATAAACAGTAGGTCCGCAAACATACATTCCCACATTCCCTTCGTTGATAGGAGTGAAAATTTCTTTCTCACCCGAAAGTGAGTTGTATATTTTTAAGATTTGTGTTTTATATAGTGGCATTGTTTATTTTTTAGAAGCTATTTCCTGCTATCCGTTTCAATCCTAATTATTGCTTTGTTCCTTGCAATATTTCGGGATTTTCACTTCTATCAGGGCTAGGATTTATAGTTAAAATTAAAATTTGGTATCCATTTGAATGTAATTCAAAAATTCTCTACGAGTTTGTTCCGTTTTAAATTTACCCCCAAATTCCGAAGTAACGGTGCTACTTTGAATGTCTTTAATTCCTCTAGAATTTACACATAAATGTTTGGCATCTATTACGCAAGCTACATCTTCAGTTCCGAGAGCTATTTGTAATTCTTGAACAATTTGCATGGTTAAACGTTCCTGAACTTGAGGTCTTTTAGCATAATAGTCTACAATTCTATTCATTTTTGAAAGCCCTATAACTCTTCCATTTGAAATATAGGCAACATGAGCTCTTCCAATAATTGGAAGCAGGTGATGTTCGCAAGTTGAATAAAGAGTGATGTTTTTTTCAACTAGCATTTCTCCATATTTATAATTATTTTCAAATGTGGATGCTTTTGGTTTTTTTTTCGGGTTTAATCCACTAAATAGTTCGTTAACAAACATTTTTGCCACACGGTTAGGAGTGCCTTTCAAACTATTATCGGTTAAGTCAATTCCTAATGTTGATAAAATATTTTCAACATCTTTTTTTATTAAGCTAATTTTTTCTTCATCAGAAATTAAAAAAGCATCTTTTCTTATAGGATTTTGGGCACTAGTTGCGATATGATTTTCTCCAATTTCGTCTTGAAATTCAGCATTATTTATCATCAATTCTATTTTATTTTTTTATAAATTTTGAAGCACAAAGTTAATTAATTAATCTTAAAAAGTAATAAAGACAAACTATTTTGAATTATTTTTTATTTTTAACAGAAATATTTCTTAAAAATATGTAAATTTTATGTTAGATTTACGTAAATTTAGCCTATAAAATAAATTTTTTAATGAATAAAAGACACCTATTATCAATACTATTTTTTTTATTATTTTCCAAATCATATAGTCAAAACTTAGCTCCTGGATGTTCTACTGCACTACCTTTTTGTGCAGGTACCTCAAGCTCAGGTCTGTCATTTCCAAACTCTACTAATGTTCCTAATGTAGGGAATTATTCTTGTTTAGGGTCACAACCCAATCCCGCTTGGTATTATTTACAAATTAGTCAATCGGGGACATTAAATTTTAATATTAGGCAATTTAATACGGCTGGCCAACCTAGAGATGTTGATTTTATTGCTTGGGGACCATTTGTTACTCCAACATGTGGAGCCTCAAATTTAAATGCTAGTACTCAAATAGGTTGTAGTTATTCTGCAAGTGCAACTGAAAATTTCACAATTACTAATGCTGTTGTTGGACAATTTTACATGGTTCTTCTGACCAATTTTTCCAATCAAGCGGGTACAATCACATTGGCTCAAACTGGTGGAACGGGTGCTACCAGTTGTGATATTGTTTGTCCTTTAACCATTGCTGGCGGGGGTGTATCGGATTGTCGAGATAATATTTTAACGGCTAATTATATAAATTCTGCACAAGTAGGAACTACTTTTACATGGACTCACCAAAGTAGTTCAACTGCTCCAGTTAATATTATACCATCAATAACTGGCCCTAACTTTGTAGCTGGTCCTCCAAGATCCAATAATAGTACCCGAACTACTTTGGCTTATGGGGTAGGGACTTATTGTGTTACCGCTCGAAGTCCTGGTTGTAGTTCAACGCAAAGTGCTGTTTGTACAACTATAAACCCTGGTGTACCGGTACCTTTTAGTCCGCCAATAACTATTACTGCTTGTAATAATTCTACATTCGATTTAACACAAAATACAAGTATTCTACTTCAAGGTTTGCCAGGATCTGCTTCTAATTATAGAGTTAGATACAATTTAAATGCGACCAATGCTCTAACCAATATATCTCCAATTTCAACAACTCAACAAACCCTTTTTCCTGGTACTCAAGGACAGATAATTTATGCTACGGTTTGGGATGTATCTGGAACGTATTGTTATGCAGTTGCCCAATTTACTTTAAGTTTTGTTTTTTGTGCATTTTCAACAACCAATACTGGACCTATTTGTGCTGGAGGCACGTTTAATTTAAGTGCTACCGATCCGGGTGTTGGTCCAGTAACTTATACATGGGCTGGACCAAATGGATTCACTGCAACAGGTGCTAATGTTACTAATATACCAACTCCAACTGGCACCCCACCGTTTAGTTATGTCTGTACAGCTACCCCTTCAACTGTGGGTGTGGCACCATTAACGTCAACTACAATTGTAACTGTTAATCCAATTCCTGTAGCAACCGCAACCGCAGTTTCTAATTCAATTTGTACCGGTTCCATAACTGATATTACTGTAGGAAGTAATGTTTCTGGAACGGTATTTAACTGGACTGCTGTTGAAACAAACGCAACTGGATCTTCTAGCGGTACAGGCACCAATATTGCTCAAACCTTAACTACTACAGGTAATGCAGTAGGTACGGTTGATTATACCATTACTATTTCAGCTAATGGTTGTGATGGAACACCAATTCATTCTATTATTTCGGTAAAACCAATACCTGTAGCTGTGGCCACACCTACCCCTGCAACAATATGTTCTGGGTCAACATCTAATATTCTATTAACTAGTACGCCACCTGGTGCCACTTTTGCTTGGACTGCTTTTCAAACGGATGCTTCAGGAGCTTCTGCAGCTAGCGGTTCAACAATAGCTCAAGTATTATCATCACCAGGAAATTTTGTAGGTTCTGTTGATTATACAATTACTCCAACATTAAATTCTTGTATTGGGTTACCTGTTAATTCAATAATGACCATAAATCCTACTCCTGTAGCAGTTGCAACCCCTGTTGCATCAACAATATGCTCAGGATCGGCTGCCAATATTCCATTAACTAGTTTAGCAACAGGAGCTACATTTGCATGGACTGTTGTTCAAAATAATGTTTCAGGCGCAACTGCTGGAAATGGAGCTTTGATCGGGGATACATTAACAGCTACTACAGCAAATCCAGGTTCTATAGTTTATACTATAACACCAACAGCCAATGGATGTATAGGGCTTCCAATTACTGTTACTATAGTGGTAACTCCATTACCAACAGCCACCATTAGTTATTCCGGAACGCCATTTTGTACTTCTTTAACCGCAAGTCAAGCAGTTACTTTATCAGGTACTGCAGCTTATACTGGAGGTGTATTTAGTTCAACAACAGGATTAAATATTGATGCTACTACAGGAGTAATAACACCAAGTACAAGTACCCCAGGAAATTATGTAGTAACCTATACAATAGCTGCAAATGCAGGATGTTCCGTTGTAACTGCTACTACAAATATTGTAATTACCAAAGTTCCTACCGCTACGATTAGCTATGCCGGGACTCCATTCTGTTCGACATTAACTACTGGTCAAGCGGTAACTATAACGGGTACTGATGCTTATACCGGAGGAACCTATAGTTCAACAACAGGTTTAACTATTGATGCTACTTCAGGAGCAATTATACTAAGTACAAGTACTGCTGGAAATTATGTAGTTACCTATACAATTCCTGCTAGTGCAGGTTGCTCTTCTGTAACCACAACAACAACTATAGTAGTTAATATTTCTGCTACAGCAACAATTTTATATGCTGGTTCTCCTTATTGCTCAGGTACTACAAGTGCAAATGTAACATTAACAGGAGCTTCTGGAGGAACTTTTAGCACTACTACAGGTTTAATTATAAATCCAACTACAGGTGCTGTAGATTTGTCAAGTCCAGCAGGTTCTTATACGGTAACTTATACTATAGCTGCCACAGGAGGATGTGCTGCAGTTGTGGTTACTACTCCAATTACAATTAATTTATCTTTGGTGCCAGTTACTGGTTTCTCCTATACAACACCTGTTTGTAAAAATGGAACTAATCCAGTTGTAATATCTGTAACAGGTTTTACAGCAGGAGGTTCATATACTTCAACAGCTGGTTTGTCAATTAACAGTTCAACTGGAGTAATAGATTTAGCTTTAAGTACTCCTGGAAGTTACACAGTAACCTATACAGTTCCTGCTACTACTTGCGGTCCTCTTGGAACAAGTACTACTAGTATTGTTATTACTGCCCTTCCAACGGCTGCAATTACTTATGCAGGAACTCCATTTTGTACCAGTTTAACTTCAGGTCAAGTAGTTGCTTTAACAGGAACAAATGCTTACCCAGGAGGTGCTTATAGCTCTACAACCGGTCTTACCGTTAATGCAAGTAGTGGAACGATTATTCCAAGTACTAGTACAGCAGGAAATTATGTGGTTACTTATACCGCTCCAGCAAGTGCAGGTTGTGCTGCTGTAACAACTACCACGAATGTTATTATTACAGCTTTACCAACGGCTAAGTGCAGGTTGTGCTTCAGTACTAGTTACGACGAATGTAGTAATTACTGCCTTACCAACAGCTACGATAACTTATGCAGGAACGCCTTTCTGTACCACATTAACTTCAGGTCAAGCGGTTACTTTAACCGGAACTGGAGGATACACCGGTGGTACTTATAGTGGAACTGCAGGATTAACTATTGATGCTAATACAGGAGCAATAACACCAAGTACAAGTACCCCAGGAAATCATACAATAACATATACGATACCTGCCGCTTTAGGATGTGCTCAAGTTACAACTACTACAACTATTGTTATTACTGCCCTTCCAACGGCTGCAATTACTTATGTAGGCACCCCATTTTGTACTTCATTAACCACCGGACAAGCAGTTTCTTTAACTGGAACAGCTGCTTTCGCCGGAGGAACCTACAGCTCAACCACTGGCCTAACAGTTAATGCAAGTACAGGTTCAATTATTCCAAGTACCAATACCCCAGGAAACTATGTAGTTACTTATACCGCACCAGCAAGTGCAGGTTGTGCTTCAGTACTAGTTACGACGAATGTAGTAATTACTGCCTTACCAACAGCTACGATCACTTATGCAGGAACGCCTTTCTGTACCACATTAACTTCAGGTCAAGCGGTTACTTTAACCGGAACTGGAGGATACACCGGTGGTACTTATAGTGGTACTTCAGGATTAACTATTGATGCTACTACAGGAGCAATAACACCAAGTACAAGCACTCCAGGAAATCATACAATAACATATACGATACCTGCCGCTTTGGGATGTGCTTCAGTTACAACTACAACTAATATTATTGTAAACCCAATACCAGTTGCTACTGCTACACCATCTGCGGTTACCATTTGCTCTTTAGATACTACTAACATTGTTTTAACAAGTAATGCTATTGGAACTACTTATGTTTGGACTTCAGCAACAACAAATCTTACTGGAACTTCTTCTTCTAATGGAAATAGTATTTCAGATACTTTAACGATTGCTGGAAATACACCTGGAACCGTTGTATATACGATTACTCCTTCAGGAAGTGGCTGTACTGGTCTACCCATAACAGCAACGGTGACAGTTAATCCATTGCCAATTGCGACTATTTCGGGTACTTCTTCCCTATGTTATAATACTTCTAGTTTGATTAGTTTTACTGGAACACCAAACGCGACTGTTACCTATACTGTTAGCGGCGGAGCCAATCAAACAACGATTCTAAATAATTTAGGGACAGGTTCAGTTTCAACTGGAAATTTAACCGCAACGGCTACTTATCAATTGGTTAGCGTACTTGCAGCTGGTTTACCAGCCTGTACTCAAGTCCAATCAGGTTCAGTAGTGGTTACAGTAATTCCAGTTCCATTAGTTAATACGGTGGTTTCATCACCTACAATTTGTTCTGGTCAACCAACGGGTATTGCACTTTCAAGTAATGTTACTTCTGCTACCTTTAATTGGACAGTTACTCAATTAGGTGTTTCTGGTGCAAGCGCTGGAAGTGGTTCTATTATTTCTCAAGTTCTTACAGCAACTGGCGGAGTTCCGGGTACTGTTGCTTATTCTATAATCGCAAATGAAGGGACGTGTCAGGGGCCTGTAACACCAATAACGATAACAGTGAATCCTATTCCGGTGGTAACACCATCTACTATATTACAGTCAATTTGTTCAGGAAGCGTTTCTCCAATTCAATTAACTAGTAATGTGCTAGGAACGGTATTCAATTGGAATGTTGTACAAACAAATGTTACTGGTGCTAGTAATGGAAGCGGAAATACAATTGCTCAAGTTTTAACTACAACAAGTAACAATGTTGGAGAAGCTGTTTACTCAGTAATACCAACTGTTGGTGGCTGCCCTGGTATTCCAATATTAGTAACCGTAAAAGTAAATCTAATTCCGGTGGCTACAGCAAATGCCGCAGTAAATACGATTTGTTCATCTTCAACTACCAATATTTCCTTGACTAGTTCAGTTGCCGGCACCACTTTTTCATGGACAGTAATCCAAACTGGAATTTTTGGTGCCCAATCCGGTACTGGAAATTCTATAGCGCAAACATTGACTACTGTTAGTAATACTCCAGGGTCTGTTCGTTATACAATTACCCCTTCAATTAATGGTTGTTTGGGTGCTCCAATAGCTGTAACAATCACGGTAAATCCAACACCAGAAGTATTTGGATCATCGACATCAACAATTTGTAGTGGAGAAACGCCAAATATCTCTTTATTTCCAAGTATAGCAGCGACCACATTTGCATGGACTGTTAATCCAATAAATGTTACTGGAGCACAAGCAGGTACTGGGATTGTAATTAATGATATATTAACTGCCTCACCTAATTTAGGTACTGCAATTTATACGGTTACTCCAACAGCTAATGGTTGTTCAGGAACTCCTTTAAATATTACTGTTACAGTTAATCCCGCACCAGCACCTCAAATAAATGATGGGGTAATTTGTGTGAATCAAGCTACGGGAGTATCCTATAAAAATTATATTTTGGATACTAATTTAAGTAATGCAATGTATGATTTTGCATGGTATTATAACGGTGTAATTATTAATGGAGCAACTAATACTTCTTACGAAGCAACTCAAGCAGGAATTTATTCAGTTGAAGTTACCAACACTGCTACTGGTTGTAAATCGGTGTTAACACAAGCTGACGTTGTGGCTTCGTTCCCAGGAACTTCTGTAAGCACAACAGAAACGCTTGCATTTAGTGATAATACAATAATCACCGTTGATGTTACAGGAGGAAATGCAACATTTTTATATTCGTTAGACAACGGTCCAACTCAATCTTCAAATGTATTTACTGATGTTTCTCCGGGGCCGCATGTAGTTACTGTAACCGATTCAAATGGTTGTACTTATTTAACTCAGCTGGTTACAATAATTGGTTATCCAACTTATTTTACACCTAATGGTGATGGATATCACGAAACCTGGAATATTGTTGGTTTAGGAGCTACTGCAAAAGTGTTTATCTTTGATAGATATGGTAAATTAATCAAACAAATCAGTCCAACAGGTGAGGGCTGGGATGGAACTTTAAACGGGCAACCATTGATGTCTTCGGATTATTGGTTTACAGTGGATTATAAAGAACCACAAACAGGAGAAAGTAAAGTATTCCGTTCTCACTTCTCATTAAAAAGATAAAATTACTATTTACATAATTATAAGAGCCATAACTATTAGGGCTCTTTTCTGTTAATTAAAATAATTAAAAGTAACTTACATCAAAGAACTTTATTAAGTACCTTTGTTTACTAAAATTATCATAATGCTACAAAAGTCCCTCTTTGTTTCACTATTGCTATGCTGTTTTTTTTCAAATGCACAAATAGTAATTAATGAAATAGATCCTGATACCAATTCAACGGATGTAAAAGAATTTATTGAATTGAAGTCGAGTGTTCCCAATTTTGTTTTAGATGGATATGTAGTTGTTTTTTTTAATGCGGGAAGTTCAAGTCCCTACTCAGGAACTTCGAGCTATTATGCTATAGATTTGGATGGATTGATTACGGATGGAAATGGGATTATTCTTCTTGGAAATGCACAAGTAACCCCTTCAGCATCGTTTATTATACCTCAAAATACTATTCAGAATGGTCCAGATACTGTAGCTATTTATTTAGGAAACGCAACTGATTTTCCAATTAATACATCCGCAATCGCTACCAATCTAATCGATGCTTTAGCCTACAGTAATAGCGGAACGACATCTGCTTCAGCATTAATGTCAATTTTAGGAGAAACGGTATCGTATAATGAGAATAGTAATGGATTGGCTTCTTCTCAATCCATTCAGCGCAAAGCAGATGGTACTTACGAAGTCAAAACGCCTACACCTAGAGCTAACAATGATGGATCTGGTATTATTTTTAATGGAATTGCAATTACCTATTCTTCTCTTTCAATTACAGAAGGGCAAAGTTTTTCAATCACTTTTACAACTGATAATACGGTTTCAACTGCTTTAAATTTATCGATAACTTTAAGTAACGGGAGTTTTAATACAAATGACTTTTCTGGAAATCTAAATATTACCCTTCCCATGGGTTCTAATACAGTTACCTCTACAATTCAAATTTTAAATGATGGTAATAATGAAGGCGATGAAAATATGAAAATTTCATTGGCTGCTGTCCCTAGTGATTATATAATTTTAAATAATAATATTTCCATTCGAGTTAACGATATCAATTTTGTAGTTCAACCTTGGGGAACTCCTGTTCGTCCTACTTATGGTTTATGTCCAAGAGCTATTCCAGCAGGTTATTATAATAATTTGGAGGGTAAATCAGGAACAGCTTTGCGTCAAGCAATTCTTGATATAATTGCAAATCCTAATAGTATTCGTGTTCAAAATTATGGTGATGCCTATACCATACTTAGAGAAGCCGATCAAAATCCAGAAAACAGCGGTCAAGTTTGGATGATTTATGACGAACAACCTATTTCAAAAATGGATAACCAAACGGATAACAGTATCATTGGAAAGTGGAATCGGGAACACATTTATTGCCAATCAAGACTTGGAATTCCCTCAACTTTTATTCCAAATGGGATTCCAGACGGAATCAACACTTGGCGTTTAACAACAGGAAGTAGTGATATTGAGGCAAGTCATGACGATGCACATCATCTTCGTGCCGTTGGAGGTCAAGAAAATAGCACTAGAAATAATAGAAATTACGGAGTTGACTACAACGGTCCAACAGGTAATTTAGGAAGTTGGCGCGGTGATGTTGCCCGTGCAATTTTCTTTATGACTATTAGATACAACACTTTAAATGTAGTTAATGGTGACCCTGCGAGTTCACCAACAGGTCAAATAGGAGATTTAGCGACTTTATTAGCTTGGAATACTGCTGACCCTGCAGATGATTTTGAAATGAATAGAAACAATGTGATTTATAATTGGCAAATGAATAGAAATCCTTTTATTGATTATCCTGCATTGGTAAATTATGTATTTGGAAATTTAACCAATGCAACATGGAATGCCGCACTTTCATCAGATGATTTTATCCAAAAATCACCATTTTTATATCCAAATCCTGCTAAAAACCAAATTACAATTTTGGGCTTGGATCAATTGAGTAATTTAGAAATTTATACTCTTTCAGGAGCAAAAGTAGATAGTTATACAGTTTCAAATGAATCGCAGTTAGACCTTAATTTGCCTTCAGGAATTTACTTAGTTAAAATTACTTCTGATGTATTTTCAACTACAAAGAAGTTAATTATCAACTAATTTAGTTTCATTTAACTATATTTGAAAATGGAGGAAAAATTTAAATTGCCAGCAGGGTTTTTTAAAAATACTTTTTGTGTTTTTAACGAGGTTTTACCACCAAATTTTGACAATAAAAAGTTCGATTATGTAAGTAAGTCGGGTAGTAGTTACTATTTTACTCAACAGGGCATGTACCGGGTTTCAAACCATTGGGGACGATTGGCTAATAGCAAATGGAGATTGGTTTCGTTTGAGGTAATTTCCGAATCAAAATTCAAATGGGGATTTGCCCCTTGGGAATCCTTTTTCCCAGACAATTCAATTGATCAATTGTATTTTATCCTCCCCGATTTTATAAATAACACGGTTAATTACCAACATAAAACCGCTCCTGAATTTGACAATAAAGCCATCCTTAGAACTAGTTTTGAAACCACAAAAAAGATCAAGCAAATACGCAACTTAATGAACTTGACTTCATGGGCAAAGTATTTTGATTGTGAAGATATCAACGATTTAAGAAAGAAAATTATTCTACAATTGGTTTACACAGATAAATCACTTGAAGAAATAAAACGAGAATTTCAATAAAATATAGAATATTGTGAGTAGAAATACCGAAAAAAACATTAAAAAGCACAACGATAAATTACACAAAGCGAAGGCTAAAGTAAAAAGTGCTTCTGTTGCTAGAAAAGAAAGGTTAAAGAAAATAGTTCGAAAGTTTAATACTGATTCCGAAAGTAATTCTTAAATATCGTTACTTTCCGATACAAAAATTAGCAAAAATATTGCCTAAAAGTTCGTCATTGGTAACTTCACCAGTGATCATTCCGAAATGATATAAGGCTTCTCGGATATCAATTGCCATCAAGTCACTTGAAATATTAGTTTGCAAACCGAAGTTAACTTTCTGAATTTCTTCTAACGCTTTTAGCAACGAATCGTAATGACGGGTATTAGTTACAATAGTTTCATTATTTCTTAAAGCACCAGTATTTACAAAGGATAACAACTGGTTTTTTAGCTCATCAACGCCTATATTTTCCTTTGCAGAAATTAGTGAAATAGTTGGGATTTCAGATTGAAGATTTCTGATTTGTACTTCAGAATACAAATCTTTTTTATTTCCAATGATAATTAAAGGTTTCAAAGGAAATTGATTTTTGATCTTTTCAATTTCAACTTGCACCTGTTTTATATTTTCTCCGTCAAGAGTCCCCCCTTTGGGGGTTAGGGGGCTTAAATACAGCACCACTTGCGCTTGTTCGATTTTTTCGAATGTTTTTTTGATTCCAATACTTTCAACCACATCTAGGGTATCGCGAATTCCAGCTGTATCTATAAATCGAAATCCAATTCCGCCAATAACCAATTCATCTTCAATGGTGTCTCGGGTAGTACCCGCTATTTCTGAAACGATGGCGCGGTCTTCATTCAATAAAGCATTCAATAAAGTTGATTTTCCTACATTGGGTTCACCCACAATCGCAATAGGAATTCCGTTTTTTATTACATTTCCAACCGCAAAAGAATCGATTAATCGTTTCAATACGAATTCAATACGATTCAATAATTCTCTAAACTGCGTTCTATCGGCGAAAGCCACATCTTCTTCGGCAAAATCTAATTCTAATTCTATTAAAGAAGCAAAATTCAATAATTCTTGTCGTAATTGCTTGATTTCATTGCTAAAACCACCACGCATTTGTTGCATCGCAATTTGATGGGAAGCTTCATTATCAGACGAAATTAAATCGGCAACCGCTTCCGCTTGAGACAAATCCATTTTACCGTTTAAAAACGAACGTAAGGTAAACTCTCCAGCATTTGCCATACGGCAACCTTTTCGAAGTAATAATTGAATAATTTGTTGCTGTATATAAGTAGATCCATGACAGGAAATTTCGATGGTATTTTCGCCTGTATAAGAGTTAGTGCCTTTAAAAATAGAAAGTAAAACTTGGTCGATTACTTTTTCACCCTCTACAATATGTCCTAAATGTAAAGTGTGCGACTTCTGCTTACTGATATCTTTGCCAGAAATGGAAATAAAAACCGATTTACAAATGGAAATTGCCTCAGGTCCAGAAACACGAATAACCGCAATTGCTCCTGATCCAGAAGGGGAAGCTAAGGCTACAATGGTCTCATTATGAATCATAGTTTGAAAATCAAGAGGCAAAGTTACAAAGAAATTACTTGGATATAAACCCTACTATTTGAAATAAAAAAAATCCGAAATTTCAATTAAGAAAATCCGGATTTAATTGACCGTTATAATGGTTTGGTTGGTTAATTGTTAAGCATTACCGGCATTACAAGCATGGTAACCGTTTCGCCTTCTTCCAATCCGTCAACAGGAGTTAAAATTCCTGCACGATTGGGTAATGACATTTCTAGCATAATCATATCCGATTGTAAATTAGTCAACATTTCTGTTAAAAATCTTGAATTGAAACCAATTTGCATATCATCACCTTGATAATCACATGTCAATCTTTCTTCTGCTTTGTTAGAATAATCAATATCTTCTGCCGAGATGTTCAATTCGGCACCGGCAATTTTCAAACGAATTTGGTGGGTAGTTTTATTTGAGAAAATAGCCACACGACGAACAGAATTTAAAAATTGAGTTCTGTCGATCATTAATTTATTTGGATTTTCTTTTGGAATAACCGCTTCGTAATTTGGATATTTACCGTCAATTAAACGACACATTAAAATGTAATTGTCAAATGAGAAAGTAGCATTACTATCGTTGTATTCAATTTTAATTTCTGCATCAGAAGTCCCTAGAATACTTTTCAAAATAGTCATAGGTTTTTTCGGCATAATAAAATCAGCTACTTGCGAAGATTTTACATCAGTTCTAGCATATTTAACTAATTTGTGAGCGTCTGTTGCCACAAATGTCAATCCTTCCGGTGAAAATTGGAAGAAAACCCCTGACATTACCGGACGTAAATCATCATTTCCAGCAGCAAAAATCGTTTTGCTAATTGCAGTTGCTAACACTTCTGCAGGAACTAATGTAGTTGATGGATTGTCCAAATTTACTGATTTTGGGAACTCACTTCCAGGAGAATAAGCCAATGCATATTTTCCTGAATTAGAGCTAATTTCAATAGTACTATTTTCTTCTACTGTAAAAGTAAGTGGTTGCTCCGGGAATGTTTTTAATATTTCTAAAAGTAATTTTGCAGGAAGAGCTACGCTACCTTGGCTTTCAGAATCGATATCTAAAGTTGCAGACATGGTAGTTTCTAAATCAGACGCAGAAACAGTTAATGTTTTGCTGTCCAATTCAAATAAGAAATTATCTAAAATAGGTAAGGTGTTACTACTGTTAATAACACTTCCTAATACTTGTAATTGTTTCAATAAGTACGAACTCGATACTATAAACTTCATCTTTGGCTTTTTTTAATCAATCTTAAAAATCTGAATTTTTCAGAATTACTTTTATTTATTTTTTACAAATATATCTTAATATCATCAAATAGTGAAAACAAATTTATTAACAATTATTTACTGTATTTTCTTTTTCTTAGGAAAGTAAAAAGGAATCCGAAAATTACTAGGATAAGTAATGGTAATCCTACACTTATAATCTGTGCACTTGTGTAATTATTATATACTTTTTCTTTGTCTAAAATAGGTAGATTTACCACTTTACTTCGGATGTTAATAAGTCCGTTGTCATCCAATAAATAATTGACACAATTCATTAAAAACTCTTTGTTTCCGTATAATTTATTAGTCCATTTATCATAACCCAACTCTAAAGGTTGGTAATTTTTATCCAATTGATTTTTGATTACATCTCCATCCGAGATTACGATCATTTTATTAGTTTTACCTAAAGTTTGGAATGATTTTTCTTGAAATGGTATCACTCGGTTTTCAAATGCGGAACGAAATTTTCCTTCTAATAAAACAGCCACTGGAATGTTTCCTTTATTTAAAAATTCAGCTTGTTCAGGTCGGTCATTTACCATTTCTAATTTTACTTCAACTGGAGCGCCCACTAATCTGGAATAAGGGGAAGATTGCAATAATACGGTTTTCTTAATTCCATTTTTAAGCGTGTCGATTCCATTGGCAAATTCAAATTTAATAGCGTCAAGATTACTTACAACTGGGTGTTTTGCTGTTGGGTAAACTAAGGGTGAATAAAACCAAGGAAACTGATTGTAATGCGTTCCGCTACCATTTTCTCCTGTTGCAAGGGTAATTGGTGCCGCCATAATATCTTTGACCATATCAGGATTTATTCTCACCCCATATTTAAAGAATAGGTCGTTTAAATTCAAATCGTTTGGAAAGGCTAGCGTAGTTCCAGATTCGTTGTACAAACTGTCCATTTCAATGTTAACCTGATCAATAAGCCATAGCGTTTTGCCGCCATTCATTACAAATTGATCTAATACAAGTTTTTCTTCGTCAGTGAATTTTTCTATCGGTTTTACAATAACGGCAAGATCATATTTCTTCAATACCGCTAGAGTTTCTTTAGGTTTTTTTGCAACAGAATCTAAAGTAAAAGTTCCAATAAAACAGTTCTCTTTGACTTGTTTAATGAAATCACCCATAAACACATCGTTTAACTCGCCATTTCCTTTAATTACTGCCACCTTTTTTTGTTTGGGTTTGGTAACCGAATTAAATGCGCTTGAAAATGCATATTCTAAATGTTGGACAGAACTCACCACTTTTTCAGCAATTGAGGCTCCCATTATGTTCTTCAACAATGGAACTTTTACACTTCGTCCATGATAAGTCGCTATGGCCCATGGAAATGCCACTTCTTGTGTTTGTTTTCCCTTGTCGTTTAGGGTTACATTTATTGGAGTTAATCCTCTTTCTAGAAAGGCTTGAATGGTTGCATCTCTTTTGACTTCCTCTTCCAATGGATTTACAAATTGAAAAACAATATTAGAATTATAGGCTTTTAATTCTTCTAATATTTGTTGGGTTTCTGTTTGCAATTTCTTCATTTCACCAGGAAATTCTCCTTTTAAGAAAACATCAATAATCAAAGGTTCTTTGACGTCTTTAATTATTTTTAAAGTAGTAGGTGAAAGGGTATAACGGTGATCTGAAGTTAAGTCAAAACGATGAAAATAAAAGTTACCTGCTAGATTAATTAAAACTAGAACAAGCGTTATAAATAGTACTGATTTTAGATTTTTATTTTTCATCGTTACAATTTTAAAGATTTTAATTTTAAAACTGTAAGTGACATAAAAAATACAGTTACACTAGAAAAGTACAACAATTCGCGCGTATCAATTACACCACGACTCATACTTTTAAAATGGCTGTTCATACCTAAGTAGGAAATACTTCCTTCCAAACGAGGCAGATAATTTGCAATACCGTCGAATCCAAAATAGAAAATAAAACACAATAAAACGGCTACCAAAAAGGCAATAATTTGATTATTGGTCAACGATGAGGTGAATATACCAATGGAGCAATAGCCTGAAATTAAGAACAACAAACCAAAATAAGATCCGATGGTGCTTCCCATATCAATATTACCTTCCGGAATTCCAAGTTTAGAAATTACATATACATAAATGAATGTTGGAATAATGGAAATTACAATCAGTAAAAGCGAACCCAAAAATTTTCCACCTACAATTTCCCAAATACTTAAGGGCTTGGTTAAAAGTAATTCTAAGGTTCCTTGTTTCATTTCGTCAGAGAAACTCCGCATGGTTACTGAAGGAATTAGAAATAGTAATATCCAAGGGGAAATGATGAAAAACGGACTCAAATCAGCAAAACCAGAATCTAAAATATTGTATTCACCATTGAATATCCATAGAAACAATCCGTTAAGAATCAAGAAAATGGCGATTACTAAATAACCAATCGGCGAACCGAAAAAGGACCTAATCTCTCTAAATAATATTGCTTTCATTTTATATTTTTTACACCAGAGAAACCACTTTATCAACGCTCCACGCTTCTGGTTTTTTATTAAATAGCTTTTTTGTATCGGTCCAAATTTCAAAAAAAAGTTCCGAATTTCTATAATTTTCTAAGTCTTGTTCGGTTTCCCAATAACTATAAGTAAAGAAAATACATTGATCTGTTTTATCTTGATACAATTCTAATAAACGATTTCCTGGTGCATTTCGTATTTTCTCTTTTATAACTTCAAAATTTACTAAGAAATTAGTTATCTTATCCACGTGAAAACTCATTTTTACAATTCTGACGAACATAGACTAGATAGTATTAAATTGTATGATAATACTGTCTCTATAATTCAGTCCCAGTAAACTAGAAGCACTACCAACACTCATTGGATTACTTCTAAAGATCGCAATTTCTAAAAAACCAGCTTCATTAAAAATAGCCAATTTGTCACCTTCATAGTCCTTAATTGGGTATTTTCCTGCATTGCTAATATCGGAATATTTGGCCCAGATGTTTTTTATAGGATTTGATTTTTTCTGAAATCTATTTTGTAATAGTGGAATCTCATATGGTCTGCCTTTTCCAACTTCTATAAAAAGTTTTTTAGAAATATTGGTTACCACATTCCCGAAATGATCAATGTAAATTACATATCCTTTAATTGAATTTTTATCAGCTGCAACGCTAGGTTGAATTTCGGTAACTTCCTTGATGGTAGTAATTTCTTTCCCAATTACGTTTAATAATCCGCCTTTAGAAAGATGACTCGCCACGGTTACAAACACATCAAGATCAGTAGTTTCTTCCGGTAAACGGTCGTGAATAGTAATAGCTACGATTTTTTGAGGAACTACTTTTTGAGTCAAAATACTTAGAATTCCATTATCGGCACAAATAAAATAATGGTCGTTCCATTGCATTGCAATGTGCTGATTTTCTTTATTTTTTTCAGCGTCAACGCCAATTAAGTGAACCGTACCTTTTGGAAAACTATTGTACGCAGCCCTAATTATATAACTCGCTTGAACGGTGTTAAAAGGTTCAATATTATGAGAAATATCAACAATTTTAGCCTCTGAATTTTCAGTCAATATTTTCCCTCTCAAAGCTCCTACAAAGTGATCTTTGAGTCCATAATCGGTGGTAAGAGTAATTATTGACATAAAATTGTTCATAACTAATTCAAGGATTTAAACCTAATTTATATTAATTTTGAAATGCAAAGCTAATAATTATCGCTGACTAATTATTAATTAAATCCAATACATTTGAACGAAAGAACTATCGAGCTCATAGACATCGCTCCAAAAGACTTCTGGGGCGCTCAAGACACTCATCTTGAAACTATTAAAAAGTATTATCCAAAGTTGAAAATTGTAGCTAGAGGCACAACAATTAAAGTTTTTGGAGAAAAAGAAGCTTTAAATGAATTTGAAAAAAGATTCAATAGGTTAATGGTTCATTTCACTAGATACAATACTATCGATAACAATGTGATTGAAAGGGTAATTCAAAGCGATTCACAAGATGATAACCGAATGGATGCCAAAGACAATATTTTGGTACATGGTGTTGGAGGTAGAATTATAAAAGCGATGACTGCTAACCAACATTTATTGGTACAAACCATCAATAAAAACGATATGGTATTTGCCGTAGGTCCTGCTGGAACAGGAAAAACCTACACGGGTGTGGCTATGGCGGTTAAAGCATTAAAGGAAAAACAAGTTAAGAAAATAATATTGACACGTCCTGCGGTTGAAGCGGGCGAAAATTTAGGCTTCTTGCCAGGAGATATGAAGGAAAAGCTAGATCCTTACATGCAGCCACTTTATGATGCTTTGCGCGATATGTTGCCTAATGAAAAATTAGAAGATTATATTTTAAAAGGTATAATTCAAATAGCTCCATTGGCCTTCATGCGAGGTAGAACTTTAGATGAAGCCTTTGTAATTTTGGATGAGGCACAAAATACTACCCATTCCCAAATGAAAATGTTTTTGACGCGTATGGGTAAAAATGCTAAGTTCATGATTACCGGAGACCCTGGGCAAGTAGATTTACCTAGACGCACCATTTCAGGATTAAAAGAAGCGTTATTGGTATTGAAAGATGTAGAAGGAATAGGTATAATTTATTTGGATGATAAAGATATTGTTCGCCACCGATTGGTTAAAAAAGTCATTGATGCTTACAAGCAAATTGAAAATCATGATTAAGAGGAAGCTATCAGCAATGAGCAATATGAAAAAAAATTCTCCAAATTAATGTAATTCGTGGCTAAAAAAAATCTCAAACTAGCTAAGTGCTTATAAATTAAAGCTGTCAACATGTATTTTTCAATTTAATCACTTCCTATTTTGCTTTCTTCTTGAAAACAATCTATTTTTGCACCACACACAACAATCAACACCTTAATGAATACGATTACTACTACTAATTTTAATTTCCCTAATCAAAAATCAGTTTACCACGGAAAAGTTCGAGAGGTTTATAACATTAATGATGACCTTTTAGTAATGGTAGCCACCGATAGATTATCTGCTTTTGATGTCGTGATGCCAAAAGGAATTCCTTTTAAAGGTCAAATATTAAATCAAATCGCTACTAAATTCATGGAATTAACTCAGGATATTGTTCCGAATTGGTTAATTGCAACCCCAGATCCAAACGTGGCAATCGGATATCTATGCGAACCTTTTAAAGTAGAAATGGTAATTCGTGGTTATGTTTCGGGCCATGCTGCTAGAGAGTATGCTGCTGGAAAAAGAACGTTGTGCGGCGTTACAATGCAAGAAGGTTTGAAAGAAAATGATAAATTTCCAACACCAATCATTACTCCATCAACTAAAGCAGATAATGGAGAACACGATGAAGATATTTCTCGGGAAGACATTCTTGCAAATAGAATTGTATCAGAGGTAGATTATTTAGTATTAGAAAAATACACTCGTGCTTTATTCCAAAGAGGAACTGAAATTGCAGCTAGCCGTGGATTGATATTGGTGGATACCAAATATGAATTTGGAAAAACTAAAGACGGTAAAATTGTATTAATAGACGAAATTCACACTCCAGATTCTTCTCGTTATTTCTATGCTGAAGGGTATCAAGAGAGACAAAATAATGGCGAAGAGCAAAAACAACTTTCTAAAGAGTTTGTTCGACGCTGGTTAATAGAAAATGGATTTCAAGGTAAAGAAGGCCAAGAAATTCCAAATATGACAAACGAATATATACAGACGGTTTCTGATAGATATATTGAATTGTTTGAAAATATTATTGGTGAAAAATTCATTAAAGCTGATATTTCTGATATTAATAGTCGAATTGAAAAAAACGTATTGGACTATTTATCAAAAAAGTAAACTTCTCCTTATTTTATTAGGATTTTAAATACGACATCCTTAAAAACGAACTTAAATAAGTTCGTTTTTTTTGTTTAAAACTACAGTTATTAACAATTTAATAAATATATATTTGATAACTTTTTATATTCACAATTATCATTTTAATTAAAATTATTTAAGTTTGATACGTTATTTACAATTATTTTATTAATTTTGTTAAATCAGTGGAGTCCAGAAACCACTTAAAACAACGGGGCGGAACCGAAAAGCCTTACGAGTAAGAAAACCAAAATTAACCAATTTTATTATGACAAATTTAATGTTTATTCCAAGTTTGATTGGAAAGCTAGCACCTACCGATTATGTAGGATTTACCTTTTTTGTTGGATGTATGGCTATGATGGCTGCATCTGCTTTTTTCTTTTTATCATTAAGTCAATTTGATAAAAAGTGGCGTACTTCTGTATTAGTATCAGGTTTAATTACTTTTATTGCAGCAGTACACTATTTCTACATGAAAGAGTATTGGTCTGAATTCCAAGAATCGCCAACATTCTTCAGATATGTGGATTGGGTATTAACAGTGCCATTAATGTGTGTTGAGTTTTACTTGATACTTAAAGTTGCTGGTGCAAAAACTGATTTACTATGGAAAATGATTTTCTTATCAGTAGTAATGTTAGTAACTGGTTACCTAGGAGAAACTGTTTACTCTGACCAAGCGGCTTTATGGGGAGGAATCTCTGGATTGGCTTATTTTGTAATAGCTTATGAAATTTGGTTAGGAAGTGCTTCTAAATTAGCTGCTGCTGCTGGAGGAAATGTATTAGCTGCACACAAAATTTTATGCTGGTTTGTATTAGTAGGTTGGGCTATTTATCCATTAGGATACATGTTAGGAACTGAAGGATGGTACACAGCAATCGTTGGAAAAGGAAGTGTTGATGTAGTTTACAACATTGCAGATGCAATTAACAAAATTGGATTTGGTCTTGTAATTTACAACTTAGCTGTAAAATCTCAAAAAGATTAATTAGCTTCAATTATATAATTAAAACCGTCTTGCTAATACCAAGACGGTTTTTTTTTATTTCTTTTTAAAAAGAATAAAAATCACCAAAACGTGTGGAAAGGTAATTGCTGCTAGGAAAGAGAAAAACAAAGCATTAAAGATCTTAATATCTTTAAATAACAAATACAAAGTAGCAATTCCTATTAACGAAATTATCCAATAAACAAATGCCGATTTAATATATTTCCAAAAATTCTTCTTATTAAATTCTCCGTTCAAATATTTAATTTGATTAATAATAGAAGGGATACTATGCCAAATAATGAAATAAATTGCAAATCCCCATATCAAACTGGAAACTTTAAATATAACTGCGAAAACCAGTAAATAGAAAGTTTCTAATAAAACTCTGTTTTTGAATTCTATCAATTTATTGGAGAAATAAATTCCAAGAGCCACTAAAATGAATGTATTTATTACCAATCCAATGGTAAAATAACTTTCTGGAACAATCACTGAAGTGATGTTTTGTATCACTTCTTGAACTTCTTTAATGTGAAAAATAAAAAGTAACATTAGAATCAATAATCCGTAAGTGAATTCAAAAAGTTTGAATAGTGTGCTTTTTTCTATATTTTCCCATTGCTGTTCTCCAAAATGATAACCACTTACAATAATAAATAGCAATAAGGCAAACCATGGAATTACCCAAAATAAAAGCGAACCTATAGCAACAACAACTATATAATAAAGAAGTGTTTTTTTTAATGACATCTGCTCCTTATTAATATCAATTTTTTTAATTAGAAGTAAATCGTTTGCACCATGAAGTATTCCAAATGTCAAAATAAGTATAAAACCAACAAGTATTTGAGAATCATTTGAAAGTAAAGAATCAAGCCACAAACAAAAAAAGCTTGCTACTATTGCTAAATTGAAATATTTCATAGTTATTTTTTAATTTATTGTCTAAAAATAATAAAAAAATAATAAAAAAATATTTTTTTATTGTTTAACTTTTATTACTTTTGGTTAAACAAAATTAATATTTAACCAATTTTATTATGACAAATTTAATGTTTATTCCAAGTTTGATTGGAAAGCTAGCACCTACCGATTATGTAGGATTTACCTTTTTTGTTGGATGTATGGCTATGATGGCTGCATCTGCTTTTTTCTTTTTATCATTAAGTCAATTTGATAAAAAGTGGCGTACTTCTGTATTAGTATCAGGTTTAATTACTTTTATTGCAGCAGTACACTATTTCTACATGAAAGAGTATTGGTCTGAATTCCAAGAATCGCCAACATTCTTCAGATATGTGGATTGGGTATTAACAGTGCCATTAATGTGTGTTGAGTTTTACTTGATACTTAAAGTTGCTGGTGCAAAAACTGATTTACTATGGAAAATGATTTTCTTATCAGTAGTAATGTTAGTAACTGGTTACCTAGGAGAAACTGTTTACTCTGACCAAGCGGCTTTATGGGGAGGAATCTCTGGATTGGCTTATTTTGTAATAGCTTATGAAATTTGGTTAGGAAGTGCTTCTAAATTAGCTGCTGCTGCTGGAGGAAATGTATTAGCTGCACACAAAATTTTATGCTGGTTTGTATTAGTAGGTTGGGCTATTTATCCATTAGGATACATGTTAGGAACTGAAGGATGGTACACAGCAATCGTTGGAAAAGGAAGTGTTGATGTAGTTTACAACATTGCAGATGCAATTAACAAAATTGGATTTGGTCTTGTAATTTACAACTTAGCTGTAAAATCTCAAAAAGATTAATTAGGTCCCTCAATTTAATATACCGTCTTGTGAAAACAAGGCGGTTTTTTTTTATGATGTAATTTTTCTTTTATTCCGAAACAGTAATTTCAAATAGTTTTTCCCATTTTTTTCCGGTAACAAAAATAGTTTTTGTTTTAGGATTGTAGGCAATTCCATTCAATACTTCGGCTTCAGAATGCTTTATAAATTTACGCAAACCAGCCAAATTAATAATTCCTTCTACTTTACCATTCTTAGGATTTACAACCGCAATAGCGTCTTTTTGCCAAATATTACAGTAAATTTTCCCGTTGATATATTCCAACTCATTAATACTTTTTATCTTGCTACTTCCTGAATAGATGTTCACATAATCAATCATTTTTTGAGTGGCTGGATTCATCGTCCAAATTTTCTCCGTTCCATCCGATTGATAAATCACTTTTCCATCATTGGTCATTCCCCATCCTTCAATTGGTTTATCGTAAGCAAACGTTTTTTCCACTTTCCAAGTAGCTGCATTGTAAATGAATCCCTTTTTTTCTTCCCAAGTTAATTGGAACAATTGGTTATTAATAAAGGTAATTCCTTCTCCAAAATCTTGATCTTCTAACTTTAACGACTTAAAGATTTTACCAGTTTTATAATCTGTTTTCAATAATTTTGAAAATCCACGAAGTCCGGTTCCTTCATATAAAGTATCTCTAAAAAACTCTAAACCTTCGGTAAAAGAGGAGGTATCATGTGGATAGGTAGTTACAATTTTATAGTTCAATAACTTCGGAGTTACATTTGAAACTAATTCTATACGAGAGGTTATTTCTTGATTTTCACCTTCAAAATAAACCAAGGCTTTCATATTTTGATACCCTAATTTTTGATCGTTCAAGCTAAAAATAACGTTGTCCAAATTCTTTTTAGAACCAATATTCTTATCATTAACAAAGTAAACAATACTGTCAATTTTTTTGTTTCCCCCATTCAATAAACGCAGTGAAAGACTGTCGTTATTGTTGTATTCACTTTTAAATTTGCTTTCATCAAAACTAAAATACTTTTCAGTTGCCGATTTTGAACCGTTGCAACTAATAAATAGTGAGCTTAATAAAATGATGGAGAGTAGGTTGTATTTTTTCATAATGAGTTATATTTGTGAGGAACGTTACAACACAAAAGTTTGTATAATTGAGTTGCAAAAATACAAATTTATTGTATATTTGCAACGGCAAGTCCTACACGATCTGCTCCTGCAAAATCCCCCAGGATGGGAACGTAGCAAGGGTCCGTGGTTGAGCGATGCGATGTAGGCCGCTTGCCTTTTTTAAATTAAGTAATCTTCTTTTTGGAAGATTTTTTTTTGGAGTAAATCGATCCGACTTCATATTACTTTTTCTCCCGCTTTTCGCTACAATCCACGCAAAAAGCGTGGGATTTTTACTGCAATCGGGACTAATTTTGAACTTTCAGTTTTCTAAATATCAGAATTAACTATATTTACATTTTATAATAATTCGTTTATGAATAAAGTAGTTTTAATTACAGGCGCTTCATCAGGAATAGGAAAATCGATTGGTGAGTTTCTACATTTCAAAGGTTTTATCGTTTATGGAACCAGTAGAAACCCCCATAAAATAAAAAACTCCGTTTTTCCATTACTTGAATTAGATGTTAGAAATACGGAATCAATCCATAATGCAGTAAAAATAATTATCGAACTTTCTGGAACTTTAGATATTGTAATTAATAATGCCGGTGTCGGAATTACAGGTCCAATTGAAGAAATCCCCTCTCAAGAAATAAAGAATAATTTTGAAACCAATTTCTTTGGTCCTATAGAAGTGATGAAAGCCGTTTTACCTCAAATGCGTGCTCAAAAATCGGGTTTAATTATTAATATAACTTCCATTGCTGGTTATATGGGATTGCCGTTCCGCGGAATATACTCTGCTTCCAAAGGCGCATTAGAATTAATTACCGAATCGTTAAGTATGGAAGTAAAACCATTTGGAATAAATATTACCAATGTTGCCCCAGGAGATTATGCTACCAATATTGCTGCTGGACGTTTTCATGCACCTGTTTTAAAAGGTTCGGATTATGAAAACTCCTATGATGCCACTCTAAAAATGATGAACGACCAAGTAGATAGCGGAAATAACCCTATTGAAATGGCGGAAGCTATATTTGATATCATAAATGCATCCAATCCAAAAATCCACTATAAAGTAGGAAGTTTTATTCAAAAATTCTCTATCGTTTTAAAGAGAATTTTACCGGATAAAGTCTATGAAAAAATATTAATGAATCATTATAAATTGTAAATTTGTATCAAATAGAACTAAAATTTAAAATCACAATACTATGAAGTTTTTTATCGATACTGCCAACCTAACTGAGATTAAAGCTGCACAAGCTCTTGGAGTACTTGATGGGGTGACTACCAATCCATCATTAATGGCAAAAGAAGGAATCACGGGGAAAAATAACATCCTAAAACATTATGTTGACATTTGTAATAGTGTTGATGGCGATGTTAGTGCCGAAGTTAACGCTGTAGATTATGATGGTATGATTCGCGAAGGAGAAGAATTAGTTGATTTACATCCTCAAATAGTCGTGAAATTACCAATGACAAAAGAGGGAATTATGGCTTGTAAGTATTTCTCTGATAAAGGAATTAAAACCAATGTCACTTTAGTTTTTTCTGCCGGACAAGCTATTCTAGCTGCAAAAGCGGGAGCAACTTATGTGTCGCCTTTCGTAGGTAGATTAGACGATATTTCTACCGATGGATTGGCTTTAATTGAAGAAATCCGATTGATATATGATAATTATGGCTTTGAAACTCAAATTTTAGCCGCTTCTGTTCGTCATACAATGCACATTGTGAATTGTGCTAAAATAGGTGCCGATGTTATGACAGGACCACTTTCAGCAATTCTTGGATTATTAAAACACCCGTTAACTGATATTGGCTTAGCCCAGTTTATTGCCGATTTCCAAAAAGGAAATAAATAATAGGTTAAACACGTTGCGTATAATTATAAAAATTGTTTTATTTTTTTACCACTTTTTTAATCAAAATAAAAGCGGTACTGTTTATAGTACCTCTTTTTTTATTTGAATTTTTTATTTTAATTTATCTGCAAATTTCACTTCAAATAGGTTGGTGAAGGCGTCTTTTATTTTACCGGAACCATCCAAAATCAAGGTTCTATTTATTTTTGTTATTGCCCATTTGTTTTTAATATCTTCAAAATTGACACAACGGTATTCTTGAATCCCCTCAAATTTATAATTACCTAATAAAGCAACCCAGTTTTTCTGATCTTCATCTAAATTAACCGCTATATATTCGTATTCAGGGTGCTGTGATTTAAAAGCTAAAACTTTTTTATGTGCTGCAGCTAAATGAGTTAACGCTTCTTTAGTCCAGAAAAACAGTACCGTTTTTTTGTTTATTATAGAATTGGATGAAATAGTGACTCCAGCTTTATTAACCAATTGTACTTCTGGTAATTGATTGCCAACTTTCAAAAGTTGAATCGCGTTTTCTATTTTTAAAATCTCATTTTTACTACTATTATCTGTAGAGTATGTTCTATAAATAGCTAAAAACTTATGGTTGTTTACCATGTTTTGATCTTCTAAAAGATACGAAAAAGCGATATTGTTAAGGATGCTATTTTTTACTTTTTCATTTCTAATTAAAGTATCTGCAATATTCAATTTGTTGATATTAGTAGTCAATGCTAGATCAACTTCTGAGAAATGATTGTGGTATTTTACAGAACCTAAATTATTCAATAAATGAGATAAATAAACTACAAATGGAGAATAGGATGATAATTCTACGTTATTAAAATTGATATTCTTTCGGTAGCCGTAATATTTAGCAGGTAACTTTTCAAATAGATCTTCTGCAGTTCTTAATTTGTGAATTATAGGATACAACTCTTTTTTTGAATAATAATTAAAATCTAATTCTGCTTTTGCAAATAAATCAAATTCCTTACTCCAGTTAATATCTTTTTTATGACTTAAATAGCTTTTCTTGTTTTTATTATAAGTAGAGTCGATATTAGCATTAAATTTTGCAAAATCGTAATCAAAAACATCAAACATTTTTTCTTTTTCAGCTTCGTCTTTTAAATACGTTTCCATTAAATAATTGTTTTTTGTATCTCCGCGACCACAAAAAATAATTGATTCATCAAAATTATTTGAATTTAAACGAACCATAATACTGTCATTTTTATCAAAATAAACATATTGGTATTCAGGATCGTGTTTAAAAGTATACATTCCAGGTGCTAACGAATCAAATTCAACGAAAAAGGTATTGTCTTTTTGAAGTGGAATAGTGTCAATTACAACACCATCTTTTGAAAAATAGACATATCGATTGGTAGGATTTAGTACTTCTCCACCAAAATAAGCTCTATAATCATCCTTCTTAAAATCTTTGTTACAAGAAAGTAAGGAAAGAAAAAATAGCGTCGAAAAAATTCTTAATAAGGGAGAATTGGGCATGTTAAAATTCATTGCAATACTTACAAAAATATTTAGACCATTTCAATTATTGTGTTAATAGTTAGTTAAATTAAAGTTTTACTCTTATTTCAAACAATGAATTAGCTGAAATTGAGGTATTTTTTCTACTTTTGCAAAAATTAAAATAAAGGGAATCAATGTTAACAATCAATAATTTATCAGTACAGTTTGGCAAAAGAATTTTGTTTGACGAAGTAAATACTGTTTTTACTCACGGTAATATTTATGGAGTTATTGGTGCAAATGGTGCTGGAAAATCAACTTTTTTAAAGATAATTTCAGGTGATATGGATCCAACCGCAGGTCACATCCACTTAGAACCTGGAAAAAGAATGTCTGTTTTAAATCAGAATCACAACATGTTTGACGATTTTACAGTTTTAGAAACGGTAATGATGGGAAACAAAGTGCTCTATGCCGTTAAGAAAGAAATGGACGAATTATATGCCGATTATGATGATAAAAATGCAGATAGAATAGGAGAATTGCAAGTGCAATTTGAAGAAATGAATGGTTGGAACTCCGACTCAGATGCCGCTTCTTTACTATCAAATTTAGGAATTACAGAAGACAGTCACTATACATTAATGGCCGATTTAGAAGGAAAATTGAAAGTTCGTGTCCTTTTAGCTCAAGCGCTTTTTGGAAATCCAGATTTGCTAATTATGGATGAGCCTACCAACGATTTGGATTTTGAAACCATCGCTTGGTTGGAAAATTTCTTAGCAAATTATGACAATACTGTAATTGTAGTATCACACGACCGTCACTTTCTAGACGCCGTATGTACTCATATTTCAGATATTGATTTTGGAAAAATAAACCACTATTCTGGTAATTATACATTTTGGTATGAATCAAGCCAATTAGCAGCAAAACAACGAGCGCAACAAAATAAGAAGGCCGAAGAAAAGAAACAAGAATTGGAAGAGTTCATTCGTCGATTTAGTGCGAATGTGGCAAAATCAAAGCAAGCTACTTCTAGAAAAAAGATGATTTCTAAATTGAATATATCTGAAATCAAACCTTCAAGCCGTCGTTATCCTGCAATTATTTTCGATCAAGAAAGAGAAGCGGGTGACCAAATTCTTACTATTCAAAATCTTAGTGCTTCAGTTGATGGCGATGTTTTATTTACTGGTGTAGATTTAAACATGGCTAAAGGGGATAAAATAATCTTGTTTTCTAAAGATTCACGCGCCACAACTGCATTTTACGATATATTAAATAAATTGCAACAAGCAGAATCAGGCTCTTTTGATTGGGGAGTTACCACCAATCAGGCTTATTTGCCTGTGGACAATCACTCGTTTTTTGAAAATGATTATTCATTAGTAGATTGGTTGCGCCAATGGGTAAAAACTGAAGAGGAACGTGATGAGGTTAATATTCGTGGGTTCCTAGGAAAAATGATTTTTTCTGGTGAAGAAGCTTTAAAAACCAGTCGTGTGTTGTCAGGAGGGGAAAAAGTAAGATGTATGCTTTCGCGAATGATGATGGAACGTGCCAATGTTTTGATGATAGACGAACCAACCAATCACTTGGATTTGGAGTCGATTACGGCGTTTAATAATTCACTTAAGAACTTCAAAGGATCTGTGATTTTTACCACTCATGATCATGAATTTTCACAAACTGTTGGAAATAGAGTTGTTGAATTGACACCTAAAGGTGCTATTGATAGGTACATGACTTTTGATGAGTATTTGGACAATGAAAGCCTTAAAGAGTTGAGAATCAAAATGTATTCTTAATCTATATTATTTAACTCTCGAGAAATCGGGAGTTTTTTTTGATATTAAATGAAATAAAATATTTTTTGAGTTCTCGATCAATCGATGTTAAAATCTGTAAAAAAATTATATATTTGCATAACCAAACAAAAATCTTCAATATGAGTCAAAAAATATTGCTTACTTCCAAAGAAGTCAATATCATTCTCCATCGTTTGGCTTGTCAATTGATTGAAAAGCATTTAGATTTTTCAGAAACTATTCTTATTGGTATTCAGCCTCGTGGGACTTTCTTGGCGGAAAGATTAAAAGCATTGCTTGAAAACGAATATAAAATTTCAAACATCCTTTTAGGGTATTTAGATATCACTTTTTTTAGAGATGATTTCCGAAGAAACGACAAACAATTAGAAGCCAATAAAACCCAAATAGATTTTTTAGTTGAAAATAAAAAAGTAATTTTCATAGATGATGTGTTGTACACCGGAAGAAGTATTCGCGCAGCATTAACTGCAGTGCAATCTTTCGGAAGACCTACATCTATTGAGCTTCTTACATTAATTGATCGTAGATTTAGTCGTGATTTACCAATCCAACCGGATTATCGTGGTCGTCAAGTAGACGCAATTAATGATGAAAAAGTAAAAGTATGCTGGTTAGAGCAAGATGGCGAAGATGCAGTGTATTTAATACCAACAATTAGTAAACAAATAGTATAGAAATGAGCGAATTAAGTGTAAATCATTTATTAGGAATTAAAAATATCACCAAAAATGATATTGACCTTATTTTTGAAACTGCCGATCATTTTAAAGAAGTAATCAACCGCCCAATAAAGAAAGTTCCTTCCTTACGCGATATTACCATTGCTAATATATTCTTCGAAAACAGTACGCGAACCAAATTATCATTTGAACTGGCACAAAAAAGACTTTCAGCAGATGTAATTAGTTTTTCTGCGGCGCAATCCTCAGTAAAAAAAGGAGAAACCCTAGTAGATACCGTAAATAATATCCTATCAATGAAAGTGGATATGGTAGTGATGCGTCATGCTAATCCTGGTGCAGCTCATTTTTTATCTCAAAATGTAAAAGCATGTATAATCAACGCAGGAGATGGAGCGCACGAACATCCAACACAAGCCCTTTTAGATAGCTATTCTATCAGAGAAAAGCTAGGAGAAGTGGCTGGTAAAAAAGTAGTTATTGTGGGTGATATTTTACATTCGCGTGTTGCACTTTCTAATATCTATGCTTTGCAAATGCAAGGGGCAGAAGTGAAAGTTTGCGGACCAAAAACGCTTATTCCAAGACATATAGAATCACTAGGGGTTAAAGTAGAATCAAATTTACGTAAAGCTTTGGAATGGTGTGATGTAGCAAATATGTTAAGAGTCCAAAACGAACGTATGGATGTGAATTTTTTCCCTTCTACAAGAGAATACGCACAACAATATGGATTGGATAAAACCTTGCTAGATTCTTTGAATAAAGAGATCGTAATTATGCATCCAGGACCTATAAATCGTGGAGTTGAAATTACTTCCGAAGTTGCTGATTCAAATCAATCGTTGATATTAAATCAAGTGGAAAACGGAGTGGCGGTTCGAATGGCGGTTATCTATTTATTGGCTTCAAAAATTCAATAAATAAATGAAAGTAGTTACTAAAGGTCACACCACAGTTTTAATAGCTACTCAGGGAGATTGTGGTTTATTTTTAGAAAATATCATAAACCAACACGAAAGTTATAAAAATCAGAATTTGATTTTGGATCTAACTCACAATAAATCGACTACAATTCAATCGATAAAAGCCTTTTCTGAATTGTCTATATTGCATTGTAAAATAAAAACGTTTGTTATAGTAGCTGAAAACATCGATTTTAATGCCCTTCCTAAATCATTAGTTGTAGTTCCTTCCGTTTTGGAAGCCCACGATATTATTGATATGGACGAAATCGAAAGAGATTTAGGGTTTTAGAAGTGGAATGGTTTAAACGATAATAAATCAATCTCCTACGTATTACCAAATAACCAAATAAACACAAAATTGAATCTAACCATACTTGGTTGCTACGCTGCAACACCACGAACAATTACCAATCCTACGGCACAAGTGTTAGAAATCAGAAATCGTCTGTTTCTAATTGATTGTGGCGAAGGGACGCAGGTTCAATTGCGTAAAAATAAGATCCGATTTTCTAAAATTAATCACATTTTTATTTCCCATTTGCATGGCGATCATTTTTATGGTTTAGTAGGTTTAGTTGCTACTTTTATGTTGCTAAATAGAACAACCGACTTGCACATTTATGGTCCGAAAGGAATAGAAGAAGTGATCAAATTACAGTTGAAATTATCTAATTCATGGACTAATTACGGTTTGTATTTCCATGAACTGAATTCAGATAAAAGCGAAATCATTTACGAAGACGACAAAGTAGTTGTAAAAACAATACCATTAAAGCACAGAGTTTATACCAATGGATTCTTATTTCAGGAGAAAGTAGGTGATCGTAAATTGAATTTAGATGCAGTTCAAAACTTCGAAATTGATCCTTGTTATTATCAGAAAATAAAAAACGGAAAAGACATCACTTTAGATGACGGACGGGTGATTGAAAATGAAAAATTGACGTTTGATCCAATTCCTACTAAGAGTTATGCTTTTTGTTCAGATACGGCCTATAATGAAGACATTATTCCGATAATTGAAAATGTAGATGTATTGTATCACGAAGCAACATTTCTAGATTCAGAAGAACAATTGGCAAATAAAACGATGCATTGTACAGCCAAACAAGCGGCTAAAATTGCTGTGAAAGCCAATGTAAAACAATTGGTGTTAGGACATTATTCCACTCGATACGACAACATCAATTTGTTTAGAGAGGAAGCACTAACCCTTTTTCCGGAAGTACTTTTGGCAGATGATGGAAAAAGTTTTGAGTTTTAAAATAAATAAATTATTTTAGATTCGTTATTTTAGATTCAATTTTCTAAAATCTAAAATCTAAAATCTAAAATCTATTAAATGGAAGATTTAAGCAATTACCGAAAATCATATGAAAAGAGCGCTCTTTTAGAAACTTCAATTCCAGAGGATCCAATTAATTTGTTTCATCAATGGTTTCATGAAGTGGAAAATTTCGGTGGAATAGAGGAGGTAAATGCGATGACTCTTTCGACTATTGGATTGGATGGTTTTCCAAAATCAAGAGTAGTTTTATTAAAAAAATACTCCGAAGAGGGCTTCATTTTTTATACCAATTATAATTCAGAAAAAGGGAAAGCAATTTCCAATAATCCAAATGTTTGTCTCTCTTTCTTCTGGCATTCAATGGAGCGACAAGTTATTATTAAAGGGATTGCAGAAAAAACACCATCGAACATTTCCGACGGTTATTTTGAGTCAAGACCTGACGGAAGTAAATTTGGTGCTATTGTATCTAATCAAAGCGATGTAATTCCTTCTCGTGCTTTATTAGAAGAAAAATTGAAACAATTAGAATTGGATTATCAAAATAAAGAAATCCTTCGACCAGAATTTTGGGGTGGTTTCCTAATTAAACCTGTTGAGGTAGAATTTTGGCAAGGACGTCCAAACCGACTTCATGATCGAATTAGATACCAATTACAAACTGATTATTCTTGGAAAACAGATCGTTTGTCTCCTTAAAATTATTATTCTACACTTTCTACAGCTTCCATTTTGTTATTAAATAGGAATAACTGAAGCAACATGGCGATAATAATTGTCAGTAATGCGCCAATGAAATTTAGCCAAAGGAAACTTACAATATCCAAGTAGAAGATATAAAAGATCATTAATTGGGTGATAATAGCTCCCCAGAAAATCGCTTTTGCACGGATGTATTTTATGTAAAAACCAACTAAGAAAATTCCCAAAACGGTTCCATAGAAAATGGATCCAATTATATTCACCAACTGAATTAAATTCTCAAACAACGTGCCAATGCAAGCAAAAAGTATGGCAATAATACCCCAAAACACTGTAAAAACTCTGGTTGCATTTACATAGTGTTTATCGGATTTTTCTTCTTTTAAATTGCGTTTGTAAATATCGATGGCCGTGGTAGAGGCTAATGCGGTTAACCCAGAAGCTGTAGACGACATGGCAGCCGATAAAATTACCGCTAATAAAAGCCCAATTAATCCTTTAGGTAAGTAGTTCAAAATAAAATTGATAAACACATAATCTTTATCATTAGTCTCTGCTTTTGCATCTGCTTTTGAAATTAATTCCTTCGCTTGGTCTCTCAAATCATTTTCCTTATTGGACAAAGCAGTAAGTTTTTTTCTCAATATCGGATTGTCATAATTCTGATTCAAATGGTCGATATACAAAAGGTTGAACTCCTTTTTTTCTTCGGATAAATCTGCAAGTTGTTTTTCTAAATGGCGGTATTCTTCTTTGTAAATGGATTTTTCAATTACCATTTTATTATTCGGATTGAAATTCAAAGGAACAGGATTGAATTGGAAAAATACAAAAACCATCACCCCAATTAATAGAATAAAAAACTGCATTGGAACTTTTAAAAACCCATTCATAATCAATCCCATTTGACTTTCCCGAATAGATTTTCCAGATAAATAGCGACCTACCTGAGACTGATCGGTACCAAAATAAGACAAAGCAAGGAAAAACCCTCCGGTTATTCCACTCCAAAAAGTATAGCGTGTTTCAGGATCAAATGAGAAATCGACGATATTCATTTTGTCATTTGCACCAGCAATATGAAGTGCATTTCCTAAAGTCATGTCGTTGGGTAATAAATTTAAAATCAAGAAAAAAGTCACAATCATTCCAAACATAATGACAAACATTTGGTGTTTCTGCGTCACGTTTACAGCCTTGGTACCCCCCGAAAAAGTGTAAATAATCACCAACGAACCGATAATAATATTCAGTTGGGTTAAATTCCAACCCAATATCGACGACAGTATAATTGAGGGAGCATAAATGGTAATTCCGGTTCCTAAACCGCGTTGTACCAAAAATAAAATGGAGGCTAAGGAACGCGTTTTTAGGTCAAAACGTTCTTCTAAATATTCGTAGGCCGTGAATACTTTTAACTTATGATAAATAGGGATAAAAGTCATGCTTATAACCACCATCGCAATGGGTAATCCAAAATAAAACTGAACAAATCCCATTCCGTCATGGTAGGCTTGGCCTGGTGTAGAAAGGAAAGTAATCGCACTTGCTTGGGTTGCCATTACAGAAAGCCCCACGGTCCACCACGGAGTTTCGTTATTTCCTAAAATGTAATCCTTAACATTTCCAGTACTGCCTTTGGTTCTCCAAACGCCATAAATAACGATGAAAAGCAGAGTGATTACGAGTATTATCCAATCAATTTGTTGCATATTCTAGGAAAAAAGTTGCATTATTATAAAGTAAAATAATATGTAAATCGCATTAGCAATCAACACCCAAGTGTAGTTTTTCTTCCATAATTTATTTTCATTTTCGTCCATATTTATTTTAATGAAATTAAGTTAGAAATCAATCGATACGCTCCTGAAACTCCCTCTGGTAACTCCCTAAAAAAGCTCAATCCCGTATAAATGTAGTTTCCTTTTCCGTATTTAGCAATTAATAAAGCTCCATTTTTTGGAGTTTCCCCTTTATCATTTGAAGATAAAATTGGAGTAAAGGATTGGTCCCATTCGCTTGGATAATACAATCCTTGTTCTTGTGTCCACCCTTCAAAATCCTTTTTTGTAATTTTGTTTGGGTAATTTAAAACAGGATGCTCAATAGCTAAAAAGCGTACTTCGGCATTTTCTTCCGTTACCCTATCTCTAGAAATTTTAATAGGAAAAGGCGCAATTTTTTTGGTCACTAATTCATCGGTGGTATTGTATTGAACCAACATTGTTTTTCCCTCTTTTACAAAATCTAAAAGGATTTCTTGCTTGAATTTCAGTTCTTTAACGGTGTTGTACGCTCTTATTCCAGTGATTAAAACATCATAATTGGCCAGCTTTTCTTTTGTAATTTCACTCGGATTAATTTCTGTCACTTCATAACCCATTTGCATCAAGCTTTTAGGAACTTCATCACCAGCACCCATTATATAAGCAATTTTTTCATTGCCAGTTTTCATATCCAATTTAATGAATCTCGCTTCGGAAGTTTTCAGTATTTGTTGCTTTGAAATGTGCTCGTAATTGATATTTATTTGCTCTTTATCAAATGACTTTCCATTCACAACAGCTATTACTTTCACTATAATTTCATCGCCATTTTTTGGAGGAAACACTTCGAAATTCACTATTTTTTCTTCCCCTTTTTTGCTCAAGGCAAATGCAATCTCGGTAGGATTTACTTTCCAATTTGAAGGAAGATCCAATTTTAATATTCCGTTTTCTGAATCTTTTCCGGCTTTAATTTTAACACCAATGGTTTTTGATTTTCCGGAATTAAATAAGGCCACTTTGTCAATAATTGAAGTGGTTATTTCTGGAACTAGGTTCAATGGATTGTAGATTTCTCCTTTGGTAGGGTCGTTGTATTTATAAATTACATTTCGTTCAAAAGGGATGACAACTTCATAAATTTCAATATTAAATACCAATTTAACACTTCTGATAATATCAGCAATTCCTATGTTTTGTTGCTCATTTACCTGGTACATTCCAACCGTTCCTTTTTCATTCAACCAATACGGATTGGTATAGCTAACCGTTTCGGGTATTTGAATTGTGAGGGTATTATTTAAACCAATATTATTTTTAAGTTCATTATTGAAATTTTTATTTTTTCCTTCTGGTATTGAAACAATGCTCTTTAAAAACATAGGACTTGCACTTCTATTAATCGCTTCAATTTTAACATTAATAATACTATTTGGAGTTGCAGTTTGATATTCTGCCACACCTTCCAGATACAAACCTGAACAAGCGGCTATTACTTTTTTTAGTTCTTCTGTTTTTATTGTTTTCCAATGCTCGTCTTCTAATAATTGAACCACAGAATAAGCTTTCACTAAATTCGGAACGCTTAAATCAGGGTTTTTAAAATCGTATTCTTTCAAGATTTTTTGAATTAATTCTCCTACAACATCGCCGCCCTTTAAGCGATTCCATGTGGTATCAACTCCTTCAAATAGATTACTTTTATTATTCAACGAAGTTCCTTTAAGAAATTCCAAATATTCCATTTCTTCGCCACGGCTTCCTGTACTTCCAAAACCCTGTGATTCATGACAACTTCTGCTTAAAGCTGCAATTTCTTGATTTGATTTTCCGATTGAAGGATAGTAAACGCCAATTTGTAAGGTAGATAAGTTGGTTTTATCAGCTGCGTCAAATTTTTCTTTACTACCATAAAACCACCATGATGTATTGAAAAATTGTCTTTTTGGCTGCCAAGGTTTCACCCATTTTAACTGATTTGGAAAAGCAGTTGCGTTGTTGGCTAAATCGAAACTCTCCACGCTCAATAAGGCAGAGGCAGTATGATGTCCGTGGGTTGTACCTGGTGAACGATGGTCAAATCGATTAATGATTACATCGGGTTGAAATTTTCTGATGGCCCAAACCACATCACTTAAAACTTGGTTTTTATCCCAAATTTGTAAAGTTTCCTCTGGGTTTTTAGAATATCCAAAATCATTGGCACGAGAAAAAAATTGTTCTCCACCATCAATTTTTCTAGCTTCAAGAAGCTCTAGTGTTCTAATCACTCCCAATTGCTCCCGTAATTCAGGACCAATTAAATTCTGTCCTCCGTCGCCACGTGTTAATGATAAATAGCCCGTTCTAGCGAATTTCTCATTTGATAAATAGGAAATTAATCTGGTGTTTTCGTCGTCTGGATGTGCTGCAATGTACAATACCGATCCTAAGAAATTAAGTTTTTCAATTTGGTTATAAATAGCTGCTGCATTCGGTTTTACAGGCTGTTGTCCAAATGTTATTTGTGCAAAAAAGAAGAAAATTAGTAATAATATTGAATTCAGTTTTTTCATTATTGAAATCATTAGTTGCTTTAGCTTCAAATGTAATAATTAAAATGCTTTTTTAAATAGAAATTATTGAATTTATTGAAGGTTGATTTAATTTAATAAAAACTATTCTTTACTTTTGTAGCTCACAATAACACAACCATGTACAAACTGTTAATTCGCCCTTTTCTTTTTTGGTTTGACCCTGAAGAAGTTCATTATTTTACCTTTTCTGCCATTCGTTTCATCTCTAAAATACCTGGTTTTTCAAGTGTTTTTAGAGCTATTTATGTAATAGAAGACAAGAGATTGGAGACAGAAGTATTTGGTTTGAAATTTAAAAATCGGGTTGGTTTAGCCGCTGGTTTTGATAAAGATGCGGTCCTATATAACGAGCTTTCTAATTTTGGTTTTGGTTTTATTGAAATTGGAACGCTAACTCCTAAACCCCAAGATGGAAATCCCAAAAAGAGATTATTTCGCCTAAAAGAAGACGCCGCCATCATCAATAGAATGGGTTTCAATAATAAAGGAGTTCAAGCAGCAATTGAGAAATTAAAACTAAATAAAGTAGTATTAATTGGTGGTAACATCGGAAAAAATAAGTTGACACCAAATGAAAATGCCATCGATGATTACGTAACTTGCTTTGAAGCATTATATGATTATGTCGATTATTTTGTGGTAAATGTAAGTTCTCCCAACACACCCAATTTAAGAGAACTTCAAGAAAAAGAGCCGCTAACTAAATTATTGCAAACCTTGCAAGACCTAAATTTAGCTAGACCAATACAAAAACCAATATTACTAAAAATTGCACCAGATTTAACGGATGAACAGTTATTGGATATTATCGATATTGTAAACACAACTAAAATTGCTGGTGTAATTGCGACCAACACCACCATTTCTAGAGAAGGTTTGCAATCTGAAAATAAAGCGGAATTAGGAGGGTTATCTGGCAAACCATTAACTTTAAGGTCTACAGAGGTAATCCGATTTTTATCCCAAAAAAGCAATAAATCATTTCCTATCATTGGAGTAGGAGGTATTCATTCTGCCCAAGAGGCTATTGATAAATTAGAAGCCGGAGCAAGTTTAATCCAATTGTACACTGGTTTTATTTACGAAGGACCAGCATTGGTGAAAGCCATAAATAAAAAAATATTAGAATCGGTATCGCGTTAATTTATTCTAATTCATCGTTCTGAATTGCTGCATTTTTTCTATATTTGAACCAATGGATCCAATAAAAATAATAGAATGCCCTCGTGATGCTATGCAAGGAATAAAGTCGTTTATTCCAACTGCTAGAAAGGTGGCTTACATTCAATCGTTGCTTCGGGTAGGGTTTGATACTATTGATTTTGGAAGTTTCGTTTCGGCAAAAGCCATTCCTCAAATGCAAGATACTGCTGAAGTTTTAGCGCAACTGGATTTATCCCAAACCAATAGTAAATTACTCGCAATTATCGCCAATACTCAAGGGGCAATTGCCGCATCAGCTTATAAAGATATTCAATATTTAGGATTTCCTTTTTCGATATCTGAGAATTTCCAAATGCGAAATACCCATAAAACCATAGAAGAGTCATTGGTTACTTTGAATGAAATTCTAGAAATTGCTGATAAAACGAATAAGGAAGTCGTTGCTTATTTATCAATGGGATTTGGAAATCCGTATGGTGATCCTTGGAATGTTGATATTGTGGGTAATTGGACAGAAAATTTAGCCAATCGCGGTGTAAAAATCCTTTCTCTATCTGACACAATAGGAAGTTCAACTCCCGAGGTAATTCAATATTTATTCTCTAATTTGATTCCTAAATATCCAAATATTGAATTTGGAGCCCATCTTCACACTACCCCTGAGAAATGGTTTGAGAAAGTGGAGGCTGCCTACAAAGCAGGTTGCCGCCGATTTGATGGGGCTATTCAAGGTTTTGGAGGTTGCCCTATGGCAAAAGACACACTTACAGGAAATATGCCAACAGAAAAATTACTTTCTTTTTTTACTTCCAATAAGGAGCAAACTAACACCAGTCCAATGAGTTTTGAAAGTGCCTACAATGAGGCTACGAAATTGTTTGGTGAGTTTCATTAA
>Ga0209443_1000034_pt1 | contig 78787 bp, 85 predicted proteins | sample LauGreBMM110DCMD_2_FD_187571 | JGI IMG/M metagenome (GOLD analysis project Ga0209443, IMG submission 187571) | Freshwater lake microbial communities from Lake Michigan, USA - Su13.BD.MM110.DCMD (SPAdes) (version 2) | ecosystem: Environmental > Aquatic > Freshwater > Lake | place: Lake Michigan... | reverse complement strand
TCATTATTTATTATAAGGTCATCAAATGTGGTGTCGCAATTTTCCATGCAAATAACTTGCACAGGAAAACTTGGTATGGTTGCTTCAATTCTTTCTTCTTCGCAAAATTCATCGCTTCCGCTTTCACTTCCGCTTTCACTCATAATTACTGTATTTTCTGATCCAGCATCATTGTCATTTGATTCTGCATTATTTGATGTTTCATCGCAATTATTGCATGATTCGTCTGGTCCACTATTATCCGACGTGTGCGAAGTTCTTGAAGAACAAGTAGAACCAGATTTAATTGTAGTTGTTTTTGCTTCTGCAATAGAGAAAGTTTCAGAGGCCATGAGATCAACTAATTCAATTGAATTATCTTTTAAATCATCCAATGTTAGATGATTTTCTGTAAATAAATCTTCAAATAAACCATCATCAATAGATTTAATGGATAAATTTGATTTATTGCTTATATTATGATCTATTCTAATAGGAACTAATTGTTTGGGTTTATCTTCATCGTCGTATAAAAAACTATAATCATCTACTTGGAAATTGACATTTTTGTTTTTATTAAAAAACTCTGACTTGCAAAGATAATCCAAGTCGTCAATAACATTCAATTTAAAATCTTTTTTAATTCCAAGAAAGGAACCGTAATAGTCAACACCATTAACAAAATTGTATTTATGAATAAGAGTGCTTGAGAGAAATGAAAAGAATCCATCAATGTACGCTGAATTATTGCAATCCAATAATTTTGGATGAACTGTTCCGATGTCCCCATTTGTTGTTAATTTTGGTAAATTAAATAAAGAATTGTCATTAATGTTGTATTTTCCAATCAAGAATTTAAAAGGGTCCAATAATGGAGCCATTTTAAAGAAGACTTGCTTCTTTTTTGTTTTAGACGTTTGCAAATTTTGAATAGAGCAATTATATAAATTTTTATTATCAGAGACGGAGTTTTTAATATCAGTTAAAAACCACTCATGGTTCAAATTAACAGAGTTAAAATTTGTTTCATTCAATAGAAAAAATCTATTGTAAATGGGTACATAATTTTGAATTTCGGAGAGAAAAGTCAAGTTATCCTTTTTGAATAGCTTGAATAACTCGCTGTTCTTTCTCTTCTCGTAGTTGATTTTGAGAGTGTCGTTATCCATTAGCTAAATAATATATTAATAATATTTATTTTTAACTTATTTATAAATCTTTAGTAATTTTGGCTAAACAAATGCGATTTGCATTAACAAAAGTTATATGCGTATTCTACATTGAATGAATTTTCTAAAGTAACAATAACAAGAATATCATGACTTTAGAACTCAAGAAATTTGATATGAAAACAATTAGTTTCAAACCTAATGAATCTAAAGGCCCAGTCGTAGTTTTAATTGGAAGACGTGATACTGGTAAGTCTTTCCTTGTGAGGGATTTATTATATTATCATCAAGATATTCCAATTGGCGTTGTTGTGGCTGGCACTGAAGAAGGTAACGGTTTCTATGGAAAAATGGTCCCAAAATTGTTTATTCACAACGAATACAACACTGCGATCGTTGAGAATATTTTAAAGCGACAAAAATCAGTTTTAAAGCAGATTAAAAAGGAAATGGAGGCATTTAAACGTAGCACAATTGATCCGCGAGCTTTTGTGATTCTTGATGACTGTCTTTATGACGGCACGTGGACTCGTGATAAAATGATGCGTCTTCTTTTCATGAACGGAAGACATTGGAAGATCATGCTTATCATCACAATGCAATATCCTTTAGGTATTCCTCCCACACTGAGAACCAATATAGATTATGTTTTTATTCTGAGAGAACCATACATCGCAAATAGAAAACGTATTTATGAGAATTATGCTGGAATGTTTCCAACTTTTGAGTCTTTTTGTCAGGTCATGGATCAATGCACTGAAAATTATGAGTGCTTAGTAATAAATAATAATGCAAAATCCAATAAATTGCATGAACAAGTGTTTTGGTATAAGGCCGACTCGCACAATGACTTCAAATTAGGGTCAAAAGAGTTCTGGGAACTCAGCAAAGACATTAATTCGGATGAAGAAGATGAGAAATATGACCCAAATAATGCCAAAAAACGTGGAGCGGGTCCTAAAATTAGCGTAAAAAAGACGAAGTGGTAAAACGATTAATTAAATTTACGCTATATTTTTTTTATTATTATATATATAGTAAAAATTATGTACGACAGTTTTTTTATTGTTATTTGTACTTTTTGTGTATTATTAATATTAATATACATATCAACGTTTTATAAAAAATCTTCATTATTGGATAGATTTGTTACAAGACTACCAATTGCAAGTCATTTCGTTATTGGTATTGGAATTTATGTAACATTTTTAATATTTAAATTAAACAATGAAGATAGTACAACAAGACAAACCATTCAATCAATAAAAGACACGTTTATCCAAACATTGGACATTTTAGAAAAGTATAGGAACAAATGTCCTAATTTAATTAATTCTTTCTTTTATTCTTGGCAAAAACCTAACGAAAATAAATACAACCGCGATTCATTAAACGAATTCAACAATAAAGATGACAGTTTATATTCATTGATAGTTTCAAATTATATATTTCAAATTGTAGGGTTTTATATACACAGCTCATATATGACAAAAACTAGCGATTCTAGATTTTTAGTATTTTTTTCTAGTTTTTTTAAATCTAAATTATTAAAAGAGGAGTGGTATAAATACAACGCCAATTTTGGGTTAAGAACGAGATTACTATGTAATAAACTATTTGAGATTAATGATGAAATTGATTTTCAAAGTTCTGATGAAATTAGGGAGTATTTTGAAAAATATATAACCACAGATAAGTATAAATATATAATGGCGGCAAAAGATGAAACAAATGTTATGCAAACAAACGACAATATTTTTTAATATAATTTTTTTCTCATTATATTATTTTTATTAATAATATAATTATTTTTTTATATTTTCCAAGATTTCCAAGATTTTCGTATTGTGTGAATTAGATTTGGTATTTTCAACCGAGCATCACATTATTCATCCTTTTCCTTAATCACAAAAGGCCCGCTAAGCAGCTCGCTCTGACCGTTGTCAGTCTTGCCAATAACAATGTTCTCACCCTCAAACAACTCGGCACGAATGTCAGCAGCAGAAATGGTCTCCTGGTCCTTCAATGCCCGCTCTTGAGTGTTGATACCACTTACACCAATCAAATTGCCGTCCTCATCAATGTTTTGAGTAAGGGATGCACCCGTCTTTTCGGCAGTTTTAATATTTTCCTCAATAGCCTTCTTTTTTGTTTCTTTGACTCGTTGATCAAAAGCAGACTTGGCAAAATTCTCATTCTTATTCTTCTCGTGCATTAACTGATTAAGCTCATCCTCCATATATTCAACTCGTCCAGTCTTGTATGCTTCAGGATCCCATGGCATCCACATTCCCACCGGACCAACAAATACGTCATGATTTGGGTCAACTTCCCTCAACATTTTGCATCTCAATTCCGCCTCCTCCATGGTGGGGTAAGCGCCTCTAATCTTAATTCCACGTGTAGAAGTTTGGAAATTATGCTTCACGTTAAATGCATTTTCAAGTTCCTCCTCATTTTGATCCAAGAAAGTCTTATAATCATCTTCCATATTACCCTTTACCAATAAATCTTGTTCCTCATTTAAAAACTCCTTGTAATCCTTTGAAACCTCGTCAAATGACAATTTGTATTTATAACTAACAAAATTTAGAAATTGCATAAACTTTTCCATACTCTTGGAAAATTCCCACTTCTTTAGGAATTCCTCAAAGAAAAACAACTCTTTCATTTTAACAATTTTTTCGGGGGAAATAAAAGAAATGCATACAAATTTTTGCCCAGCAATTAGCTTATCTTCATCCAACACATCAACATATTTAGGATTAATTGAACCCGATTCTGTCAACTTTTTCTCAAAGCCGCAAGATTCTTTTGAATGATTACCCATTTTATTATTTAGTAGTTTTTATTTTAAGTTTTTTATCGCGCAATATATTTTTTTCTTATTATTTAATATAGATGTTTGATATCGCTGAGCTTGTCAAAAGAGTCATTAAGTATTTAGTGGAAGGTTTAATGGTCGCTATTGCTGCATATGCCATCCCTAAACGTTCATTAAACATTGAGGAGATCATTTTGCTCGCCTTAACTGCCGCCGCCACATTTAGCATTTTGGATACATACGTCCCTAGCATCGGAGTGACAACTCGTTCTGGCGCCGGCTTTGGCATTGGTGCCAATCTAGTGGGCTTCCCAGGCGGGCTTTAAATTGTAACCCCACCTAATAAATTGTAACCCCACCTAATAAATTGTAACCCCACCTAATAAATTGTAACCCCACCTAATAAATTGTAACCCCACCTAATAAATTGTAACCTAATAATATGATAATTTAATTATATCATATTATTTTATATGGTGCGAACAAAAAGCAGAAAAACTCTGAAGATGCGTAGAAGAAATACAAGAAAGAATAGAAAAATAAATAAAAGAGGTGGCGCGGGAATGTTAACTCCTCCTGGTTCACCAATTCAACAACAAGGTTCACCAAACTTTATTGATGTGGACACACCTGGATCAATGCATTTAAGCGATCTTGCGGTAAGCCCTAGAAACTCTGAATCAGGTTATACAACAGGTGATTCTGCATCTGGTTTTCAAGGATTAAATTTAACTCAGCAATTTGATGATGCCGATTCAGGTTCATTTAATACAGAGGGCGAAGATTCTATGAACAATGACAATATAGTTCCTGGTCAACAAGGCGACGATGTTGGTTCATTTGGAAACCTTGGTCACGGTGGAAAAAGAAGAACAAGAAAGACAAAAAAAACAAGAAGAAACAAAAAATCAAGAAAACACGGAAGCCGTTAAAATGGAGTTAGATAGTGGCAATAAATTCCCAGTCCAACTCCTCACAAATCTTTTTCCAAATGGTGTCTTGTTCAATCAACTTCTCCCTATCCTTCAACATTGGAATTTCTGGAAGATACTGTGTTTCATCCAGCAATTCAAACAACTTATAAAGCACGTAATAATAATGTAAAAAATTAACGCGATAATCAGGGCAGTGTTTTGCATATGGATATTGAATTTCCATAAAGAAATTACACAAAGTTTCTTCCAACTCTTGAGAGATAATGGGTGGTTTAATTCCCAATTTGTCCTTGATAAAATTGATGTGTTCATAATATTTATTATAACCGAGTTTCTTGAGTATTTCTTTGGTTTTATAATAAGTAAGCTTTGAGTATTCAATGCGTTCCTTTTTAATCTGGTGTTTAAGATTATCAATAACTTCTGGAGGTATTTGCGTAGTTTCCTTTCCTTGAAATTGCGCCAAAATCTCTTTGAAGTGGTTAATCTTCTTATACGCATAAAAACACACTTCTTTTGGAGGTTCTTTGTAAGATGGTTTTTCATTTTCAATTAAATATTGAAAATTTTTGAAACACGCATTACAAATTAAAACGCCTTCATCATCCATTGGTATTAATTCTCCCTTAAAACAAGTTTGACATACATCAGTTGGTCTCAAAAACGCATTGATATCAAGGAACGATTCATCAATATTATTTAGGTATTTTTGAAAAATATTATTGTTTTTTCTCTCTATAACACTAGAATTGTCTTGGGGTTTCATTTTAAAAAAAGACTCTAGCATTTTATTTTTGCTTGTTGTTGTGTTTCCGATGGATATATCTTTTTTGTTTTCAAAATAATCAAAGATGTATTTAGAATTATCCAAAAAATAGTCTATTTTTTTAGATTTTAGTTGTTTAATTTCATTTGTTATTTCTTCCAGTTTATCGCGATAATCCATTACCTGTTCAATCGTTAATGTATTTTCAACGGCATTTTTTTCAAGGATGCTTTTAATTTCTATTTTTTCTTTTTTCAATAAAGGAATTTTATCATTTTCGTCTTTATTAAATTCATTGACGAATTCTTTGTGCTTGCCATCTAGCGTTGTTGAGTTTTTCTTGTTAAGTTTAATTTTTTTTACAGTTTTTGGCTTAAACGATGGCATCAAGTAATCTATTATTAATTTACATTTTTTATTTAATAGATTATTAGTTGAAAATATATAAATATAAATTCATTCTTTCAAGTTGCAAGTTAAAACTGTATTTTACTTTTCTATAAATTAAATAAAATGAGTGAAACAAATCAAATAGAATTAAAGGTAAATATTGAAAGCGCCGGAGGCCCAAACTATGATATTAGAATTGAAAATATAAAATTTCAAAAAATGCTTTTTTTGTTCAATGCCATCAACGATGGGTGGAGTATTAAGAAAAGAAAAGAATCTTATATCTTTACAAAAAATCACGAGGGAAAAAAAGAAATTTTATTGGACACATATTTACTTTCATTCATGAAGGGCAATTTTGACGTAAATAAAATTTTAACATAAAACTGTAGCGTATTATCTAATTGAATTAAAAATTTAATTAAATTATATTTTTCAAAATTTTTTTCTTTAGCAATATTATAACTATGGGAGGTGGTCTTATGCAACTCGTCGCTTATGGCGCTCAGGATGTTTACCTTACAGGTAACCCTCAAATTACTTTTTGGAAAGTCACATACAGACGTTACACAAACTTTGCTATTGAGTCTATTGAGCAAACTTTCAACGGCCAAGCCGATTTCGGTCGCCGTGTAACATGCATTATCAGCAGAAATGGTGATCTTGCTTACCGCACATATCTTCAGGTAACTCTTCCCGAGATCAACCAACTTATGGGCAGCGCCGCCAACGTTACCTCCGGTAACAACGCCGTGTACGCTCGTTGGTTAGATTACCCCGGTGAGCAACTCATCGCTCAAGTTGAGGTTGAGATTGGTGGCCAACGCATTGATCGCCAATATGGTGATTGGATGCACATCTGGAACCAGCTCACAATGACTTCCGAGCAACAACGCGGATACTTCAAGATGATTGGTAACACCACTCAACTTACCTTCATCACCGATCCCTCTTTCGCTGACGTTGACGGTCCTTGCGACTCCAACGCTCCTCGTCAAGTGTGTGCTCCCCGCAATGCTCTTCCTGAGACAACTCTTTACATCCCCCTCCAATTCTGGTTCTGCACAAACCCTGGTCTCGCCCTTCCTTTGATCGCCCTCCAATACCACGAGGTCAAGATTAACCTTGACATCCGCCCTATTGACGAGTGCCTCTGGGCCGTCACAACCCTCAGCTGCAACACCACTCGTTACGCCGCCCCCGGCGCTCTTAACGCCGCAACCGGTCTCTATGCCACCAGCGGCAACTCTGCTGGTCCTTACGCCAACCAAAACGCCAACCAATATTCAGTCAGCACCCCCGTGAGCGCCACCATCGCTTACAACCAATCCCTTGTTGCTGCTTCCCTTTACGTTGACTATGTGTTCCTTGACACTGATGAGCGTCGTCGTTTCGCCCAGAACCCCCACGAGTACCTCATCACCCAGCTTCAATTCACTGGTGATGAGTCCGTTGGTTCATCAAGTAACAAGATCAAGCTCAACTTCAACCACCCCGTGAAGGAGCTTATCTGGGTCGTCCAACCCGATCAAAACGTTGATTACTGCTCATCCCTTCTTTGCGGTGGCAACCTTTTCAGCGTTCTTGGAGCCCAACCCTTCAACTACACTGACGCCATTGACGCTCTTCCCAACGCCATCCACTCCTTCGGCGGTCCTTCCGAGCTTTCTGGCCAAAACGCTTTCATTGACGCTCGCGGTCTCTTCCAAGACGCTGGTGCCATGGACGAGTATGTTCCCCCTGGTTTCACCGGCTACTGGCACGGAGGTGTTTACAACAACTCCTTGACCGAGACTCACTTTGGTGGCAGCAACACCCCCAACGCCAACGGATTGAACGCGGCCGATGCCGCCAACTCTGCCGCCGTTCTTGCCTCCCTTGGCCTTTCCAGTGCTAACCAGTTGGTGCCCAGCTACGGCAACTACAACCAAGGCTCATCTGTTTCCGATGCCGGCACCTTCGTGCTTTCCGAGACATCCCTTGACATGCACTGTTGGGGCCAGAACCCCGTCGTTGTTGCCAAGCTCCAACTCAACGGCCAAGATCGCTTCTCTGAGCGTGAAGGTTCTTACTTCTCATGGGTGCAACCTTACCAATGCCACACTCGCTCCCCCGATGAGGGCATCAACGTGTACAGCTTTGCCTTGAGACCTGAGGAACATCAACCTTCAGGCACGTGCAACTTCTCACGTATTGATAACGCCACACTCCAACTTGTGCTCTCCAACGCCACCGTTGAGGGCACTCGCACTGCCAAGGTCCGCGTCTATGCCACCAACTACAACGTCCTCCGCATCATGAGTGGCATGGGTGGTCTCGCGTACTCGAACTAAATATCATATATCGTGTTATATTTTATATATCTTTTAATAATTAAATAAAACTTTGCGTTTTAATTATTAAAGCAAAAAACAATATAGAGCTATATTAGAAAATAATATATAAAATGAGCGTAGATATTGTGAATCTTATTGAAAGTAATCCAATTACCAAGTTAAATGGTAATTATCAGTCAAAGTTAGTTGAAAAGGTGCAAAAAACTTTTAATAATTACGAACAACAGATGTTTGTGGCCAGTTTTTATTGCTATTTGAAGCATGATAACAAGAATGATTTTGTCATTGATCTAGATAATGTTTGGAGTTGGCTAGGATTTGGTCAAAAAGTAAACGCAAAACGAGTATTAGAAAAAAATTTTACTATTAACAAAGATTATAAATTATCGCTCTGCCAGTTGGCAAAGCAATCAACAACCACAAAAGGCGGTCATAATAAAGAAACTTTTATGTTGAATATTGAAACCTTCAAAAAATATTGTTTAAAGGCTGGAACAAAAAAAGCAGACGAAATTCATGATTATTATATTAAATTGGAAACTATGTTGCAGGAAGTATTAATAGAAGAAACTAATGAACTCAAAATGCAACTTGAACAACAAAAAACAGAATTTCAACTATTAGAAGACAAAAAGATGCAGGAATATAATATAAAACTAGAGAAGCAAAAGAGTATTGAAAGAGAAAAAATCTTGTTGAAAGAATATGCAACGGCTGGTGCCATTTTTTATGTTATAAGGGTAAAAACATTTGAAAATGGCGGTTATATTGTAAAGGTTGGAGAAAGTCGCAGAGGGGTATTGGATAGATACAAAGAACATAAAACTAAATACGAAGAGTGTTTGCTGTTAGATTGTTTTGCTGTCAATAAAAGCAAAGACTTTGAAACTTTCATAAAAGAACACGAGCATATTAGAGGAAACAAAGTTACGGATTTGCCTGAACACGAAACCGAACTAGAGTTATTTCTTATAGGCAAAAATTTATCCTATCAAACTTTATTAAATATTATTAACAACAACATTAAATATTTCAATAACAATGACACAAATAAACTAGAACTTGAAATTGAACAGCTAAAATTAATGCTTGAAATGAAAACCACAAACAATGATAATCTTTTAATTCAGGACTTAATTAAAACTGTAAAACAGTTGTCATCTAAGATAGATAACTTGGAAAATGTTAACAAAGACATCTCGTCAAAACTAAACTCTATGCAAACAAAAACAACAACAAATTTTAATCAACCACTAGTCACTGTAGGAGCGCGTCTCCAAAAAATAAATCCAGAATCTATGGCCATTGTAAAAGTATATGAATCGGTAGCCGAATGTATAAAAGAATACAATTTTAAAGTGAAACGTCCAAGCATTGATAAAGCTGTTAAAGAAAATATTATTTATAATGGATTCAGATGGGCTTTTGTAGATAGAAATTTAGACCCAAATATTCTTCACAACATTCATCCAACCAAAGAAACAAAAATCCAAAATCTTGGATATATTGCAAAGATGAATAAAGAAAAAACAGAAATTCTTAATATTTATCTAGATAGAAAAAGTGCTGCGAGTTTTAATGGTTACACATCCTCGTCAGCTTTAGATACACCAGTTAAAAATATCAGTCTAACAAATGGTCATTATTATATGTTATACAACAAATGTCCAGAAGAAGTCATCTCAAATTTTGAACAGCAACATGGAACGCCAGTTTTATACAAAGACGGAGTTGGTCAATTCTCAATAGACAACCAACTCATTAAAGAATTTGTTTGCAAATATGATTGCATCAAACAACTAAAAATGAGCGACAAGACATTGGCAAAAGCACTTGATAAAACTGTTTTATATAACAACTCCTATTTCAAACGAATTGGAAGTAAGTTGAAATATTTGTAAAAAGACTTAAAACATTTATAACAAATAACAATAATATGTTCAAAAAACTATTGTTATTTCTTTCTTATATTTCTTTGAGCAGTCAATTTTTTATGACTCCCAAATGTTTTTTACCTTTTCAAAACAATACAACAAATGCAACAACTCAACATTATCCAACTTTAACTTTAAATAAGGAAGATGAAATTGCATCAAAACGAACAAAACGCAACGACGCATTAACTATGTTTAAAATCTGGGCGACGATATTTGTTTTTACCTTTCCAATTATTTCATTTCCATATCATAAGGATAACTAAAAATAAATCTATTTTCACCACAACACATGCATCGCCAAATTATTTGCCGAAAATTTGTTATTTTTCCAATGACCTCGCATTCCACTTGACCTCGTCAAGTAATTCTTTCGCCTAGTTTTGTTCTTATGTTTCGTATAATCCTCGTATCCCATTTGACCGAAATAAACCCACTTATCCGTTTTTGGGTCTTTTATCATGTATTTTTTTTCTTTACGCGTGCTTCTAAAAAGCTTACCATTTTTCTTACCCAAATACTTGTATGCTTTTCTCTGTGCCTGAGCAGGATTTGAATACTTATATATTTCATCTCTCATTATTATATATATGTCTACAATTTAATTAAAAATATAAAACATAAAAAATTGATTTCAAAATATGACATAAATATATAATTATTAAATACTTAAAATGACATCAAGTTCAATTATCTCCATTTATTTTAAAGTTGCTAGAACTACTCAATGTACTAATTACGATATAAATTTAAACTGGACTACAGAAGAGTTCATCAACATCATGAGAGAAAAAGTTATTAATGATTTTAATCTAGAAAATGTTGAATTTGTAGATACCGCACAAGAATTAATAATGGGAATTGCTGCAGAAGACGCCCATGCTCTAAGTCCTACCAATAGAACTATTCGCGATTATTATGGAATTCGCATTTATCATTTGGCATTTTATATTCGGCCTATTCCATTGATTATTGCAATGGACGTTGAACCCGAAGAACAAATTCCGGATTTATCGCAAGACCGCGCTTGCGTAATTTGTTTGAACCAAGAAAGAAATCTGCTTTTTATGCCTTGCAATCATTTGTGCGCCTGTGCAGAATGTGGACTTAATCCCACAATAAGAGTTTGTCCCATTTGCAGAGCGACTTTCAACAATCGGACGGTTGTTTACGTTTAAAAATTAAAATATAAAACATATTAAGAAGAAAAAATTATTATTATAAAGCGTACATGGAATGCAATTGGCAAACATTTAACTTTTCAGAATATTGTCCAGTTAAAATATACAATTTTTTATCAGGAAATTCTTACGTTGCGCTATCAACAAGCGACACAATTTATTCAAATGGTAGATGGGTAGTAACCTTTGATTCCTTTGCAACAATAGATCCAAATAAACCCGCGAGTTATATAAATGCAACAATTACAAATAGCACTGAAAGCGATTTTATTACTATATTAAACTCGCACAACCCAAACATGGTTTTTACAACAGATGATAGAATATTTTATAATGAAAATATTTTAAGAGTAGAAGAATATTTAAAATTGCACAATAAAGCATTTCCAGCTGATATAATTCAAGTGATTGCGGAATATTAAAATTGATTGTTATTTAATACTTGCATTATGTAAGAACCCAAAATGAATACAGACGCACTAATTGAAAAGAAAAAATATTACTTTTATGAAAAAATTAAAAATCAACCTCTGCGAGTGTGTAGAGGACGCTTTTTGGCAGTCTTTATTAATCCCATTAATCCTAAGTATTGTTATCTAATAAAAAGCCGGTTTGAAGAGGAAACGAGAAAAAATGTGACGGTATACTCGCCATTGGAATGGTACATCAAGTTTGAAACCTTGGACGATATATTTTCAAAGACGCGTTTACCAACTGACGTTGTTAATATTATTGACGAATATTTGTAAATTTGGGTATAATTTATTTGGGTATAATTTATTTGGGTATAATTTATTTGGGTATAATTTATTTGGGTATAATTTATTTTGTCCACTTAATATAACTACAAATGTGTCGTTTATTTTTTTCATTAACAAAAAGTTCAAGAAACAATGAACCCAAAAGGCAATTATTAAATTTTTTTGATAAATGTGAACAACAGGATATTAAAGATGGATTTGGAATGTGTTGGTATAATGACAATGACTGGCACACCTATAAAAAACCTCTCCATTACAGAGATGACCCCCACATATTTAAAAAGGTTGACAATATTTCTAGTAAAGTTATTTTAGCGCACGCGAGAAATATTAATAAAACAAATGTCCCAAAACATCGTGTTGAAAAAGAGCGATGCCTTGAGAATACTCACCCCATTTCATACAAGGAAACAATATTTATGCACCACGGCGATTTATTATTAGAAACGCAAGAAGGATTAAAAGGATACCAACGTTTTAAACATCTTCCAGAATTCAGGAGAAAGATTAAAGAGATTATATCATTATTAGATGCCTCATTATTAAAAGACATGAAAGGAAATACCGACAGCGAATTGTTGATGTTTTTGTTTCTCTCTGTTAAAAAAAATGTTGAGTTGGAAAACCCAAAAGTAAACGAGGAAGATTTAATTGCACACAGTTTTAAAAAGACGGTAAAGCTAATAAAAGATACAAAATTAGTAAACAGATCTAATATTATTCTTGCACACGATGATTACATTTTAATAGCAAAAATAATTAAAAACGATTCCAAGTTTATTGCCGGTGGATTAGATATATATGTTGATATAATTCCAGATGGAATAATTATTTCTAGCTGCAAATTGTCTCAGAGTGCAAAAAACATGAAAAGCAATACAGCAGTCATTGTAAATCATAAAAAAAATAATATAAAAACGTTTATAATATAAACCAAACTCGCATTTATTTATTTATATTCGCTAACCTTTAAAAAATTATTAGATATTTTTTTATACTGTTCAAAATCAAATTCATTTGAATCTATTTTAACATTTTGAATGTTAATGTTAACTACATCGTTGCGGTTTTTTGAATTTTTTAAAAAAGTAACAATGTCGTTCATTTTTAATATATTTTTAATTCCACTGTTTCTTGGAGGCTCCATTAATTTACTTAATTCTGCATGGGTTTCCTCACATTGTAGTTTCATTTCAACTAAATACATCTCTTTAAGATTTAACTCTTTTATTATTGAAAATAATTTTTTACTTAATTTGGTGCCATTGATAAACATAACAACGTTATTATTATTGATAAGTGCTTCTTTTATTCTTTCCGTTCTATTTTTTGATATATTTTTTTTTTCTACAATTGACCAAGTGTTGTTGTCAAATGAACCTGTGTGTAAATAATAGTACAGTTTTTCCAAATCAACTTCGGGTTTAAAATAATGTAACATTTTTTCAAACAGATTCCCAAATTTAAAACTGTTATACATATTATACATGACAAAATAAAATTTTTCATTAGGATTGATAATGTCAATATTTTTTTCTAAGAATTTTCCAAAATACACGTGATCCAATTGATTAAAATAATGAGTACATATAATTAATTTTCCCTCTGTTGGTTTGCTAAATAAATCTAAACTGTCGTCGCAATTAACTTGAAAATTGTGTTTCACAAAAGTATTTAAATTATCTTTTAAAAAACTTAAATTATCTTTAAAAAAACTTAAAATACCTCTCATTAAATATTTATTTTATTTTATTTTATTTTATTTTATTTTATTTTATTTTATTTTATTTTATTTTATCCCGTTCTTCTAACTAAACAATTTATTCATATTTTTTACCTCCGGCTTATCATGTTCCTTGTAGAACAATTTGTTAATTTGTTCGTCATCCCTCAAACGCACTGAATATGTCTGTTGGATATTGTTTCGTCCAATGCGTCCAAGAGCTTGCACCATTTTTTCTTGAGTTAAAACCAGGTCTTTACTCAAGTATCCGTGACAGAACTGATAGTTTGTTCCGTAAATATAGTCGCTTGATGCAATGATCATGTAGAGCTTCTGAGTGTCCGCCAATTTCTTCATAATTTCTGTGTATGTAATATCTGGATGATTTGTGAAAACACCAATCCCCATTAGCAGCAAAATCTTCCAGTTGTCCGCAACCTTCTTCAACATCATAATTTCAATAACCGTTTGGTCATCTATTTCGCTTGTAAACGATGTGCTTGTGTTTTGCGATTCTGTCCATTTTCTCAGATGCATAACCTTATTTGGAACAAACGTTTCATTCAATTCAGCTGTTTTGATCATTGCTCTCAACCTATCAAGCTCCTCATTAATTTTATTCATGTCCTTATTGTTTTCATTTGGAGCATTGTTCTTCTTACCATCATCCTTCTTGGAATAATTTTTTCCACCAAATTTTCCACCACCATCTGCCTCCAAGACCTTGGTCTTACTCTTCTCCTCCAAAGTTTCCAGGTTCTTTTCAAGTTCGTCAATTCTCTCATTTATGCGATTATTATATTCAATCTTTTCAAGAATTGCTTCCGTTGCTTGAACTGGAATGTTCGCCTGTTGAATACAAAACTTGGCAATCTTTTCAACGTCTTCCGCCAGAAAGATGGTTGGTCCATCTGTAAGCGTATAAGCATCCTTTGTGCTAACATAAATAGCACTATTTCCGAGGTCTTTTTCAGGAACAGCCGCGCTGCTAACAATTTGCTCGCTCATCATCTTTGTAAGCGGTTTTCCCGCATTTGGTTGCGCGGTATAAACACCAGGTCCAACGCTAGCAATCTTTTTAAGCTTGTTGCCTTTCTCATCAATACTATTGTTCTGAGGAATTCTTCGCTGCCTTCCCAGTGTTAGCGATGTGTAAATCTCCATCCAAGTTTCGGCTTTAATCTTACCAATCAACTTCAAATAATGCAACTTGATATTTTGCATGGTAACGTCATCCAACGTTGCAAAAGACCTGTCTATCTTTGCACTATTTGAGCTGACTAAATTGTTTTTCTCCACAAAGATAATAAATTTAACAACTTCGTCCAAATCAAAATACCTCAACAGAGTCAAATTTTGTTCGCAATGCCTAGCAATCTCCAATATAGTCTCGTAATTTTGACTCAAAAGATGAGGCAACACCACATAACCGCTCTTATTAATAATTGGAATAGATTTTTTGCAATCGTGACTAACAATGTTATGAATTTGTGCGCCTGGAAACTTCTCCGCAAAATTTTGTGTTGAATTTGGCAGTTCGTGCAGCTTTGGCAAAGTAGCAGATGATAAAACCATATTTGGAATCAAATTCTCCCTCCAGTTCCTATTGATATACGAATGAAGTTCATGTTCTTCGCGATCCATTGCAATTGTTGGCTCGTCCCAGCAAGTAACAAGGTTTTCTGCTGGGTTGAATGCAAGCATATAATACATTGCAAACAAATACGAACGCACATCGCAAATCATAATCTCAACTTTATCTCCAACACTGTTATCCACCTTTCCAACTCCACCAGATTTTCTGTGTTTTTTATACTCTTTTGCCGCAAAGAAATGCAACCTTATATCATCCGCACTTGCACACCCAAACGCGAATGCAATTTTTTTACCCATTGAAATTGCCGACCTAGCCATTGCCAAACCAACGTGTCGCGCCGCACACACAAAGATAACGCGAAATTGCTGAGAAAGTCCAATTGGTGTCAATGTCTTGCCTGTTCCAGTTGGTGCAATATATAATACTAGCTTTGGTACCATGGAAGGAATCTCGGTTTCTCTAGTAGTTTTGAAAATCGTCTCAGGTTTATCATCATCAGAAGAGTCATCATCGTCTTCAGCGGCTTTTTTATTATCGTCCCTGAACTTTTCAAGTCGTTCTACAAAATGAGGATTTTTCATTACAGTGAATATCTCTTTTTGATGTTCATACAACATCATGTCAGAGTGCTTGAGCAACAACTCGTTTCTTTCAATATACTCCACTGAATTTTCTATCATGGTTGTCATGTTAATTTCCTCCTCAAATTTGGCTAGAACATTTGCAACCAACTGCTTCACGTGTTTATTAACGTTTGTAATAGTATTTCTATTTAATTTATAGATTGTAAAATAATGAAAAAGCCATTCGTTTGAACCTTTCTCCTTGCACGTGATCAATTTTTCAAGAACATCAAGTAACAACGTCTCATAAACCTCTGGGATTCTTGAAACGTCGTTTCTATCCAACCGAATTAAATCAGCTTTCTTCATTCTTGGGTTACTGTTTGCCCCAACTTCCAAAGTGTGACCGCCTTTTGGGCATTTTGTTTTTAGTTTTTTAATTCTTGCGTCAAAATACTTGTTATATAGATAGTCTTCCATTTCATTGTTGTTTTCAACTTTCAAATATGAAAGCAGTGAAATTGCTTTATTATACTTTATATTAACGAATGCCGTTCCATTAATGATTAATTGCAAAACTTCTTTTTCTTCCGCTGACACAGGAACCTCAATGGATTCCCATTCTGACCTGTTAAGCTTTCTTTGAGTTAGATCCATGTCTTATGTGTATTAGTATTTAATACGATTATAACTTTATATTTTCATTTCAATTTTATTTTAAAATTGATCGCAATAATAGCTTAAAAAAGAAAAGCATCCAATATATAACGCAAAGATGTCGGCAACAATGCAACCTAATTTTGTTTCAATTGAGGGGAACATCGGTTCCGGAAAATCAACGCTTCTAGCCAATTTAAAGGAAGCATTAAAAGACAACAAAAAGGTCGTCTTTCTAAAGGAACCAGTTGACGAATGGGAAACAATTCAAGACGCCAATGGATGCACTATGTTGCAAAAATTTTATGGCGATCAAGAGAAATATTCGTTTTCATTTCAAATGATGGCTTATATTTCCAGGCTTGCAACGTTTAAGCAAGCTGTAAAGGAAAATCCTGAGGCAAAAATTTTCATCACGGAGCGCAGCTTGGACACTGACAAACACGTGTTTGCGCAGATGTTGTTTGATGACAAAAAGATTGAAGACGTCAATTATCAGATTTACCGAAAATGGTTTGACACGTTTGCACAAGAATTCCCCATTGCTGGATTGATTTATGTGAATACTCTTCCTGAGATTTGTCATCAAAGAATTATGAAGCGCTCTAGAGAGGGGGAGGGTTGCATTCCTTTGGAGTATTTGCAAAATTGCGGAAATTACCACGACTACATGATGTCTGTTATGTCTGATTCACCAATCCTCAGGTTGGACGGAAACGTTGACATTTATCAAAACGCATCAATCGTAAATGATTGGGTTGATAAGATTAAGGAGTTTATTTATTGCATTGAAGATGCAAAAGATAAGCAAAATCCCATGGCTGTTTATCAATTTGCTGAGTATAATCGGCCATTCTAGACCAAAATTATAATAAATACATTCATCGTCTAGTTTTACTTCTTTTATTTTTTCTAGCCTTTTTTGATTTGTTTTTTCTAACCTTTCTTGTCTTTTTGAATTTTCTTTTATTTTTTCTCGTTTTTTTACCACCTTTTGCAAACTCTAACAACTCTGTTATTTTTCGTTTATCTTCTTCAGTATAAGGATGACGAAATGGTGTTTGTTCCTTGCTGAATCGCCACATATCTTTAATTTCGTCGTGCGTATATTCTTTTCCATCGCTCAACTGTATTCTCACTGCATCTTGTTTTGTTGGTTCTAGGCTTATCATATTTGTTCCTTTTTTAGCTGGAGGTATTTCAAAGGCACTAGCTGGATTCTTTGAACGCGTTCTACTTGCAACGCCGGTTGGACCGACTTCTAGTGCAGCAGGTTGCTGGTCGTTACGCATATTCTGTTCGTGGTAAGCATTCATTTGACCACACTCCTCTGTCATCCATTCCATAAACGGTTCAAGCGTAGCGCGATATTGCTCAAATGTACCATCATCTCCATGGTTCGTATTTATTTCATTGCATATATCTATAAAAGAGTTATAATACCCAATTTCAGCGTATTCAATGTAAGTTTCATGCATGTAATGTAAATAGTCTTGTAAAAATGGAGTATAATCTTGAACAAAATAGATAAAATCATAAGTAGACATATCAGTTTCATAGTTTTGTTCAGGAAGAAAAGGTGGTCTGTCTTCTTGGTCTGCCATTATATATATCCAAATATAAAAAATATAAAACCATAAATAAAACATAAATAAAACATAAATTTCAATTTTATATAAAAACTATGTACACACTAATTCTTTTAATGATATAAATTCGTTGTGCGCCAAATAAGTTGTAAAAATTTCCATCATTTCTATTTTATCTTTAGCTCGCAACGGCATAGTATTAATTGCTCCCATATTTGGCGTATTTACCAATTCAAGCGCTATATTATGAAATGCTTTGCATTTTTCGCAAGATGCCAATATTAAAATAATATTTTTGTCAAGTTTGATTGAAGAATGCAATGAAGCGTAAATACCTAAACGCTCCAAATCTTTTTCAAATTTTTTCAACGCAAATCTTTTTTTCAACTCTGCCATATGATTAGCATAATCCTCGTTTTTTTCAAGAATCAAAGAGGCTATTCCAAGGGAATCGTTGAATGCCAGGGCCAGTGATATATTATTTCTTACTTCTTGTGAAATATTGCGAACGTCAACCATAAACCCAAAATCATAAACAACTATTTTCATGTTTTCATAAGACGATGAATTACGTACGCCAAAATTTCCATAATGCATGTCGGCGTGTATAAACCCTTTTTGAACGCACGCCACTTGAAAAAAAATTACACACATACACGTTTTAAAAAGGACAAATTTGTCTATTTCGTTGCGATAGTTTAATGTTATTGGTTGCGAATCTTCGTAAGTCATAACAATACATTCTCTAGAATAATCAATCATTTGTGGAAATATAAATATTTTTTGCAATTCTGTATTATCCTTGTGATTTAGTAAATCTTTTATAATTACTCCAGAATTATATTCTTTTTCCATGTCAATTTGCAAAAAAAGAGATTCAAAAAAGAAATCGCAAAACATTGTTAGTTTTTTGGGAAAAAAAAATGAGTTTTTTATTGAATCATATTTTTTGTTTGCACGCTTAATTTCTTCTCTAACATTCGGATGCAATATTTTTATAACTATTTCATCTACTCTATATACTTGTGCAATTGTTCCAGACCCTAAAAGAGTTACGTCATTTATATTATTAACATTATATTTATCACCAAACATTTCTTTGATTGTTTTTACCGAATATTCATGACTGTGTTTTGGACAACTTACAAGAAATGTTTGCAATTCCCTTGCTAGCTCTTCGCCAATTAATTCTTCCTGATAAGACAATACTTGCCCAAATTTTTGCCAAATCGGACCTGCGTCACTTAACATATTTTTTATCTCTAATATGCTAGATTTTTTATCGCGAGACAATTTATATTCAATAATTTTAATTAAAAAAATAAATAGGTTCATTATAAAATATGTAAATATATTTTTATATCAGTTAAACTTTTTTGCCATGCGTCTTCTCATAATCGGCCATGGCTCATAACTTTTTTGGAACCATTCAAAAGCCACTTCATACGAGTCACCATCTTCTAATAATCCTTTTTCTTCTAGTTCTTTGTATTCATCTGAATTTTCAAACTCTTGTTCCATCCGCTCCCAATAAGGATCATATGGATTTTCATCAACATATTTGTCACATTGTTCGCAGCAACCAATGCCTTCAACATCCTTATAATTTCCAATATAGTTTTTGCATTCATCTAGACCACCACGACACTTCTTTCTATAAATTCTTTTTCCCTTTTCTTTTTCTTTTTCTTTTTCCTTTTCCTTTTTCTCTGGATCCATATCAATATCAACCTTGCATTATTTTGATATTGATTATTCAAATTCAATTTTTTTGTAGGGAACCAAGGTCATCAGAAATCCGAAGGATTTCCAGACCCTACGACCCCTCCTAAAGCATTTAACTCTAATTATATATTTGCGTCCAATTCAATAATCATAGGATAATGGTCTGAATTATATGTTCCGCAGAACTCTGCATACCCTTGATATATATACGCTTTTTTAATTTTATCGTTTAAAAATGGTGTTACCAATATGTGATCAATGAGAGAAAATTCACTGGGCGCGGAAACACAATCGTTATTTTTATCCCACCAGTCAGAAAAACGTAATTTCTGTGGTATTTTTTCTTCCACGGTTATCAACTCGTACTTGCCCGCATATGTTCCAAATTTGCCTTTCATAATATCTAATACACGCGATGTTGGTTTATTATTATTTGCGTCCATTATTTCCCCATCAAAATCATTAAAGTCGCCAAGAACCATAATTTCATATCCTTTATTAGCATATTGATAAATAACGTTTTGGAGCACTTGGGCTTGGCCTTCTCTCTGAGCGCATCTTGCAGAATCGGTTGGAAAAGCCACAAAATGAGCTCCAACAAACAAAACATTACGACCATAGAAGTTGAATTCAGTAAAATAATGTTTGCTCACGCCGGTTTGACTCGGTGCTCCAGTGAATCCGCATTTGGAACCGACAATAGGATAATTTATTTTTTCGTCTGTTCTAAAGAGATTGACATTGGGATCAAGCCGCGCGATCATTCCAACGTTTTGACCCGTTGCCGAGTCGGTGCCTTTTTTTAAGTAGGGCTTATAGCCACTATCAGCACCCAGAGTTAAAACCAACTGATTCAATTCGTCGCACCCTTCTACCTCACAAAAATTAACAATGTCAGGGCTTAATTCGGCAATGACTTTTGAAACTGTTTCTAGATGAGTTTTAGCCTCGCTAGTATTTTTCCAGCTACACCCATCACCAGGGCAATTTGATGCGGCAAAATAATCAATGAAAAACCATTCTACATTGTACTGCATTATTTTAAAAGTTGGGTTTTCCTTCAAAATACGACTAACAGGACTTGTTGGAACAGTGGGACATTCTGTGTCCGACTTTCCAAGCGTTAGAAGCTCAACAAATAGAGTAATAAGTATTCCTTTAAATATCATTTTTACTATAGTTGGTTATTTATAATTTTGCTGAAAATTATAATTAAATATAAAAAATATAAAGCAAAAAATTGATATACAAATATATATTCTTATATAAATATAACATGTTTTCACCAGTAATTAAACTACCACTTGCAACTGTTTTAGACAAGCAAAATAATAAAGATAATAAATCTAAATATGAAGAACCAATATATAAGTTATATTTTGATGGATGCAGCAAAGGTAACCCGGGCCCAGGCGGCGCCGGAGCAGTTTTGTATAAAGACGACCAAGAAATATGGTCAGACTCTGCGTTTGTTGGCAAACGGGTCACTAATAACCAGTCAGAATACGCCGGACTAATTATTGGTCTTAATTACGTCGTAAATCACACACAAATAAAGTGTCTGTTAGTAAACGGAGATAGTCAGCTTGTTATCAAACAGATGCGCGGAGAATACAAAGTAAATTCAGCAAATTTATTAGAGATGCACAATACTGTAAAAGCTGTGGCTAAAAACTTGGAAAAAATAGAATATCATCACGTTTACAGAAAGGATAACAAGAGAGCAGATGCTCTAAGCAATGAGGGGCTGTTAAAAACTGTCAATTAATTCCAAGATAAAAATTAATTTTCAATTAATGATATATTTAATCTTGGCGGAGGTTTATATTTTAAAAAGTCTATTTGTTTTGTTGTAGTAGGAAATTCATCATAACCGTAAATATCCTGCAACATGAGCCATTCAAAAAGTCCCCCCAAATAAATAAATACGTTTGAAAACCCCAATTTCACTAGTTGGTCATATTTTTTATACACATTTTCGTCGCTAGAGTTGCGCCCATATATTAGTATTCTTATACGTTTGCTTGAATACAGGTGATGATTAATTATATGTTCTTCTTTTTGTGCAGGAACTGTATTTACTATTAGACAACTTTGTTCGGAATCTGGAAGTGTATTAATTAGTAAATATATTTCTGGATTTTTGCATGCAGTCTGTATATCTTCAAAATTAATTTTTTGCATAGACTGAGAATTTCCCATGGATTTATTATTAAATTGCATTTAAGCCATGAATTCAAATAAAATTGAACTATAATTTGTTAATAAAAATGGAATTAAATTAATTAAAACAGTGATGCAAGAAGAACAAATTCAAACAAAAGAGGAAAAGCGTGTGGCAAATGCGCAAAAACGCCAAGAAGTTGCTTCAAGAAAAGCTCAAAAAAGGGCAGCTGAAGAGGAAGATTTTCAAAGAGCATTTACTGACTACACCAATGCAAATGAACGCGTAAACATGTTGCGCGAACAAATTAATGGACCAATCACAATTACCGGTTCGTACGACAAAATACAAGAGCGACTTCAGGAAATGAAATGGATAATTACAGATTTAAAAGCTCGGTTAGGAAGGGAATTGGTTGTTTTTAATCGTTGTAAAAAAATATACGATAACATTATTTATAAGCAAAATTTAACAGCAGAAGCTACCATGTTGAAACAGGACACGCGGAGATTGGTTTCTAATGAAAAGAAGTCTGCGAAAGAGAGCGCTGTTGCAGCCAATAAACACATTGACTTCAAAAAAGTGTTGCGACTTCCTGAAGTTCTTGTGGATATTATTGAATCCTATTTACCATATGAAATTCGTACTGAAATGATTGAAGAGCGTTATAAGCCTTTTAAATTGATATCTAATAACCTATCAACGCAAACTCTTCGTTCATTTCTCATGCATATTTGTTCACAATCTACGTATTTTACTCTACTAACAGGTCAAGAAAAACGCAATCAAATATATAATAGAAATAATTGGTCAGCCTGGCATCCAGATTGGGCAAAGTTCAAGGAAAGGTCATACATTTTAAATAAACTTGTTCATACAATTCACGTTTTCAAAGTTTTAAACCCAAACGCAGCATACAAGTTTATCAGAATGCTATGCATTTTGATAAAACCTGATAAAAAATACAGAAACATTAAGCCAACAGTGAGATTAACGACAGTTCCCACGTAATTAGAAGTTTGAATAATAAAATTTGCATTTTATATTATATTATATTATAGTATAAAATGTTTGCGCTTGGTAACAGAAAAACAAACAAAAGGTTAGAAAATTTAGCAATGTCTCAAAATATTATAAATACTTTGAAATTTTATCAACAAAGCATTGCAACAAGTGCGGCACGTTTAAAGGAAAAAATGCACGAAACAAAAAAAATAATAGAACAACAAAACACCGAATCATCAAAAGAAGATACTGAAACTTGCTATAATTACGCAATAACTGCTGCTGCGAACAATATTCCTGCAAACAGTTACATTAATTCACCATCAATTGGGTTTAACGGCAGTCAATTGTTGAGCCTATATAATATTCCTTCAATAAAACCATCTATATTAAGTAATACTGGTGAAATGGCAAAAAAGGTTAAAATTGCTATTATAATAGCGTATACATATCCAAAACTGAAAGATGACCTATATAATTATTGGACTAGTCCATCAAACTTTGGACCCAAGTCAACCCCGCCGAGTGTAACTATTTATACAATGCCAGGCGCGACAATTAATAATGGTTGGAGCAGCGAATCTTGTTTGGATTTGCAGATAATATGTACAATTAACCCCAACGCAGATATTTACGTTGTTGAAGCAAGATCAAACTCAACTAAAGATTTGTTGGCCGCTGTTAGTTATGCTGAAAATGTTATTCGCGCTGATGTATTATCAATGTCTTGGGGTGGTAATGATTCTGCTAGTTTTTCCGCATATTCTTCACAGTTTTCTAATCCAAATATATGTTACTGTGCTGCTTCTGGGGACACCAATTATGTTTCTTGGCCAGCAGTTTCATCAAATTGCATTGCGGTGGGAGGGACAACATTGTTATGGACGCCGTCAGATATTTCTCCGGCTTCTAGAACAGAATTTACTTGGCCCAGCGCTGGATGTGGGTATTCAAAAAGCGTTTTAAAACCAGCTTATCAAAATGCAGTCAATACTAGTTCAAAATATAGATGCATACCAGATTTAAGTTTAGTCTCAAACCCAGTAAGCGGTGTTCACATCGTTTATGCCGGTAAATGGGCCTGCATTGGAGGAACCTCTGCGGCAGCTCCTATTTTTGCCGGAATGTTATCTATAGCGAATCAGCAAAGATTTAATTCTGGAAAATCTGCGCTAACGACGGCTTATCCAAAATTCCAAGTTCCTTCTAACAGCGTTCAGCAATGTTTATATAACCCTAATTTATATAATAGCATGTTTGCTGACGTGGTTATAGGAACTTGTGTTGGGACTGGTGAAAAGACTCAAATAAAATTTAGCGCTATGCAAAATTTTGATCCTGCGACTGGTTTGGGCTCGCCAAATTGCGTGGCCATGTGTAATAATTTATTCAATCTTTAACCATAAAACTACATGCTAATTAGATGTTAGTAATATTTTGTAATATCTAATTAAAATTTACAACAATTTCTACCTTTTCCTTCTTGATGCTCTTTGTCGCTGAAATAGACAATTCTTCTCTCTTCTTTCTAGTTTTGCAGTTAGTATTCTCTATAACTTGTTCTTTGCGCTTGCTAGTACTATTGCGACTATTCATATCCTTTTCTATTGTCTCATAATTATCTTCAATGTATTGAATTACCTTGTTTTCAAGAGTCCATTTGAAAAAATTCAGCTGACCAATAGTGGTCTCAATGCAAGAAGTTCCTTTATAAGGAATGCTTATTCTATCCCAACGACAAAACGGGTCAAAACGTTTCTTACTATAAGCTTTTAATTTTAGCTTATAGTCAACATAAACCTTGAATCTTCGCAAGAACCCATTAGAATCTTCAAAATTATATAGGGTATAATACTTTTTAGCGTAGTTTGTTGCAAACCAATCAACAATTCTTAAGGAAATTTTTGATTCTCCTGTAATTATTTTTAGCATAGTATTCAGATTTTCTTCATTCTTATAAAAGTCCATCAAGTTATTTAACAATAAATCATTTTGCGTTGTATATCCACTTGTCGCCATTATTAAGATACTTTGTTGTCTTTTTAAATACTTATTGTCAAATTTTAATAAACACTGATTTATTAAAATTTTTATATAATATAAATATATAATGGATTTGTCTAAACTTTGCACACCTGCGTTGGTTTACTTTGTCCTTGCCGCCATAAGCCTTGTTATTGCATTGTTCAAAAACTTTCAACTTATGAGTCTTATAACTAAGGGCATCTTTATTGCGGCCTGGACTTGGTTCTTGAACTTTTTATGTTCCAAGGGATACAAGGGTATCTCTTGGTTCTTAGTGTTGTTGCCATTTTTGCTTATGCTTGGCGTTTTTGTCATGGCTATGGAAGTTGTTAAGACTGCTTCCAATTCAATGATGCCTGCCACCAATCCTGGACAAAGAGCCAGAGAGGCCATGGGTATGATGAGTAAACCCATGTAAACCACTTAATTTTCTTCTCTGAATTTCTCCTTTTCCAAAGATGTACTAATAGGCTTTAAAAAATTTTCTTGAACCATAACGTCTTCAAGATAATTTCTTTGCATGAATGGATTCATGCCTATTTGACCAACCATTTCTCTCTCTGCCATTTTATTATATGTATTCTCCCTCTTATTCATAGGCTTATCTGGATTAACAAACACTTGTTGCTCCTCTAAACTCCAAACATCATTTTCAGATAATAGTGCTTGTTGAAGCGCAACGTTTGCATTTTGTTGTGGGTTGTCGTCGTAATTAATTTGAGATTCAAATTGTTGTTGTTTAATAACTTTTCTAGCGCTTTTTTGATATGGTTCTCCTTGGGTCCATTTCCACTCTATCCAATCATTCCATGTTACTTTTTTGTTTGATTGTGAATTTTCCATTATAATATTTAATTTATATTATAATGTTTAACTTTTAACAATATTTAATTGTTTTGTAAATAAAAAAGCATCCTTTCCAGTTCTTCGCCTTTTTAAATTGCACGCTAGACATGAAATTACTAAATTTCCTTCATTGTGACCCATATCATTATCAATTCTGTCTAAAGTCCATTGATTCATTTCTCTCACAATGTCGTAGAGTAAAAAGGTTTTCTCCCGGCAATAATGACACAACATATTGCTTTTATTTAAAAGTTTGATCGTGTCTTCGGTTTTAATAAATAATGATTCGTTATATCTCTTCTTTAAAATATCCTGTTGTTTATAACTTGCAAGTTTCTTATTTATTTGATTCAAAATTTGTGGACGATTGTCTTGCTTTAAAAATATATACGTTTTCTCTTGTAAGTCCTTTACAATTGACTGTTGGTTTTCTAATAAATAATAATCTTCAGGAATACCCATTTTTTCTGCAGCTTTTCTAATTTTTACAACTTTTTCTTCTTTTTTTAGCTTTGTTATTTGATATCTATTGGACGTTCCTTGAATTGTTATTTTCTTTTCGTCCTCCATATTTAATATCTAACTATAATTTTTATACACTTTTTAACCAATCAAGATAATATCTATATATTGAAAAGTGAATTAAACTTAAACCGATATAGTATAGTATATGGCAACAACAGAAACAAACAAAGACGAGTGCATTGAACTCAAAAATATTAAATATAAAACAATGCTGCTAAGTGGCACCGCTATGCCGGAAACTAAATCTTCCAGCGATCTTAGTAACTTGGAAAAGTTTTTGGAGGACAATAAATTAAATAAACAAAATGAGCCTTGGAGCAAATTGGATAAAACAGTCAAGACCAAAAAGCTACTTCAATACACCGAAGAATATGCAAAGAAAAATAATTTAACTTCAGAGGAAGAAAGCGCTTTATACGCCTTTCTACGAGACAGTTTGGATAGGAAAAAACTGCAGCGAGTTAAAGACGTTGATTACGACAAATTAACCGGAGAAATAAAGGATATTCCTGCATTGCATTTTAATAAGGCAACCAATCATTTTACGCTTAAAAATATTGATAAACGCGTTTCAACGTTGAAAAGTTTGCCACCAAAGAAGGGTACAAAGGGAACAGTAAAAAGCGCGGCAATCACCATTGAAAACTCGGATTCAGATAATGATAATTGTTAATAATATAAACAGATAACAACATAATATATAGTGAACTATTATGTTGTTGGGAGAGCTTGAAGAACTATTGGATGTTCTTGACGATGTTATTCCAGAAGAAGACGTCGCATTAATCCCCGTAGAAGAAGAAGAAGACATTATAAATACAACTATGCTATTATTGACCGATTATATTGATGAAAATCCTTCTGCAGTTTCTGAACCTGATTTTCACGAGACAATGATTGAAAACGTTAAAGACTTGTTGTTTATTCATTTTGATAATTTTTTTGAGACTAACGCGGATTTGGAAGAAGAGTTGGATGATATTATTGATATTGCCGTAGATTTGTTTTATATGCAAATTATTCCTAGGCGTTCTTATAACGACACTTTTGAAAAGAAGATGAGTCAAAAGGAAACCGAACGCGTTAAAGCGAGATTGATTCAGTTGGCAAACGTACCGCAAGCAACACAACGGACAAAAGAGTGGTATGAAACCCGGCACAAATTGATTACTGCAAGTAACGCATATAAAGCTTTTGAAAATGACTCTGCCAGAAATCAGTTGATTTACGAGAAGTGCCAACCACTTCTTATTGAAGATTTAGATGCAAAATCTGAGGCAGTTAACACAACAACGGCAATGCATCATGGGCAAAAATATGAACCGGTTTCTATAATGTATTATGAAGACCGTTTCAAGACAAAGATTTCGGAGTATGGATGCATTCAACACGACAAGTACAAGTTTCTAGGAGCTTCTCCAGATGGAATTGTAAGTGACGCATCTTTGCCAAGATTTGGAAGAATGCTTGAGATTAAGAATATTGTAAACCGTGACATAGATGGAATCCCCAAAAAGGAATACTGGATTCAGATGCAGTTGCAGATGGAGACTTGCGACTTGAATGAATGCGACTTTTTGGAGACTAGGTTTGTTGAATATGGGTCGCACTCCGAATTTAAAACTGATGGAACATTCCTTACATCCGAGAAGGGAGAAAAGAAGGGCATTATTATGTATTTCTCTTCGGCAGAAGGGAAGCCCAAATATGTGTACAAGCCGTTGAATATGGTTGAAGAATATTATGATTCTAATTGGGAGCCAGAGCAGACAGCCGAATGCAAAAAAAATGGTTTTACGTGGATTAAGAATATTTATTGGCGGTTGGAAGAAGTAAGTTGTGTTCTTGTTTTGCGGAACAGAAAGTGGTTTCAAGACAATATTGGACAGCTTGCGAGTGTGTGGGACACGATTCTGAAGGAGCGTGAAACTGGATTTGCTCATAGAGCGCCAGTGAAGCGCGTTAAAAAGGAGGCGCATGAAATGGAAGAGGTTTGTTTGTTGAATTTTGATAAGTTAACTGGAAAGGTAACACTCGCTTCAAGTAGTGGAAAAACAAGCAGATCAAATTCCCTTGTAGATGGTCCTTTTTTCAAGGTCCGGACAGAATCTTTTGATGAAACAAAAAACCAGGTTCTTTAAGTTACAAAAATGTAATTGTTTGCTTAAGATAACAAATTGTTATTTGTTATTTTAACTTGATATTGCAAAGAGTGCAAAATCCAAAGAATATTATTTTGATTCTAATTGTTCAGTAAGGGCGGAAATTCGAATTAAAAAGGGGTCAAAAGTGTTTCCAAAATCAAAAAATGGACAAAAAAAATGTCCAATTTTCCAAAACGGAAATACTTTATGAAAAAGGGGTCAAAATTTCCCCCTTGTGAGCTTAATGGTTTTAAAAACTTTTGAAAATCGGAAAAAAGTGTTACGCTAATTTTTCAACATTTTTGCGGAAAAGGATTTAGGAGAATTTTCTGTCCTCTATTTAGGAGACAAATGAATGACAAAATTTCTCAAAAATTCTCAGAAACTCTCAGGTGCAAATGTTGTGACTATGAATGCTCTAGGAAAAGTGATTTCAAGAAACATTTATTGTCTAGTAAACACAAAAAGAATGACAAAATAGTGACAAATGGTGACATAAATTTCTCAAAAGTCTCAGAGCAAGTGTTTGCCTGCGAATGTGGTAGGGAATATAAGCACCGCCAAGGTTTATGGTCTCATAAGAAAAAATGTCTAGGGGAACAACCGCCTGAAAATAACGTTGTATTAGATGCGCAACAACCCACAAATGAGTTGGTTATGTCGTTGTTGAATCAAAATATGGAATTACAGAAGCAAATTATAGAACTTTGCAAGGAAAAGAACACAGTTATTAACAATAACAACTCAAATAACACAAACAATCAATTTAATCTCAATTTTTTCTTGAATGAACAATGCAAGGACGCGTTGAATTTAATAGATTTTGTAAATCAGATCAAGCTGCAGTTGTCGGATTTGGATATGATCGGCAGAGTTGGCTACGCGGAGGGTATGAGTAAAATCTTCATAAAGAATCTGCAAGAAATGGATGTATTTAAACGTCCGATTCATTGCAGCGACTTGAAGAGAGAAGTCTTGTATGTAAAAGAGAAGGACATTTGGGAAAAAGAAAACGGAGAAAATTTTAAGATTAAACGCGCTATAAAGGAGGTTGAGCATAAAAATATTAAACAAATACCTAAATGGGTAGAAGAAAACCCTACCTCATCAGACACCGAAACAAAGAAGCATTTGGAATATCAGAAAATCTTATTAGAATCCATGGGTGGGTCAACAATGGAAGACGATGATAAAAAGAGAGAAAAAATAATACGCAACATCGCAAAAGAAGTAACAATAAATAAAACAGTGGAAAAGTAGTATAATACTTTTGACTTTTTAGCCATTTTTACGCGTTTGATGGGGTTAGGAATATTTGAAATTATACGTCTTTAACTTTTCTAATTTCTTCATCTGCTTCCGCAAAAGTTATATACCTCTTCTTTTCATCATCATATAAAACCAACCACAAGTTATTATAGCAATCGGTGATTGACAGTTTTACAACATTATCAAACATATTGCTTTTACTAACAACTTCTTCGTGATATTTCTGTAAATTGTATCCCGGTATTTTTGCGTTCATGTGATGGATATGATGATATTCAATTCCCATATAAAAATATTTTAGTAAAGACGGTAGTTGAGTAAATGCCGAACCTTTTAATCCACTATCTCGTTGAGTCCAATTGTCATTTTCAACTACATATGATGGATTATATGAATGCTGAGTATGAAACACAATAAATGCGATTGAACTTGATATTATAAACGCACATATGTATTGACAGATTATTCCACAATTATATATATTCACTACATAAATTGTAGATAGCAAATTGTTTATAATATGATTACAAGTTATCTCTAAAAACGATTGTTTAAATGCGTACGGATGTCTGTATTTCTTAACGGTATAAATAAATCGTTGGACGATTCCAAAATATACAATAGGAATGATTGTAAAAAAGACCAACGGGTTTTTATATATTCTATAAAATAGTTGTTGCGAATTACTGTTGCTTCGGGATTGTTTTTTTGTTAGGATAATTGTTTCGTTGAAGAAATAATGCTGTTTGTTTTCTATATTTCCATTTGTCATATGGTGTGTGTGATGGTCTAATATCCAATTTGGACTTGTTAATACTATCGCACCTGTAATATGCGAAATTATATTGTTTAATTGTTTACATGGCGTATATGAGTTATGACAGCAATCGTGGAATACAATAAAATTACGATTTAACATAAATCCTAACAGAGGAACGGTAAAAACACTCAACCAACTATTTCTAAAATACCAAAGCGAATAAAACGAAGAACACATTAGAAAAGCATGGACTGAAAAATCAATAAATGCTGAAGTATAAGAAGATTTATATTTCATAAATAACTCTGTTTCATTTATTGTTTTTACTGGAGCGATGCTAATTTCATTATTCATTTCTATACAATCATATAATATTTACCCCCGCCCCATTTAACGCAATAATATATTTACTAAATATAAGAATGTCTTACAAACAGAACAGCATTGATTACAAAAACACAAATGAAGAAATAAAAACTAATAAAATTAATTAGAGGCAATAAAACGCAAATTTATATAATATAAACTCGCGTTTTATGAAAAGAATAATTATATGACGCACGTTTTTTAAAACGCTTGCAACTCAGGGCCAAGCGGCTGCCCAGGAATCAAATTTGAATCCGTGAGATAGTAACCAACACGAACAGAATCAGCTGTTACAGGAGGCGCCGGTGGCAAAGGTTTTGAAATATTAGACTTTAACTGATTATCTTTATACAATGCTCCACAAAAATCAGCTGTTATACAAACCCCATCATCGGGGTTTCTGCGATATCTTAAATTGTTGGTGATCTGAGCATAAGAACCCACTTTGAAAATGGGATAATTCCACCAGATATCATTATAGCTGTTTGTGCTTACCTGATTTCTTCCGGTGAATGGATAGCTAGAAGTTAAAAGAGGTAGTTCTTCGGATTTTGGATACTTTCCAGGATTTGCTAAATTATAATTGCTATAACCTTCCAACATTTTGCTGTCAAAAAAGAAAGAAGATGCTATAATTACAATCAAGAAAACAAACAAAAATGCAATCTCCTTGTTATTTTTTAATTTATTAATTACACTCATAAAATACATTTATATATATTTTGTATATTTTATTTTGTGAATAGTTGAATTAGAAATAGAAATACTTTTCTATAAACATTTGCGTTATCTTGATTTAGAATTTACTCGCTTTAATATATTAATAATGGCGGAAAATCAAATTGATATGCGAGTTGTCAAGCGCAACGGTGATTTGGAAGACATTTCTTTTGATAAGATTTTAACCAGGGTAAAGAAGCTTGGACAAGAAGCAAACATTCAAATTAATTATTCATCCTTGGTGATGAAAGTTATAGACCAATTGCATGACAAGATTCCAACCACAAAGATTGACGAGCTTACAGCAGAGCAATGCGCGGTAATGTCCACACAACATCCAGATTACGGAGTTCTGGCAGGGCGCATTGTGGTTTCAAATCATCAAAAGAACACAAACGCGTCTTTTTATCAATTGGTGGAGGAGCTGTATAATTTTAAGGACGTTCACGGGGTTCATAGTCCTCTTGTAAGCGAAGAATTATACACTATATCTCGCGATATGGCAAATTACATTGAGCCAATGTTTGACTTCTCGCGCGATTATTTGATTGATTATTTTGGCTTCAAGACGCTGGAGCGAGCTTACCTGTTCAAGGTCGGTGATAAGATTCTAGAACGTCCTCAGCACATGTGGATGCGCGTCGCGATTGGTCTTCATGGAAATAATATGGACGCAGTGAAAGAGAGTTACGATTTGATGTCTCAAAAGTATTTCACACACGCTACTCCAACTCTTTTCAATGCTGGAACGCCTAGACCGCAATTGAGTTCGTGTTTTTTGATTGCCATGGAGGACGATAGTTTGGATGGGATTTACAACACGCTTAAAGACTGCGCGAGCATTTCCAAGTGGGCTGGCGGAATTGGACTGCACATTCATAATATTCGCGGAAGTAATTCACTGATTCGTGGGACAAATGGAAAGTCAACTGGAATTGTACCCATGTTGAAAGTTTTCAATGACACTGCGCGGTTCATTAATCAAGGAGGCAAACGCAATGGATCTTTTGCCATTTATTTGGAGCCATGGCATCCAGACGTGGAGGATTTCTTGGAGATGAAAAAGAATCATGGCGATGAGGAGATGAAGGCGCGAGATTTATTCTACGCGCTGTGGATCCCCGATTTGTTTATGGAGCGCGTCAAGGAAAACGGTAAATGGTCGCTATTTTGCCCCAATGAATGTCCTGGACTAGCCGATGTTTATGGTGACAAATTTAAAGAGCTCTATGAGAAATATGAGGTGTCCCAAAGTGGCGTTAGGAAGTCCATTAACGCTCGCGATTTGTGGTTTAAGATTTTGGACGCTCAAATGGAAACTGGAACGCCGTATTTACTTTACAAAGATGCGTGCAACAATAAATCTAACCAAAAGAATCTTGGTACCATAAAAAGTAGCAATTTGTGCACGGAGGTGGTTCAGTATTCTGATGACAAGGAAACAGCGGTTTGCAACCTCGCGTCTATTGCTCTCCCAACTTTTGTAAACCAGCTGACAAAGAAGTTTGACTATGACAAGCTCCACGAAGTAACCAAGGTCATCACAAGCAATTTGAACCGAGTTATTGATATTAACTTTTATCCGACGGAGAAGACTAGACGCAGTAATTTGCTTCATAGACCTATTGGAATTGGAATTCAAGGCCTCGCCGATGCATTTATATTGATGGACATTGCATTTCACAGCGAGGAAGCAAAGGTGGTAAATAAACATATTTTTGAGACCATTTATCACGCAGCATTGGAGCGCAGCAATGAACTCGCAATAAATGTTAAAAATGCAACTCAAGTAAGATCAGATAGTTCTAAAATTGTTTCTGATTTGTCATTGAAGTATAGTCTGAGCGCGGAACATCGCGGAGCTTATATGTCATTTGAAGGTTCTCCCGCAAGCCAAGGTGTTCTGCAGTTTGACATGTGGAACGTTGAACCGTCTGATAGATATGACTGGACTGTGTTAAAGCAGTCTATTATAACGCATGGCATGAGAAACTCGCTTCTTCTTGCACCAATGCCCACCGCGAGCACGTCGCAAATTCTGGGGTTCAACGAGTGTTTTGAGCCTCTAACTAGCAATATTTATAGCCGTAGGACATTGGCCGGTGAATTTGTTGTGGCAAATAATTATTTGATGCGCGAACTCATTGAACTTGGAATTTGGAATGATAAGATCAAGAACAATATTATTGCGAATAAGGGAAGCATTCAACAACTCACAATTATACCTGAACATATCCGAAACAAATACAAAATTGTTTGGGAGATGCCGATGAAACACTTGATTGATATGTCGGCTGATAGAGGCGCGTTTATTTGCCAAAGTCAGAGCTTGAATTTGTGGTTGGAGGATCCTAATTACAATACACTAACATCAATGCATTTCTACTCTTGGAAACAAGGACTCAAAACTGGCATTTATTATTTGCGCAGAAAGGCGAAGCATCAAGCGCAACAGTTTACTGTAGAACCAGAAAAAAATGAGCAAGAACAAAAGGTAGATGGCTCAGAACATGATATTTGCGAAATGTGTTCAGCTTAAAGTAGGGACCCTGTTGCTTCACAAAACCAATCCTAATTAATTCAAAGCCTAGAAAGTTCAACACTGCGATCAAAGTCTGCTTTTTTTACTTGATCAAAATTTGGTTCCCCCTCCATCAAACCTAGTTTCTTCATGCGATGCCGAATAGACACCGGTTTTTGTTCTGGAATATCTTCACTTAAATAGTCAAGATGTTCTGCTCGTTCCAACGCATTTAAATAATTTGGATCTCCTTTATCAATGCGCTGCCATCTGTCGGCCCACAGATGATGGTCAACGTCACCTGTGCATTTTTCTTTCATAAATCTGAAACGTTGGCCCACATCTTTAAGCCACTCTGCGCCAATATCGCGAGATTTCCACGCATCTTTCCAAAATTTAAATTGACCTTGATAGTCTTCCATCGTTTCTTTTACGGCAATCAAGAAATTGTATCTAGCGTTTTCCGGCATGTGTAGAATATTATAATAAGCGCTTCCTGGTATTTGCATTCCTTCTGCTTGCTTTTCGCAGTCCATTGTTTTATTATAGTGGTAAAATAGTAAAAATAAAACGCATCAATTTTTTTTTAACTTTTTATTTTTTCTAGTTCTTTTTTTAGAAAGCTTGCGGCGTCGTTTTTTATGTTTTGTGCCACCAAATTTGTGTTGCCCATCTCTTTTAGTGTAGAATGGAACAAGTTTGCGGCTTGAATCGCGCACAAGGTTGCCATTTTCATCGCGTTTGTATTGATTTCGCATTGAACTTAAAGTATTTTCTTCAGAGTCGGATTTCCTTTCAAGTGCGTCAACAAGAACAGGACCAGTCATTTTAAACCTTGCCACCCACTCATTTAAAGTTACTGGTGTTTCTACTCCATTTTCATCTACATTGGGTGGAACCTCTAAATTGTCTGTTAATTCTGGATGACTTGTCATAACAGAGTTGCGATAATTTAATAAAAACTCAAGTTGTCCAATTGTTTGAGTGTGTTTACTTTTAGTAACAGCATTTGGAGCTGAAGAAAACCCAATATTATCAAAAAATCCTTCAAGAGCGCGATTTATAAAGTCAAGCATTTCTTGAGGGGTTGCTTTTTGACTCTGGTCAACGCAACAATAATGTCCGTTTTCATATTTAATATACTGAGTAGGATTGCAGCCGTATTTCACATTATCGTTGGAGTTGTATTCATTTAAATATATTGCAAATGGTAACATGTCTATTCTCTTTTGATAATTTTCAGTTCGTCCGGTAACTGGATTGCGTCTTGTTTTTTGTACGTATCTCTCAAATTTTGGTTTGGGTCCTGGATTGCAAAATGATTTATCCTTGGTGCTAGGAGAAAAAGAAACAGCATTTGATTGTCTCCAATTTCTAGGATTTACTAGAGGTAAATCTGGAGGACTCGCATTTTGTGATAGTTGTGGCGATGATAATTTATTTCCCATTTATATAACCATATAAAAAATTTATAATATATTTTTATTTGGTAAATCTAGTTTCTAATAAGAGTCGTAACCACCGTCATAATTGCTGCCGTACCCTCCACGGTCAATCACATAACCAACCTCTTCATCTTCATCTTTTTCATTCTCTTGACTACACATTTCGTCGTAATGCGCGTTGACTTCGTCAACGTCAATGTCTGGGTATTTCTCTTCAAATCTCGGTTCCTCCTCAGGAGGAGTCTGAAAACCTTGAGCGGCTGCGGAGTCCATAAAATCTTTGTCACCCACTTCATCCGGCAAAACATCCTTCAAATAAGTATCAAATACACTGGGTCCATCTAGCACAAAATCAGTAACAGAATCAGCCAGAATCTGCTCCTCGCTTGGGAATTCTTTTCCAATATCAATAAACCCTCGTCCACGGACACCATTGTATACATATTGCGCACAATTTGCACAGTATCCTAGGAAAACGCCGTTCCATGAACCATAATAGGAGCAGTTGCCGCAGTCTTTGGGTCCGGTCCCTGGCGAATGGTCCAGCACCCACTCTTCCGGAAAAGTACCGCAATATAGTTCCTCGTCATACGAATAGTATGCCGGCTTGCCAATGCGATAATGATAAACAAATTCTTTCGGGTTGAATTGCGCCATTCTGATTTATAAGATTTGATTATTTTAAATTGCTAATTTCCAAATCAATTTTTTTAGGGAAGCAACATTATCCTAAGACCCTCTCTTATTTTATTTTTTATTATTTTTTTTACATAAGACTTGACGCCATTTCAAAAACGTCCTGATTTTCCTCGCAAATATTTAAATCAAACCGCATTTTATAAAAGCATTGAAAACAAACAATAACGTCGTTCATAGCGTTGTGCATATTCTTGGGCTCGTAACCAAACAAATGTTTGCAAAGTTCTGTTAGAGTTGGAAATTTATTATATTCTCTCTTGTCAACCTTTGTATAAGCTTTAATTTTACATAAATCTGTTCCTTCTTGCATTGTGCAATAGTATTTTTTTGAGCACGCTATGTTTGTTGCCATACCCAACAAATAAATCAAATCCGTTCTCTTTTCAGTAAGTTTTAATATCTCAGCAACAACAAACTTTTTATCAAACTCCACGTTGTGAGCTACAATCACGTGAGCTAGTTTAAAATGCTCATAAAATGCATTCAAAGCGCCTTCTATTGGGATCCCACATTCCTCTGAGATTTCATTTGTAATTCCATGAAATTTTATGGACTCGGTTGTTATAACCACGTCTTTAGGAACGCGAATAATATGGTTCTTTTTCAGAATTATTGCGTGCGCATTAGTATCGTATAATAAATAACTAAATTGCACGACGTTTGGCCAATCGTTGCAATTTAATATATTTGGCATTTCTTTTGGATTTTTTGGCAAGCCATTCGTTTCAGTGTCAAATACGAGAACAATCATTTTGCGTTATATAACACCTGCGATTAGATTTAAGTTTATTATAACACTAATTATAATGTTTCAATTTTTAATTCGTTTTCAAATGGAATTGCCATTTTGCTGACTTTGCAAATGCCAAACGTCTTTCTGTGCCATTTTGTAATTCCGTATTCTTTAATTCCGTCCAAATGCTTCTTCGCACCATAACCTTTGTTGCTGTCAATATTATACCATTCAGATAATTCTGGATGATCTGAGCACAGTTCTTCAATGTAAGAATCTCTTGCAACTTTTGCCAAAATAGATGCGGCCGCAATACACGAATACTTATTGTCACCTCCTTCAATGCAAACGTGATTCAATGTTTCAAACTTCTTTTTGGAGCCATTATACTCAGTGTAAGTGTTAAAATAATTGCCATCAATCAACAGTTGAATAAATTCCGGCTGTTTTAAGGTTTTTTTTACTGCTTCTTTAATGCATTTATGCATAGACTTCTGAGTTGCTTGTAAAATATTTATTTCATCAATAGTTTTTTCGTCTTCATAAGAAACAGACCACGCAATAGCATTTTCTTTGATATATTCTGCTACTTCTTGGATCTTTTGTTTAGAGTGAAATTTCTTACTGTCTTTCATTTTAGAGTGGTCAAAACTGTCATCTTTAGGTAAAATAACAGCTGCGGTATAAACTCTTCCAAAAAGCGGTCCGCGACCCACTTCGTCCACACCAATTTCGTAAATATATGGATTTACAAAATAAAATTTCAGCAATGGTTCAGCTTTAACACGCGGTTTGCGACCCTTTTTCTCAGAAATGTCTGCATCCTTCTCATCTTTCAACATGTGTTAGTATAATCTATTATTAGAATTATTGCAATTATAACAAAATCAATTTCTTTTTGTTTTTAAATTTTTTCACTATATAAATTATACGAATGAACATAATGAAAAATGGTGCATTGTTTCTTTTGATAATTTTGATATTAGGATTAATTCTAGCTCCTTTTTTAGGAGGCAGTTACAGAGAAGGTTATACAACCTCTTCAACCGATAAGGTTATGCTAGCTTCTGGTGTTACAAAGGATTCTAGTTCAACAACATCAACAACTGGGAAACCAAGCGGAGGAAGTTATGATAATTATGACCACTTTAGTGGAAAGTCTTCTCCGACGGTGTATTATGGTCCCAATGGAAGCACTGCTACAGTTAGTCCTACTTCTAACGGAGTGTACACAATTACAGTTACGAGCACCAATGGTCTAACAAAGAAATACACGCTTTCTGCAGCGACAGGAACAACAGGAACAACAGGAACAACCGGAACAACCGGAACAACAGCTGCAAGCGGATCAAATTTTGCCAGCAGTTTGAGCAGCATGATGAGTCAATTTTCAAATAAAACATTCTATGGTCCAAATGGTGGTTCGGCTAGATTATTTACAGGAAAGGATGGTCAATACGCAATTGAAGAAACCTTGGCAAACGGAAATACCACAATATACACCGCAACAAACACTTATACATATACATACAACAACCAACAATCTGGTTCTTCGTCTAATGGTTCTTCGTCTAATGGTTCTTCATCTACAGGCTCAGGTTCTTCAAGTTCCACAAAAAGCTCAGGTTCTTCAAGTATTTTCCCCTTTAGCGATTATTCCTCTTCTTCTTCTTCTAACGCCAGCGCAAATTCCAACGGTCAATATAATAGCTCATTGCCTACAGGAATTCCAGCTCGCATGATTCCTCCAGGTCAAGAAGATTTATACATCTTAAAATCAGAGATTGTTCCTCCAGTGTGCCCTGCGTGTCCAACGTCATCAGCTTGTCCTCGCACAGAGAAATGTCCTCCATGCCCTGCGTGTGCTAGATGCCCTGAACCCAATTTTGAATGCAAAAAAGTTCCAAATTATAATGCCGTGAATGACAGTTATCTACCCGTTCCAGTTCTAAGCGATTTCTCCACATTTGGTATGTAATGAACCTTGTACCCCTCCTTATAATTGCAAAATAATTATTTCATAAACTGACATAATTATTTTTTTACCTATTAAGTTTTAACCCTTGGTCTTAACGCATTTCTTGTCCATTTGAAACGTGGCCACCCTTTCTTCTTGTGGTACAATTTTAATAATACATTTGGATTTCTTACCATATAATGGTTCGGTGCATCCTTTCTCCTTTTTAGTTTTATTTAGTTTTGTAAACTTGAAAAGCTTGAGTTTTTCATCAGTGCATCTAGCTCTAAAATGCTCGTATCTTTCTCTCACATCACAGAAAGAAAGATTGGATTTCTTGTGAAGCATTTTATTAACCAATTCATGAAGATCGTAAACATAACGGGAGAAGGTTTCTCGGTTTTTCATGTTCCCCATTGTGAGAGGAAGTTGTTTAAAATTTGTAACCAAGTTCATTCTGCAATATTTGCAAGGCAACACGTGGCGCAGATTTAAGACAAAATTGCGATAATACATTTTTTGGTCATGCGTTGGTTCCACTGGATAATTAAAACTCATTGTGTGGAGAAAATGCCATAGACTTGGCCCCCACACAGTAGTAAGCATTCCATCTCCACTATTATATTCGTCTTTATTATACACTCGTTTATGTTTTCTTGTCGTTGTATTTGCTTTTCTATTTTTACGCGTTAAGGTCATTCCTATAATAAACGGATAAAAAAAATAATACAGTAATATCTATAAAATGTTTATCCATTTGGCTCAACCTTTTCCAAAGGTTGAGTTAAAATTCATCCAATAATTTGTTAATTGCTTGATTTGAATAAAAATTACATTTAGGTTGTTGTTTTAAATTTAACTCTGAATCGCATTTTTTATCAAAGAATGTTTCTACTTTAGTTTTATTTTTACTTGCAAGTTGGATAGTATGTTTATGCGTTGTTTGCATTTTAATTTTCATTAAAGTTGAATAATAATTGTAATCGTTTTTGAAATCTGATTTCTTAATCTCAATAATAAATCCGTCAGAGTTCCTAAAAAGCATATTCTCTACATTATATTAATTCTGTATCTTTATTTCGTTTAAACAGTAATTTATTCTTATCAAATATATATAATACGCAATGAGTAATAAGAACGTAAGGTTTAGTGGCATGCCTTCATTATCAGCAAGCACTGGTGGCTCTAGTTCAGGTATAATTTCAAGCGCTAGAAACATGATGCCTTCGTTGAGTTGGAGAACAATTGGACTTATTTTTTTAGTAATTATTTTAGCAGTAATTTCGTATTTTATTTATAAAAGTATTACAGACTCTGCAAAAAATCCCACCTATAAAGCAAACAGAGAAAATGTTCCAGTTGGAAGCGCTGCGGCGTCCAATTCAGGAAAAGAAGCAGAAATTATGTTGTTCTCCACCGATTGGTGTCCACACTGTAAGACTGCTAAACCTGAGTGGGAACAAGTAAAAGCTGAATACAATGGAAAGCAGATTCATGGTTACACGATAATTTTTACAGAGGTGAACTGTACGAACGAGTCACCCGACGTAGAAAAGATGATGAATACGTATAAAATAGAAGGATATCCTACTATAAAATTGGTAAAAGATAACCAAATAATTGACTACGACGCAAAGCCAAGCAAGGCAACGTTAACTCAATTCTTGAATACAGTCGTTTAAAAAAACGCGTCATTTATTTCAACAGTTGATTCAAGTTTAGCCAAATCTTCAACCTTTAACAAAGGTTGAGCCAAATCTTCAACCTTTAACAAAGGTTGAGCCAAATCTATTACATTTTTTTCTCTCGCAAGAAGGAATGCCTTACCTGCTTCAACTCCAGAATCAATCAATTCCTGTCTAACTTCTTTGGAAGATAAAGCTAATTGAATTTTAGATAGATTCATTGATTCTGCTTCATATATCAATTCATTTGGAATAGTTTGTTCTTCGGCATGCAGGCTGACATTATTAACTAGTTTGCTTATAAAATTCATAACATATTCTAATATAGTTGAATTTTCTTTGACTATATTATCATCATTTTTAATATATTTATTGCGCAATCCAAATATTTCGTTAACGTCTCCAGCTCGTAGAATGCATTGGTTTATTGGGTAATTACATACAACTCCACCATCAACGTAACACTTGTCATCTACGCAAACAGGCGAAATCATAATGGGTATAGCAGAAGACATTTGGACCGCGGTTAACAATGAAAGATCTGGATGCGTGATGTATGAGAGATCCTCTAAGTTAAAATTATTGATATCAAGAGAAAACAAATGAATTTCAATATTTGAAATCTGATAGAATTCCGCTAATGTGATTTTAAGTGAAATATCTCTAGCATTAAAAAACGGTTTATAAAATATTTCAGCAATATTTTTATCAAATAGTCCCTTTTTAGAATAAGCTTCAAATATTTGATCTACACCAAGTTGAAAGGCTTCATTCCACGGACGTTTAATGATGTAATCATTTATTGTTTCCCAGTCAAATTTAAGGCAGAGTAAAACGGAAATAATTGCTCCAGCGGATGTAGCATAAATGGTTTCAATATCAGTAATGTTCCAAAAGCCGTTTTGCTCAAGGTATTGCAATGCACCCAAGGCTTTTAGACCGACTGGACCGCCTCCAGGTATAACAAGGTGTTTAATTGTCATTGTTTTAATATATTAACGTTGTTCAAATGCTTTTAATATATTTGCAGACTTTAATCAATTTAATGCTGTAAAAAATAAAAATAATTTTCTAGTAGTTTTTAAATGGCGAATATTTTCACCCTAGAAAACGTTGCAGATTTTTCCGAAAAGTTGAACATTGACGAATTATATGAGAGAAAAAGGCAACACGATTTGAATCAGTTAGCTCTCTACAATAAGCTATTAAACCGAATTCATGTAAGAATTAAAACAACTGCGAGACAAAAAACAGACGAACAGTTTTGCTGGTTTATAGTGCCAGAAATAATGATAGGCGTGCCAAAGTATAATCAAGCCGCTTGCATTGCTTATTTGTTAGACAAGTTAAAAGAAAATGGATTCGCAGTTCGTTACATTCATCCAAATACATTAATGATCTCTTGGAATCACTTTGTGCCTTCATATGTTAGAAACGAAATTAAAAAGAAGACTGGTATTGTTATTGACGAAAATGGCAAACAACTTAATGAAGCAATGATATCTGATGGAGTGGAAAACAATTCCCAGCCAAAATCTTTGGAAGAAATGATGTTTAAGCTGAAAGAGTCATCAACGCCTTCTGCAAAAGTTCAAAACCAGAAAAAGTTTACTCCAATAGCTTCATATAAGCCTCAAGGAAATTTAGTTTATAATGACGAGCTTTTAAATAAATTGGAAAATAGATTTAATTGATAAACAAATTGTAAATTTAGACGTCTGTATTATTTATATTTCTATAGTTATATATAATACAGTATAAACATGGATAAGAAATTCAATAAAAAAAATACAACAGTCAAAAAAGCAAAAAAAAGCATAACAGAAAAACGCGATAAAATGCAAAGCCATAAAAATAAAACTCAAAAATGCGCAAATGTGTTTAGATTCCATAGTTTTGAAGAAGAATACGAAAAACAACAAGAATTAAAATTAAAAGAGCATAGAAAAGAGAAAGCCAAAGACAAAATAAAGAATAAAAGCAAAAAACAAAGATGGTATGGAAAAAATAGATTGAAAGAAGTAATGCCTGGAAATGATGTAGAGAAAGAATTAATAGAGTTATTCAAAAAACCGTTTTCTCCTTCAAAGGTAACACCTCGCAGTGATTATTATACATACATCAATTACATTTGGTTAACCAATACTAGCAAGAAATCTATTGTAGCGTCAAAAGAACAAAAATATTACGTTCAAATAGATGACTTTCGCGTAACTCAAGACAAGGTGTATAGACAGTTAATTGAAATAATAGAGAATTATATAAAAACGCACAATGATGCCAAGGCAAAATTAATCAGCAATGTGTACACATCATTGTTAAGATTGGACGAAACTAGCACAAAAAAACACATTAAGCATTCGGTGGAAAGATATAATCACTCCATTAAAAATGACGATTTGTGGCAATATATGGCTCACATTAATCACAATGAAATAGTGTGTTGGGGGTGCCCAATTCGTTGGAAGGTTATGGTAGATGAAAAGAATGCAAAAATATTTCGCAATTTTATTTCATTGCCAGAATTATCGTTATACGACGCAGAACTTTATTTAGATGATACCTATGGAAGGACGAAAGAATTTATTAAGTATAGAAAAGATGTTCAAAAAAAATACATTGCGTACGTAAATGATATATTTGTTGGATGTTTGGGAAAAAACCATGGATTAAGCGGAAAGGATGTATTTGACGTTGAAAGAGATATTTTCATTGCAATGGGGTGCGATTCTATTAAAAAGGATTCACCTGATTTTTATAATGTAGTAAAGACAAAAGAAGCGTTTGAAAAATATGGATTTAATTGGTCAAAATTTTCAGAGCATTTGGGTTACAAAAAAGTTCCAGAATTTTTTATTTGCGATAGTTTGAACTATTTGAAGTGTATATGCGCATTGTTAAAGGAAAACTGGAAGACAAAAAAGTGGAAGAGTTTTTGGTTATATATTTACTTTCGTCAAATTATTCGTTTTGATAAAAAACTGGTTTACATTCACTACAATTTTAATGGAAAGTATATTCATGGAATACCTGGTCACTTTCCATGGGATTTGTATCCGATTTTTGGAATGTCTTTAACATTTAATACATTTTTAACAAACGAATATGTTAAAAAATACAAGGACGACGAAGTTATTAATTATGTAACTAGCATGGGAAAAGATTTAATAACCGTTTTTAAGCGTATTATTAAAAGAAATACGTGGTTAACGGAGAAAACAAAGCAATACGCGTTATTAAAACTGGAACACATGAATTTTGGGGTGGCATTGCCAAAAAATATGAGAGAAGATCCTTTGTTGGATTATAAGGATAACGACGCGTGGGGAAATCTAATGAAAATAACCAATTGGCGCACTTATAAATATATTTCATTAGAAGGTGAAGACGTTGAAGATGTACCGCTTATAAGTTGGAATGCATTCAAATTAATTGGTCAACAAGCATATATTGTAAATGCAATGTACACACCAACGCAAAACTCTATATATCTTCCTTTAGGTTATTTGCAAAAACCCTTTGTGGATTTAGATGAACGCGGAATTGAATATAACTTGGCGCACATTGGCTTTACTTTAGCTCACGAAATGTCTCACTCACTAGATGATATGGGAAGCAAGTATGACTACCAGGGAAATTTACACGATTGGTGGACGCCTGAAGATAAGCGCAAATTTAAGGTCATACAAGAAGACATTATTAAACAATATGAAAAATTTGCGTTATACGATAAGATTAAGTTTGATGCTACGCCAAGTATAGGAGAAGATTTGGCGGATATATCTGGTTTAGCAATTTGTCAGGAATACTTAAGGGATTTCCAAAATATGCATGAAGACATTGTTCCAATTCGTTCTTTATCATTTCAAGCGTTTTACGCGTATTTTGCAATGCAACAAAGACAACATATTTATAAACAAGCCATTGCGGCGCAATTAAAGACAAATCCTCATCCTCCGGATAAATATAGGGTGAATGTTCCAATGTCTCGTTTGGAATTGTTTAGGAGTTTATATAATATTCAAAAAGGCGATCATATGTATTGGCCATCAACAAGCACCGTTTGGTAAAATTATTTTTAATATTAATAGAATTTAAAAATTATTTAGCATATTTTTCTGTTAATATTTTTTTTTTGTGATATATATATATAAATGGCAAAAACCCATCGTCGTCAACACCGCAAGGGCGGTAAATCCCGTTCTGCTTCCCGTTCTGCTTCCCGCATGGCTTCTCGCATGGCTTCTCGCATGGCTTCTCGCACTGCATCTGCTGCCCGCATGGCCTCTGCCGCCGCTTCTCGCGCTGCCTCTGCCGCTCGTGGTCGCTCCGCCTCCCGTTCCGCTGCCGCCGCCCGCAGCGCCTCTGCCGCCGCTTCTCGCGCTGCCTCCGCCGCCCGCATGGCCTCTGCCGCCGCTTCCCGCGCCCGCGCTTAAATGTTTAGCTTAACCACCTTTAAGCCCCCCAAAGGGCGACAGTCGCTTCACTTAAAGGTGGCGCCAAATAGATTTATTATTTATTATTTCGTGTAATAAATGATATTTACAGTAACAATTTACTTCAGTTTGCAAGCGGTATTTTACCTGCCGGCACTTCACTTATAACGGGAGGATGTAGTTTAGGTATATAAGGCGTAATTAGCTTTTCATGTTCCTTCTCCAATTGATCTATGTGTTTTTGAGTAGTTTCAAATATTTGGCTCTCTACAATGGCCTCGTAAATTTTAACTCCTTCCACAAAATCCTCCTCGCATTTCAAATATAGTTCAACAATAAGATTTCTTGTTTCATCTATTATATCTTGAAGACCATCCTCTGTTAAATCGGGATTAACGCGGATAACATCTTTTTTTGTTATAGGATCCAAAACATATACAAATATCTTGTTAATTATATCTAATAAATTGTCTTGTTTTTTATTCACAGATTGAATCATCTTTTTCAAGTTATTAGCGTAATCATTAAACAATTTATCTTTGTAACTTCCAGTAAATGCTTTTTGAGGGGTTTCGCAATACTTCTTTTGACTGTAGTCGCGCAATTTTATGTCGCTAAACTTTTTAATATCTGATGACATGTCATCACTATCAGTAAACGCTAGATAAAAACGTTTTAAATCCTCTTGGAATTTTTTCTCAGTTTCCGGAGTCATGCCAAGAAATTTTCCGGTTTTATAGTCATAGTCTCCATCAAAGTACAAATCAATAAGCTCATTGATTCCGGGTTCCTCATTAAGATAATTTGTTTCGCCATTTTTATCAAGATTTACAGAACAAATTTCTGGATGGATAGTAATTTTTTCCTCGCCACCTTTTTGTACTTCTATCTCTTCTACTTTGTTTTCATCTTCGTCGTCTATTTTTTCTTTGACTTCGTTTTCACTTTCAAGACCCTTTCCTTTCAACGCATCAATTCTCTCGCTGCACAAATTTATTTTAGAAACACTGACGTCGGCGCCATTAGGAATGGCGTCTTTTTGCATCAAAGACTTTTTAACTACGTTTCCAAAGGCATCCTTATATGTGTATTCAGGATTGATTGTAGTAACTATAGCGGCAAAAACGTGTGCAATTTTAATGTAGAATTTTGCAATTTCATTGCAATAACCTCTTTTTATTTCCGAATCAGGAATATTAAGATTCTCAACATCGGACTTGTTAAAAAACACCAGCTTTTGTTTACCCGACTCAACGCGCTCTGCCAGATTTTTTACTTCTAAATCACTAAAATACTTATTAATAATGTCAGACGTCAAGACTACCAAATCTGCGCAGTATTTTTTGTCATTTAATTGTCTTAAACTTTGGAAGTTCATAGTCAAGATGTAATAAGTAGCAATAAAATCCAAAGAGTCGCTCAATGTTATAATTTCTTCTTCTTTAGTATTTGAATCATCGTCTGAGCCACCTAATTGAAAATTTGAATATGATGATATACTATTTCCCATATACTAATAATACAAAATATAAAATTAACTTTAAAATAAAATTGAATTGTATTAAAAATATATTTCCATTAAGAAAGAAGAGACATGAGTAAAGACCGAAGCAAAAAGCGAAAGGATAATCAAGTACAAAATAAAGCTGAATTGTGGAATGTTTTTGACGAACACATTACAAATGATTCAAAACCTGCGTCTCCTTTGGAATGCATATATAGAGCGTGCGGGGATCGTGAAAAATGTGAACGATGCGACTTTAATTTAGCATTCTCGGATGAAGGGTTTTTAACATGCACAAATACAAAATGTGGAATCATTTACAAGGATATGGTTGATCAATCTGCTGAATGGAGATACTACGGTGCAGACGATAACCATGGAAATGACCCCACGAGATGTGGCATGCCAATTAATCCGTTGCTACAAGAGTCTTCTTTTGGTTGCAAAGTTTTGTGCTGTGGTTCTACGTCATATGAGATGCGAAAAATAAGACGTTATACTGAGTGGCAGTCAATGCCTTACAAGGAGAAATCGCAATATGACGAGTTTCAAAGGATTACTATTATGTCACAAAATGCTGGCGTGCCAAAGATGATAATTGATGACGCTATCAGATATCACAAGAAGATTTCAGAGTATGAGCTAACTTTTAGGGGGGACAATCGCGACGGAATTTTAGCGGCGTCTATTTATATTTCATGCAGGATTAACAACTACCCTAGAACTGCAAAGGAGATTGCAACAATCTTTCATTTAGACGTTACAAGCGCTACAAAGGGGTGTAAGAATGCACAGTTGATCATTAACAATCTAGAGAAGGATATGGAAAACAACGAGAAGACGTCGTTTTGCAGGACAAAACCAGAGGCGTTTATTGAACGTTATTGCTCTAAGCTGAACATTAACTCCGAGTTAACAAGAGTAAGCCAGTTTATCTCAATGAAGATTGAGAAACTTGGATTAATGCCGGAAAACACGCCGCATTCTATTGCCGCGGGGGTTGTGTATTTCATCGCTCAAACTTGCAAACTAAACGTTAGCAAGAAAGATGTAAAGAATGTGAGTGAGATTAGCGAAGTCACAATTAATAAATGTTTTAAGAAAATAGAAAAACTAAAAGACGAGTTGGTTCCCGCAGTCATTTTGAAGAAGTATTCCTCGTCTAGTTAAATAGTGTAAAATTATTAATGATAACTATTGTATATTGCTGCAAATATAACAAGAAAAACTGGCGAGAGGAGTAGTCCATTCGTTAATATAGGTTTAATTTTTCTCATGTCATTTTTTGCTTTGTGGAATTCATCAAATATATAGTGGGTTCCATTTGTCCCACATTTAGATTCAGAGTCTCTACAAGAATCCGCAAAGTCATAAGATATTTCACCTGAAACTAGGTTAGCTTTTCCAAATTTACTACATTTAGAAAACGTCGGAGAGCCAAATGAATCTGGAATAAAATGTTTGCACGTAATGCACTTGGGAGTATGAAAATTCTTAATAGCTTCAGGAAATAATACGCGACAGCCTTTGTAAACACTAGTTGTAGATAATAACAAGAGAGAAGTTCTTTTCATAATATGTAATAATAGTATACAAGTGTTTAATATTATTTTTAGAATTAATTAATTGAATAAGATTTCAGGGGAAATACGAAGGCGAGCCCCATTTTTGTGAATAGCTTCCAAATGAAATGCGCGATGTTCACAGTCTTCATTAAAAGATTGCTCTATTCCGCCGTATTCTTTAAATTCTATTTTTTGCCCATTTACAAGAACGTTGTTGTATATATAATTTTTTGGTATAAGGTCAAGTCTTACTCTTCCATCATAGTTACAATTCAAAAACTTATTTGTTCTATAAATAGCAAACCCATTAAATGCCGAAGCACATTTTAATAACCCATTTTCGGGAACTTTTGATAACAAATCAGTAATGTATGCTTTCATATTATTAAGAACAGCATTTTCATTTTTATGGTGACGAAAACTTAACATATAAGGTTTTATAGATAAAGCCCAAATATCGTAATACTCTGAGCGGTTGAATGATAAAGAATCCCACGAGTTTTTATATAAATATTTTTTAAGAACGTCTAAATTAACATCTGGACTACAAATATCATCACAGTCCATCATAATAAACATTTCATAATCGCTATAGTTAGCACGAATCATTTGCAAGCAACCATTTCTAGCATTTGCTATACGTTGAGTTCTAAACTTGCTTACCATGGTTTTATTGACATAGAATTTTAGTTTTGGGTTAATAGCATGATAATCTTTTAATTTTTGTAAAGTATTGTCGCTAGAATTATCATAATATAAAATAATAACATAATCGTCAAATAAAGAGCCAATTTTTTCCATATTAGAAAAAACTTTATCTAAATATTGTTCAACGTTTCTAACAGCTCCACAAATACAAGACTTCATAATTTATAATATATTATTTTTTATAAATTAAAAACTTGAAGAGGACTAATTCTTATTCTAGCATTGTAATTTAATATTGCCTGAAAATGAAAATGCCTGTGTTCACAGTCTTCGTTTTGTTGAACGCTGTTATCTATTGAGCCAGCGTATTTAATATTTTCAATTATCAACTGTTTTGGAATATAGTCAAGTCTAAACCGGCCATCATAATAACAATTTATAAATTTGTCAGTTTTATATATAGAAAATCCGTTAAAAGCTGACCAACAAGGTATCAAACTATCTTTTTGACAATTATTAATAAGATTAATAATTTTATTTAATCCTAAAAGTTTATTATGAAAATGATGACAGCTTAAAATGTAAGGTCTTATGGATAGTGCCCAGAAATCATAATATCCATGCGTGGGATGATCAAATGAAACGGCATCCCAGTCATTTCTATTCAAGGTTGTTTTAATAACATCAAGATTAATGTCAAGTGCACATCTATCGTCAAAATCCATCATAATGAAATATTGAAAATGACTGTAGTTATTTTTAATTCTATTTAACATATGATTTCTAGCTTTTGCTATATTATGCGTTCTATAAGGAAGCATTTGTGATAGGTTAACAAATAATTCAAGTTTAGGGTTGTTTTCTTTGTATTTTTTTAATTTTTCCAAAGAGTCGTCGTCTGATTTATCATAATAAACAATTAATGCATAGTTGTCAAAAATGGTTCCAATTTTTTCTATATTTTCAAAAATTTTATCTAAATATGGTCCGCAATTTTTAACAGGCCCGCATATGCAACAATTCATTTATATAAATAATAATATAATATATTATACAATAGATGAAAATACTAATAGTCCATTATGACAAACTTATTGAAAGAAAAGAACACATTTTACAACAGTTAAAAAAATATGATTTAACGTGTGATTTTGTATCAAATTATGGAAAAGACAAATTAACTGATAAAGATAAATCTAAATTCAAAAATCTTAAAGATTCTGAAATATCATTGTCGTTGCATCATTTTGAATGTTATAAGATTATTTCAGAAAACTATGATTATGCTATAATATTTGAAGATGATGTAATACTAACTGACAATTTTAAATCTAAAATTGAAAAACATATAAATGATTTGCCGTCAGATTGGGATATGTTATTTTTTGGCGAAGGGCACGGAGTCCATATACCTAGTTATAGATTGGAACCAAACAAAACTGTTTATAAAAAAAGCGTTGAACTAATAAACAAAAATATTGGCGGAATTAACGGGTCGTCTAGATGTGCAGACTCATATATTGTTTCAAAGAAGTGTTGTAAAAAAATATTAGAGAAAGTTAACTCACCAAATTATATTGTTACAATGCCATTAGATCATTTACTTAACCATTTAAACTATAATAATAACTTTAACATTTATTGGAGTGAACCAACACTAACAATACAAGGAACGTCTAATGGATTATTCAAATCTTCTCTAGACCGTTGATTTTTATATTGCAATAAAAGTTTGTTATAATATTAAATAATATCAATGAATACTAAACAATATGGTAAAAATAGCATTTTGGGATAATTGTTTAAATGAACGTGGCACAACAGTAAGCGTTTTCAACTATGCTTATTTTAATAAAACAATTTTAGGAAACGAATCTATCATTATGTATAACACCACAAGACCTGATAATAGACAAGACGTTATTGAAATGTTTAAAAAATATTTTACTGTTATTGGTGTAAATAATTTTAAATTAGTTGACCAAGTAATGCTTAAAACAAAATGTGATATTTTTTATATAATTAAAGCAGGTGACAACGAAGGTCAAGTTAGTAAAGTTATAAAAACCGTGGTTCATTGTGTGTTTCATTGTAACCAACCCCACGGAAACGTATATTCAGGAATATCTCAATTTATAAAAGGTTATAAAAGAAGTTTGCCGATAGTTCCACATATGATTAATTTGCCAGACAATAATAGAAATTTACGGGAAAAATTAAATATACCAAATGACGCAATTGTATACGGAAGATATGGTGGTTACGACGCATTTGATATTAAGTATGTTCATAAAATTGTTTATGATGTTGCAAAAGACAAATCTGAAATATTTTTTTTATTTATGAATACGCAACCTTTTTGCGAATCTTTGCCAAATATAATTCACATAGAAGGAACAATTGACTTATATGAAAAAGTTGAATTTATAAATACGTGTGATGCAATGTTACATGCGAGACATATAGGAGAATCTTTTGGTTTAGCTATTGCTGAATTTTCAAGTAAAAATAAACCAATTGTAACAACCCCAAATTTAAAACTTAATCCAAACGTAGATAGAGCGCATATTTATTTTTTAAGAGATAAAGGTGTATGGTATAATGAAGATAATTTATATTATGTTTTGACAAATTTTTTAACAAAAGAAAATAGAGTTTCTGTGTCTCAAAAAGATTGGAATGCATTTAAAGAGTATACTCCAGAAAAGGTGATTAAACAATTTAAGACGGTTTTTATAGATTAATTATTTAAATAGGAAAAAGCAATCTAATATATGTTTTATTATTTTGTTGTGAAAAATAATAAAATTTGCAAAAATTTGCAAAAAGTTATAATAATAACAAGGGTTTAATTTTTTCTTCCTCTCTCCAATGTTGTTTTGAGTTATACAAAAATTGAGATGATTCGTGTTTAAAAGTTAAATGTTTGTTGTAATCTATACCATATATTCTATATGAACTATTGAGGCATTTAAATGTCATATTAAAATTTTTGTGTATTAAGTTGTGTCTAACAAATTTTGCGTTATTGTTATAATGAACAATATTTATAGCTTGTGAAAAAACTGAGGGTCCTGTTGTTCTGTGTATATCATTAGGATACTTGTTAAATTTAATATTTTCAACTATTAGTTCAATTGTTTTTTTTAAAATTGGATGTTCTTTATTGAATATTAGTGCCCATTGAACAAACATATTTTCATTTTTTTCAGCAGTTATTATTGCATTGTCGTCATCTTTTATTAATTCACTTAATGGTATATTAATAGAAGAATCCATATCTAAATATACACCACCAACTTTATATAGAATAAGATATCTCCAAAAATCAACCTTTGATACAATTATGTTTATTTTGTTATAACAATCGGCAATTTCTCCTGCAAAATTTTCATTAACAAAAGAATTTATTTCGTCGTCTGTGTATATTTTATGAAAATAATCAGGGTTCATTTCTTTTATATTATTAATTTGTTTTTGGACTAGTGGATGTAGACTTGTTGTATACCACGATTGGTAAATATTTTTGGGTATCATTGATTTATTATATAGGAAGAAAATTATTACTAATTTGTTTTGAAATAATATAAAAAATATTATAATATATAAATGAAAATATTTATTAATGGGTTTTGGGGAGGATTCATTGAAAACACCGATCCTATTAAATTTGATTTTTTTAAAAAAGTATTTGAACTTGCATTTAATGAAACAATTGAAGTTGGAGATAATCCAAATGAATGTGATGCATTATTTGAAAGCGTATTTTCTGATAAAACGTATATTAATAAAAAAAAATGGAGATATACTATATTTTTAAATGGGGAGTCTCAGCAACGAATTTTAACTGACCATTTTAAAAATAATTATGAAAGAGTAAACCAAATTACTAATTATAATATTATATTAACCGGAAAATTAACAAACAAAACAATTAAAACCGTAAATTTGCCATTATTTATTCCATATATATACTCAAACAATTATATAAATATTTTACAAAACCCAATGGGGAGAAAAGTTGTTCCAAAAAAAACAATTTGTGCAGTTATATCAAACTCAAATTGCCAAAAAAGAAATTATTTTTTGGATAGATTGCAAGAAAAAGTAAACATTGACTATGCAGGTAATTTTAGAAATAATATTCCAAAAATACCTGGTGCATATAACTCTGACGAAATATTAAATTTTTATTCACAATATAAGTTTGTTATTTGTTTAGAAAATACTAAACAGGAAACTTACATTACAGAAAAAATAATTAATGGGTTTTTATCAAAAACAATACCAATATACTGGGGTTCTGACAAAATTTGTGATTATTTTAATGAAGAGAGATTTATCAATATACCAAATTTAAATGAAATATGTGTAAATAACGCAATAAACAAAATAGTATCAATAATAAATGATGATAATAAATATTTGCAAGTAGTGAATAGTCCCATTCTTAAAAATGGTTGTTTATCTAGGAATATAAATGATGTTGCCAATGATATAATTAGCGTTTTACACCGATGAAGATTTAAAATGGGACAACTCTCCGTAGGAGATTTGCATTTTAATTCATTTATCGGTAACATTGTCCTTGAAAATCTAGTGGAACGCCCAAAGGGCGTCCCATTTTAAATATTCAAGGGTGTAAATTAGATTTTTTATTTTTTCCAAACTTCAAAAAAATTGTTAGCAAAATGCCCCCAACCTCCACCCTCTATATAATCTATTTTAAACCCAGCATTATTTAATATTTCATCTACACATTTTTTATGAGATTCAACAAGATAATCATTTTCCATTATTATTAATTTTACATTATTCAATATTTCGGGCATGTCTAACAATATATAATAAAAAGCACCTTCGCAGTCTAAAACTAATGTATCAAATTCAATATTATACTTTTTATTTAAATCTGTAATATTAATTGTATTAACCGTTTTATATCCATCTAACAATTCATCTGATGCAACAGTTTGCCAAGACTTTTGTATTAATTTTCGTTTAGATAACGCAGACGATTCAACAAAAAAATCCAGATTATTTATGTTTTTATTATGAAGTAACTGTTTTGAAATTTCTTCGTCACATTCAAGCGAAACAAAGTTATTATTGTTGTTTTTATTTAAAATAAATGCGATAACTAAACTGTTTCTTCCAATATTGCCTCCAATTTCTAAAACCTTTTCATTTCCTGTAAAATATCTAACAACCATCATTTGTTCAGGATATTCATCTAGAAAGGTTCCATAATCTAATTTTAAACTATTTTGTATTGATGTTAATTTATCATACAACTCTGATGAATATTTATTTTTGTTTTGATTATGTGCACGAATTTTGTCATTATGCTCTTTTATTTTTTGATTTACTTTGTTCATTCTCTCGTTTCGTAACTTTTCTAGAACAATTCTAGTTTGTTGTTGTTTTTTAAAACCCATATTTAAAAACATATTTATATAGTATAAAAATATATTTCTATATTGTAATAAATTTGCTTAAATATTTTTCATAGTTGATTGGGAGATAATTATTGTCTCTTGTTAAAATTTGAATTATATCATCCCCTGGTCTATCGTACAAGTCTTTAAAGTTTTTTAGTCGGTATTCTATTTTTTCTAAATCTATAAAACTATCGTTATTGTATTCTTGATGGGAAAACTGTTGAATTTTATTCCTTATAAAATGTTTATCTCCAAAATACGATAAATGCCAACCACCATTCTTTATAATTGGACACTTATAACCCCGGTAGTTTTCGCATGTTAATTTGTCCTCTTTAAATATACGATATAAAACTATTTTAACAGAATGCCATTTACTTGTAAGTTTAGAGTTTAAATTGTAATAATATAAATCCATTTCTAAAGTATTAATATAAACTGGAATAGTATTGTTTTTAATTAATTGTAATGTTGTTGGGTCTGGAATTTCATCAACGTCCGCTATAATAATAAAATCTTCATCAAGCAAATTTAGTTTGTCTAGTCCGCGCTTAATACAATTTCTTTGATGTATTTCATTAGTCCATTGTTCTTTATTTGCATAATTTATATTTGGATATTTATACGGAGTATCTTCAACAACTATATGAATTATTTTATCCTTGTACAATTCAAATAATTCTTTAAGATTATTGGAAAAAAGAGGTTTGTCTTTTCCAGAAAAAGTATTAGTTGCTTCAATAATAACAAAATAATCAACAATATCATTCAAAACGTTTAATCTATAGTTTATTATATCAAATTCATTGTAAAACAAGAAACAGTCTATAATTCGCCGCGTTTTACTTTTTCTTATAGTCTCATTATGTTTATAAATTGACTGCATTTTTAAAGAACGTGTTTTATAGAACAATTCAATATTACTCATTAATATAATAATATAACATTATTAAATTATTAAATTATGTTATATTGCATCAATGTTTTTCAAAAAATTTGCACATACTATCTTCTAATGAATACTTCTTAAAACAATCATATGTTTTTTCAGTTATTAAACTAATATCAGTTTCAGTCCCATTCAAATATTTATTTATTGTATCTTGCATACTTTCATAATCACATGTAATTAAAACATCTTTAAGTTCTATTAGATTTTCTTCAATTTTAAAATTAACTTGCGGTGTCTCGGTTATTGTAAAAACTTTATTGGAGTATAATAAGGCTAATCTAAAATAATCAAATGCCTTATTTGTTTCCTTTGAAAAAACATTCACAAAAATTTTACTTCTCTCAAGTATATTGACCATATCTTCATAATTGTTGTTATTAGTAATGATATATGTATTAAATTTCGTTTTAATACTCTCAAAAAAAACTTTTCTCCTTTCAGAATAATCTCCCAGAAAAACTATATCAATATCCTTTTTATCCCATGGTATCTTTCCATTTTTTAACCTAGAATTATAAAAATCTTCAATATAGTTGTTATACAACAATGGCATGAAATGATATTTAATATTTTTATAATGCATGTTGTAATAAAATATGTTTTGTGAACTATACTCCCAAATATAACACTTATTTTTATTAATCTCATTAACAAACTTTATAATTTCATTTTGATCGTATTTTGAATGATTAAACATAAAATCTGCATGAATAAAAATTATTCTTATGCTGTTATTTACATTAAACCCAAATTTTTTTACATATTTTCCTAAATCATTAATATACATAATTAAGACAGTTGTTGAATTCTTTTCTAATTTATCAAAATTATCTATAAAACAAACGTCGTTAAATAAAGTTTTTAAAACATTGTTGGCCGAATAAATAAATAAATCAAATGCCATATATTTTCTATCATAAAATATCTGTATTTTAGTGTTTTTTGATATTCTTACCATTTATACTTATTGAATATAAAATAAAATAATTTAAACTTTTAAATGGGATTATGGTTATAAAATAAAAAGTATATTATTATAATAAACTATATGGAAAATCTATGTTACTTTGTTTGTTCAAGAGGATTATTAAAATCTTGCACTTTTCATTCTTTAAAACCAAAATCTAGTTGCGATAATGACTATATATATTTGGTTAAAATGTTACTTTCTAGTAAAAGGTTTAATGGCATGTCTATATATGTTTGCAGCGATTTATTAAAGTTTTTTGTTTTGCAAATATTACCAAAAATAAATAACAAATTTGTATTAGTAACGGGAGATTCAGACATGTGTATTCCAAAAGAAGCTCTTACAAATTCGGAGTCGGCAACCCTTATTAACAGTCCATATTTATTAAAATGGTTCGCTCAAAATACTCAAATACAACGACATGAAAAAATAATTCAATTGCCAATTGGTTTAGACTATCATACAATTTCAAATGACCCAAATTGTAATTATAATTGGAAAACAGATGGAGAAGGACGTTTGCCCAAAGACCAAGAGGGAATTTTAATTAACTTACGTCAACAAATGAAACCGTTTTATGATAGGAATCCATTAATATATGTTAATTTTACACCAACTAATGATAGATTTGGACAGAGAAAAAATGCATTTGACCAGATTCCAAATGCTCTTCTTTTTATTAATCAAAGCTTTACAAAACGAACACAAAATTGGAATAATATAACACAATATACATTTGTACTATCTCCATTTGGGAATGGAATGGACTGTCATCGCACATGGGAAGCGCTGTGTTTGGGAGCAATTCCAATTGTAAAAGCGGCAAATTTTCAAAAAATGTTTGAAGATTTGCCTGTATTAATTGTAAATGATTGGTTTGAAATAACTAGAGAATTATTAGATAAAACCATAGAGGATTTTAAAAGTAGGGAGTTTAAATATGAAAAACTCACTCTTCAATGTTGGGTAAAACTTATAAAAAATTGCATTTAATAGTAAAAATTAAAATACTTTTATTATTAAATGACCGACGCCGCAACCAACTCCTATACGCCTAAACGTGTTTTTATTGTCCCTTATAGAGATCGCATTCAGCAAAAATTCTTTTTTTGTAAGCAAATGGAATTTATTCTTGAAGGGCAAGACGACTATGAAATTCTCTTTGTTCACCAATGCGACGCCAGAAATTTTAACCGAGGCGCCATGAAGAATATTGGTTTTTTAGCAATCAAGGAAAAATATCCGGATTCTTACAAGGATATTTCTTTTATTTTTAACGACGTGGATACCTTACCATTTCACAAGCTGTTTGAATATGAAACTACTGAAGGTGTTGTAAAACATCATTACGGGTTTGAAACTGCTTTAGGAGGAATTGTTGTTATAAAGGGTTCCGATTTTGATCTTATCAACGGTTATCCCAATTATTGGGGATGGGGTATGGAAGACGCCTGTTTACAAAAGCGCTGCTTTGCATTTGGTCTTCAAATTGACCGCAGCAACTTTTTCACCATTGGCAGTCCAGAAATCCTGCAATTATTTGACGGCGTCTCTCGTCTTGTATCAAGAAGAGATCCTCAGCGCATGAAAACTGACAACGGTCAAGATGGTTTAAGAACAATTCATAAACTAGTTTTCAGCGTAGATAAGGAATCGTTGAACCCTGCAGATAATGTTTATGTAGTAGAAAGTGAGAGAACGTTTGTCGTCAACGTTACTTCTTTTATGACAATGGTGCGATTTGAAACGGATTCTTATCATGAATACGATTTGAGAGAACCAGTTAGCAAGGTGGTTTTCCCTGACCGTGAAACTACTGCAAAAACACACATTGCTCCAGAAGAATGGACAAATATCCCATATAACGCAACGAATGAAGAGAGAAACGATCAACAACAAATACAACAGCAACAAATACAACAGCAACAAATACAACAAATTGCATTACAACAACAATTCTTGAGACAACAAGCTCTTGCAAGAGTCAATGTTTTTTCCCCAGAATACGCACGTCTAGCAGGAGTTAAACCTCGCGCAACTACCAGCGCAAATATTGGTTTAGGCGGTGTTCGTCGATAGACTCTTCTATAGTAGATTTAGTTTTACTTTAAATTTTCATTTACTTTTTCTCTCTTGAACTTAATGAACCAAAGTCAAATTGTCAAGGAACTTAAGGACGTAACCTTTGAGAAAGCCTTTAAGGATTGGTCTGAAATCAAGAGTAAAACAGAAGAAGAAATCCAAAATATTAATGGGAGAAGTCGTCTCGGTTGCAATTTAATAGACTATTATTTTTTTGAACAGCGAATAGAAACTATTGGAAACAAGGGAATCAACTTTTTCAAATTCGTTGACGAGATTGAATTCTACAAGACCAAAAAATACATTCAAACATTACTCATGTTCTGTGACAACAATAACCGCTACAAGGATAGTCTTGTTAAAAAGTATTATTATTGTTATGGATTATGCTTTGGTCGCATCAATGCATTTAAAATAACAAACGCATTACAGATTTATAATACTTATTCGCCAAAGGTGGCAGTAATGGATCCTTTTTGTGGTTTTGGTGGCCGACTTGTTGCAGCAATGATGAAGAATATAAATTACATCGGAATTGATTTGAACAAGGATTTGGAGCCAGGATACTTGAAACTTCTCAACGACTTCAGAGAGAAAACTACGTCAAAAATTGAGTTGTTATTCCAAGATTCAAATGCATTTGATTACACCGCATATAAAAACAAATATGACATGATTTTTACGTCTCCGCCTTACGAGAATATAGAGATTTATAAACACTCTGAGAAAAAGACAATAGAAGAATGGGCAAAGTTCTATAAAGAAGTATTTCAAAAGTTATGGGAGAACCTACAACTAGGTGGAACATATATAATCAATATCAATGAAAACATATATATAAAGATTTTGGAGCCCTTATTTGGTCCAGCACTAGAAACTATTCCATTGAAAAAATCCAGCAAAAATGACTATAAAGAATACATTTATATTTGGAAGAAAGTGAATTAAATACTAATTAACATATAATTATTATTTAGCCGATGGAAAAACAAAAGCAAATAGAAAACGAAAAACTTATAAGCATTTCAGACATTAAACACGCGGTTTATATTAATCTAGAACACAGGACGGATAGAAAGGTTCATGTGGAACGACAGCTTGCGTCTATTGGAATCCGAGAGGCAACTCGGTTTAATGCAATTAAACTGCCAAATGGTGCAATTGGATGCAGTATGAGTCACTTAAAATGTTTGCAACTAGCAAAGGAACGCAGCTGGCCTCATTTATTATTATGTGAAGACGATATAGAATTCTTGGATCCTGAATTGTTTGTTAAACAGTTGAATGGGTTTTTGGATAACCACGAAGAAGATGACACCTGGGACGTAATTTTACTTGCAGGAAATAACATGCCTCCTTATTGTTTGGAAGATGATTATTCTGTACGCGTTTTCAAATGTCAAACTACAACCGGTTACTTAGTGAAAAAGCATTATTATGACAAGTTAATTAATAATATTAGAGAGGGGCTTCAAAAATTAATGCGGGAGCCTCACAATCATCGTTTATACGCTATTGATAAACATTGGTTCAATCTTCAACAATCAGATTATTGGTTTTTAATCACTCCTCTCTCAGTTGTGCAGAGAGAAGATTACAGCGACATTGAAAAGCGTAGAACAAACTATAAGAAACCTATGACGGATTTAGATAAGAAGAGTTATTTTAGGACACTCCCACCTCTATAATAAGATAATAAACAAAAATATAATAGTGCAAAAACCATAGGAATTTTTGTGTCTTTAACAACCTTTTCAATGTTCTCTATTGTGTAGCCGTCGCCTTTCAATTTAAATAAATTAAACGTTAATGGACTGCAAATTAATGTAAATAATAATCCGTTAACAAAATCGGTTAAATAATACAAAGAAAGGGCATTTGATATAACGCTCAAATTTATTATTATTTTTGAAAAGAACCACGCAACATCTTTTCCAAAGAGAACCGGAAGTGTGTATATATTGTGTATTTTATCTCCTTCAAAATCTCTAATGTCGTGCAATATTTCATTAGACAAAGAACCATAAAAAATAACATTTAATACAATAGCTAATAAATCAAAGTTTTTATTTTCTATTATCAAGTCAGGGTTATCATTTGATGCTATGCCTGAAAAAAAAACAGCAAAGGATATAATTGCCGCACATGATATATTTTTTATTGCAGGGATTCTCTTTAAAATGGGTGTATATATTATAATATCAATAATAGCCAAATGAACAATTATTTGCAAGTTTTCTGGCAAAAAATGCAAATTTATATATTCAGCACTTCCAATCAAAAACGCACTCATTGCAGCGGCTTCGTATCTTTTAATTTGGCCAGATGCAATTGGTCTTGAAGGATTATTTACTTTGTCTATCTGGCAATCGTATATGTCATTAATAATCATACTACTCATAAGAACTAAGATTGTGTTTGCGACCGACGCAATAAAAGGCGTTGAATGAATCAAATTATTGAATGAAGGGTTCATAATCCATCCTCCTGAAAAATTTAAAAGCATCGTAGGAATAATATTTTTAGGACGTGTCATTTTAATGAGATCGCTAATTTTATTTTTTAAAGGGTTAATTTGTTTTATTGGTTCTCTTGGTGGTGTTGGGTTATAATAGATAATAGAACCGCTCTTTTGAAATGGTTTTATTTTATTAATGTTTACAAATGCATCTACATTTGCGAGGCTCATTAGAAACAATTGAAAATTTAAAATATTCATTAAATTCATTAAATTCATTAAATTTTATTATTGAAATATCTTTATATATTTTACACCATTTATATCAATATTAAATGATATTAAACATATAACACCAACATACGTAACATCATGTCATTGTTATCTAAAATTTATTTATAATTTGAATTCTTTAGACAAGTTTATGGGCGTTCCAATAATATCCTCATTGATAATAATAAATTCTAATTTCGCCCTAAGTAAATTTGCACCAGTTAAATTTGCACCACTTAAATCAGCACCAGTTAAATCAGCACCAGTTAAATTCGCACCAGTTAAATCCGCTTTACTTAATTTCGCATCAAATAAAATCGCACCAGTTAAATCCGCGCCAGTTAAATCCGCGCCAGTTAAATCCGCTTTAGTTAAATTCACATTTGGTCCAATTATATAACCCTTAGTTAATTTGTAGCCCTTGGGTAATGTTGGTACTCCTGTAATTCTTCCACTAACAATACCAGTTAAATTCGCTCCAGTTAAATTCGCGCCAGTTAATATCGCACTAGTTAAATTCGCTCCAGTTAAATTCGCGCCAGTTAATATCGCACTAGTTAAATTCGCACCAGTTAAATCCACGCCAGTTAAATTCGCACGAATTAAATTCGCGAGAGTTAAATTCGCACCAGTTAATATCGCACCAGTTAAATCCGCACTAGTTAAATCCGCTTTAGTTAAATTCACATTTGGTCCAATTATATAACCATTAATTAATTTGTAGCCCTTGGGTAGCACTTTTGGTACTCCTGTAATTTTTCCACTAACAATACCAGTTAAATTAACACCAGTTAAATCCGCACTAGTTAAATTCGCACCAGTTAAATCCGCTTTAGTTAAATCCACACCAGTTAAATCCACACCAGTTAAATCCGCGCTAGTTAAATTCACATTTGGTCCAATTATATAACCCTTAGTTAATTTGTAGCCATTGGATAATTTTGGTTCTCCTGTAATTTTTCCACTAACAATACCAGTTAAATTAGCACTAGTTAAATTCGCACCAGCTAAATCCGCTTTAGTTAATATCGCATTAGTTAAATTCGCGCCAGTTAAATTCACACCAGTTAAATAAGCACTAGTTAAATTCGCACCAGTTAAATTCACGTTAATTAATTTACTAGTATTGGTTTCCTCCTCACCATTCAACGTAAAGTCCACACTAGTTAAATTCGCGCCACTTAAATCTGCATTCGTTAAATCCGCATTATCAAACGAGGTTTGAGATAAATCTACGCCAGCTAAATTAGCACCAGTTAAATTCACATTTTTAAAATCCGTTAAAATAAATTCTGAACCACGAAAATCCACGTTAATAAACTTTGAATTTGAAAAAATCTGTTGTTGACCATTTATAGTCAATTTTGTATTAGAATAATCACCATCACAATAGGCGCTTTTTTCCCTGTAGGAGTCGGGGGCTACACGATTCGCAACACCCTCTACATCTCCGATGATGAGTTGCAATTTTTTCGCAGGCCTTAATTCATCTGCACTTTTTGTTTCACATTCACTTTTTGTTTCACATGCACGTTTATTTTTTATCACAACGCCCACAACGCCACCTACAAGCAAACCCACTGCGAGATAAATTATTTGCGTTTTTTTAACGTCTGAAGCATTATTATGCAATTTTCTCATTTATACTAAATTTATATATTATAATTTTTACTAATAAAATGAAGAATGACTATTTTTAACAGTAAAAGATTTAAAAATATAAATATTATATAATATACTTACGAGTATAATTAACAGATAATATGTCATTGTTATCTAAATTGTTGCACTTTGTATTAATTTCATCAAGAAATCACAATATTGATGAATCTCACGGATTATCTCACAGTATGAATGTTTTACAGTACGCCAATAAAATTTTTGAGAATGAAGTGATAAATTATCCAATTTTAAAGAAGCACGAGAAGATAATTTATGTTTCGGCCATTCTTCATGATATGTGTGATAAGAAATATATGAATGAAAAAGACGGAATTAAAGAAATAGAAGAATTCTTGCAAGATAACAATGTGTTGAACCCAACAGAAATAAATATATCAAAACAAATTGTTGCTACAATGTCTTATTCAAAGGTAAAGGTTGACGGTTTCCCTATTCTTGGAGGTTATCAGAAGGCTTATCACGTTGTGAGAGAAGCCGATCTTTTAGCTGCCTATGATTTTGATAGATGCATGATTTATAAAATGAATAAAAACGGAGCAAATGTTGACGAGGCGTTTAAGGATTCAGAGGATTTATTTGCAAAGAGAGTTCTTAAGCATAATGATGATGGTTTATTTTTATTTGATTATTCAAAAAAAGAGTCTTTAATCTTGCACAACGCGGCATTGCATCGCGTTTCATCTTGGAAGAGTCTAGTTAATAAACCCTTGTTGCAATAATTGCAAAATATAAATTTTTATATATTATAATCTTTTTTATAATATATATAATATATATATAATGCCACGAAAATCGCGTTCAGCTCGCTGTAAGTCAAAGCGACACACAAAACGTTGCAAATGCAATAAAACTCGCCGACAAAAAAGGATGGTAGGAGGTTGAGGCCCACCAAAGCTTCCGCAAGCAGCTCCCACAATGCCTGTTCTTTAAATTAAAAATTGTATATTATTTCTGGAATGACGCGTTAAACGCCGAGAATAGAAATAAACCAATAAATTCTAACCAATAAATTCTAACCAAGTATGCTATTTAGTTCCATATCCTTGAAATACTCATCGCTTTGAAGAGGAATCATCACCTTTTTGAAAACAGGATTCAAATTTAGACCAATGGCATAGTCCTCCAAATACTCTTTTTCAATATTTTCTCTCTTTGAAACCAGATTAGTAACTGCTTCTGGAGAAAGAAAGTAGAAACGACCACTGCAATATTCGGTCTTTTGTATAATCATATCTTGCGGCAACTCTGGATGAATTTGAAAATATTGCGATAAATAAGGAATCTGCACATCCACGACTTGACCACCATAATGCGCCTTCATCTTTGAAGGTTTTCTTACAAGTTTATCTATAAGAGTGTCAAAAAATCCAGGGTCTTGCAACATTTGATCATCATCTGTTTTAAAAATATATTTGAATTTAAACGTAGTCTTGACTGCGTGCAATGCAGCAACAACCTTTTTAGGCAATGAATTGTAATCATCAAGAGTATTTACCCATAGAATTCGCTCTACATTATCAAATGCATAAGGAGTTTCCAATTCACGATTTCCAATAACGTGATAATATGACACACCTTCTGGCAAATTCTGCAACCAACTAGCCTTTTGTATAAGTGCCTTCTCCCGGTATCTCATGCAATTCATAATAAGCAAAATATAATCTTGTTCCAAACGGTGATTTTCCATATTTATATTATAATTTTTATAACATAAATTACTTTTAACTTATTTATTCATTACATGATATTTTACTCCATGTTTCTGGAAATAAATCTCGTGTATCATTAATGTCTGCAAGTTTGGGTCCAAACCAAACGTCCGGATAGCACACGATTTTATCTTCTCGCGAATTGAAATATGCTCCCCACCAACTGAACGAGCTATTGGCAATAATATTGTGACGACAAAGACTCATCATTAAAAGCTGAACCCAATCAACAATATCGTGGTCTATCTTGACAAACTTGGATTCTGGGAATTCTTCTTTAAGTTGTTTTATAATTATTTGAACATCTTCTTCATCTTCTTTCTCGCAAAAATACAGGATTTTTAATTTATTGTTTTCCGTTGCATTAACAATGTGCTGAATGCTGTTTTTATAATATGAATATTTCATAACTGGATGACAATCTTGTAAATTTTTATAATCACCCAATCGGAAGTGCATGCTTACTATATTATCATAGTTGTGGGTGTATTCTGATTTTATTGCTGCTTTTTGTTCTTCCACGCGAATTAATCGCGCCAAGGTATTCCAATGAGTTTCAAAATACTTATAACTTTGAAAATATCCCTTTAATGTTGAATCTTCGCCTTGAACTGGGTCTTGTATTATTTGAAATTGAAAACCTGTTTCTTTTATAACCGTCATTGTTGGGCGTTGTTTTACAGTGAACGCCATTAAAGAGTTCAAAAAAGTATTCCAATAAGTAGGTCGGTTGCCTAAAAAATCTTTGTATAAAAATTTAAACGGTTGTCTATGCTTCATTGCATAAGAAATTGTTGCAAAGATTTGAAATAGTTGATTGCCTAATCCACCCATTAATTCACAAGATATCATTTATAGTATATAATATCTTTTATTTTTATTTTTATATTCTTTGAAGCCCAAAAATAAAATTAAAACAATTTACTCGCTACTAAAATAAGCACCCTTTCCCATACCAAAGTCAGTTAGACGTGTAATTATTTCACTGTTCTTTTGATTCATTTCCTTGATTAAGTCTTTAATAGAAATCATTCCAATAAACTCCTCATTCTTGTCATCAATCACAAGCAAATGGCGAATATCTTTGAACATCATCTTATTCATGCAAGTAGTCAATGAATCGCTCTTCTTGGCAATAATAGTATTGGGTCCAAATGTGCAAATCTCCTTTACTTTTACAGTCTCACTATTCTTTCGCAAGGATGCAACCTTAGTAATAAAATCGCGCTCAGAACAAACACCAACAACCTTATTGTTGGCGTCGGTAACAGCTAGACATCCAATATTAAAAGCGGTAAAACGATTCACCGCTTCCTGGACTGGGCTTTCCTCATTAATTTTGAAATCAATCTTATGGTAACAACTCTTCTTAAAAACATCCATTGCGGATACTGGGCTCACAATAGATGAAAACTTACGAGCGAATGTTCTAGACAACATTATACCTTTTTATTATATCATCGTTTTAAGCGTGTTTAATAAATATTTTTCAAGCATATGATCACGTTGTATTGCTTCTAAAAATCGGCAGTAAATTCAAAGACGTCGTCGGCCTTTGTTTTTTCAGCCAATGCATAGCTGTCGACGCGCTTCTCAAAGAAATTGGTCTTGGATTCCAATGAAATAAGCTCCATAAAGTCAAATGGGTTTGAACCATTATAAATCTTGTCATATCCAAGTTGTAAACACAATCTATCTGCAACAAATTGAATGTATTTTGTCATCAATTCAGAATTCATTCCAATCAAACGGCATGGAAGAGCCTCACAAATAAATTCAGTTTCAATCTCAACAGCTTCTTTAATAATTTCGTGAATTCTTGCCTTTGTCATTCTTTTTTGAAGTTTATTATACAATAAAACCGCAAACTCGGTGTGAAGTGCTTCATCGCGAGAAATTAGTTCGTTAGAAAATGTGAGGCCAGGCATTAAACCGCGTTTCTTCAACCAGTAAATGCTGCAAAATGCTCCAGAAAAAAAGATGCCTTCTACACAAGCAAAGGCAACCAACCTGGTGGCAAAACTACTGCGATTATCATGCATCCATTTTTGAGCCCAATCAGACTTCTTTTTAATGCATGGAAAATTCTCAATAGCATGAAATAATCTGGTTTTCTCTTCGGTATTTTTTATGTAAGACTCAATTAAAAGAGAGTAGGTCTCTGAATGAATGTTTTCGATAGCAATTTGAAATCCATAAAACGCTCTAGCCTCAGAAAGCTGAACGTCATTCATAAATCGTGCAGCTAAATTCTCCAACACAATTCCATCGCTCGCTGCAAAAAACGCCAAAATCATAGATATAAAATATTTTTCTGATGATTCTAGCGCGTCCCAGTGCATTTGATCCTTTGATAAATCAATCTCTTCGGCTCGCCAAAAGCAATCCACTTGTTTTTTATACATTTTCCATATATCTTGGTGTTGAATTGGAAACATAACAAACCGATTATCGTCTGGTGCTAACAGAGGTTCAACATTGTTCTTAGACATCCTAAATAATATATAGCAAAGATTTTATATTTTAATCGTTAAGTCTTTAAAATTAGTTTTTAAGATTTTAAGATTTTAAGATTTTAAGATTTTAGAACATTTTATAAAATTAAAATCCATTTATAGTTTAACTACGGATGCAAGTGTACGAATTATCGTTGGCGGACAGAGACAATTATTTGACGCAAATAGAACAACAAATACAAGCCAAACGCAATTTATTGCTTGAAAAGAGAAAAACTTTAGAAGGTTCAATAAATCAGAATCAGTTTTTAGAAGGCGTGAGAAACGATTATCAGAAATATCACAACTATATTATTAAACAAAATCAGGAGCAAATGCGTGCAATGAACATATTAAACCAATATTTGGGTGATATTATGGTAAGTGGGAAATTGACAGAAAAAGATATTCATAATACTAGGAGAGAACAAGGCGAAATATTGGGCGAAATGGACAAACTTAAGAGTGATTTGGATGAAATTATTAAGCAATAAATAAATGTTAAAGCAAATAAATAAATTTATACGCGTAATATATATATAAATATGGCAGCCCCAGCACCACAAGATTGTATTCCAGTGGATCAAATACAAAGATTGCAAGCGTTTGTAGGCAGAATTGGTGAATTAAATAACAGAATTACTGGCGAAAGAACAGCAAATGAACAATTTAGAGATGCAATTAGAGTAAAAATTCAAACTTTAACTGCAAAAATAGCGGAAATTACTCCTAGAATGCAGCAACTTACTGAGGCGGCTGATGCTGCAAGACAACAGATAGAAGCTTTAACTGGTGAAAGAGATGATTGCAGAAGAAAATTGGTTGTGGCTCAAGCTGCTTTGCAAGGAGCACAAAATGAAAGAGACGCGGCTCTTGCTCAGGTTGCTCAGTTGACGCAACAAGTAGCCGATGCCCAGGGTCAAAATCAACAAATTCAGCAACAACTGCAAGACGCGCAGCAACAATTGGACGCATGTAATGCTAATGCCGCTCGTTGCCAACAACAAATTGCTGAACTTCTTCAAGCAATTACTGACATTGACAACGCTATTAACACAAACAATGGAACAATTGACGAATTGCATAATACTGCAGGAGCTACTTATCAAGAGATTCAAGACGCATTAAATCAATTGCAACAAGATTTAGATGGAGCGCTTCCTCCTGCTGGCGCGCCCGTTGTACCTCCTGCTCCTCCAGGTGGCGGTGAAGGTCCTGGCGGTGAAGGTCCTGGTGGACGTGGTGCAGGACCTTTAATTCCTCCTGAAGACGAAGAAGAAGGAGCTGGTGGAGGAGCTGGAACGCCTGGCAATTTTTACACTCCCAGAGAAGAACCAATCGTTTCAGCAGATACAATGATACAGCTCGGTCCAAAACAAATGACTCTTGGCCAAGCGATTGCTCAGTTAAGTGCAAAAAATAATCAAATTAAAGGTAGAGACCCCAATAATAAATACGCTGAAGTCTTAAATAAAGTCCGTGCAGCTCAGACTGTAGATGAGGCAAATGCAGCTTTATCTAACGCTGGTTTAGGTTACAATCAACAAGGAGAGCTTAAAGGCGGTAAGACAAAAAAACAAAGAAAGACCAGAAAAGGTAAGAAAGGAAAGAAATCCAGAAAGGGAAAAAAAGCCAAGAAGAGTCAACGCGGAGGTTACCGCGCCGTTTACAAAAATACTCGTAGACGTTCTACTCGCAAAACTTCAAGTGCTTAACGCCAAAACATTCCATTTACTGAAGGATACCTGCATTCGCGCGGCCATTTTCCATGAATTTCTCTAAAATGAATTGCAGTTGGATTCTTTCGCTTATTAATAACTTCTTTTCTACTATTACAAAACCTTCTCCAAGCGCGCTGCACTACCTTAAGCCACATGGTTTTGATAATTGCAACACATTCTCCGCTTGGCAAATTTAAAACCTCTGCTAATTGCGGTTGAATATAATCATTTTTAGAGATTATCCGTCTATAATTTCTAATAATATCGTGTTTTCTAGTTGGATTTTTAACGTAGTTTATATAGTATGCTGAATGCAAATCAACAATGTCGTTAATGTGACATTCGCCGTTTTCATACAACTGTTCTCGCTGATAGTCGTCGTCCTCTAAATCACTTTCTGTGTCGCGTTCATCAAATATACTTTTGTTTCTAGAGACATGCATACACAAATAATGTCCCTTAACGTCGTCGTAGCTATTCTCGTCGTACCCATGTATAAACTTGTTATACATTTCACAAACCACTAAATTAAGTTTTCTGCGAGACAACTCATTGTTACTCATTTTAATATTTGCAATTAAAAAATAAATAGCAGATTCTATCAATTTTTTTATCAAAGATTATATATATAATGAAAGTGCCAAGCTCTGTCTCCAAATTATTAGAGAATAAATACGTTTTATACATTGCATTCTTTTTAGCAGTAACGAATGTTTTTGGCTATATGGTTATGGGAAATTATAAAGCAATTGCTTTGTTTGTTTTGGTTGGATATTTAGTGTTCTGTTTCAATAAAAACATGATTGTTGTTTTATTAACTCCCCTCATTTTAACCAGTATCTTTATGGTTGGCGGAATAATGAAGGAAGGTGCTCAAAATATGAAGGATGAAGATAAAACAACTGAAGTTAAACCAAGTCATATGGAACCTGTAAAAAAGAATGTTGATTCTAACAACGTAAAACCACTCGCTTCTAAAGACAAAAAGAAACCAGATGTAAAAAATGAAGAAGTAATTAGCGAGACTGAAGATCAAGTGGGAAATGATGAACACCCGGTTGGTGATGTGCCAGACAAAGCCGATTCTGGTATGACAACTATGTATAAAAAAAGAAATAGAATTGACTACGCGTCAACAGTAGAAGATGCGTACGGAGATTTAAACAAGATTTTGGGAGGCGATGGAATTAAGCGTTTAACAGACGACACTCAAAAATTAATGGGACAGCAAATGCAATTGGCCGAAGCGATGAAAAGCATGACCCCCTTATTGTCACAAGCCAAAAGTTTAATGGCCGGTTTTGACACAAAACAGTTTGGTGACATTACTGCAATGGCCAAACAATTTGGAGTGGCCAAATAAAATGACAATCAAACACCCGTTGACATTAAATATAAATTTTTATTCTATATTTAATGTATATGACAAAAAAAAATAATACTGCAAAAAAACGTAATACAAGAAGAAAACTTAAGGGTGGATTAAAAATAAAAACTCCAGGAATAAGTAGTTGGCAAGCAATTGTAAAAATGCTTAAGGTTCGTGGCGCGGAAGTTAAAAAAATAGCCTACAGTTCATTAAAAGGATTTATATTTAGATTAAACGTTCCGCCTATTCCAAAAAACTCGGAGTTTTATGGATTAAACGAGGCATGCACCGACTATACAAAACCAGTATATAGTTTAATTTTTAAATTTGCAATCTTTGGAGAAGACGCGAATGACCTTGAATTGCCTCCGTTAATAATTCCAGGTGACAAAGATGATAATGGCGTTCTTTTAAAACGTAATGGGCGTTCAAAAGAAACAGAGGAACCTGATAGTTTTAAAAAGGAAGCCAGATTACAACAAGCAATTTACAGAAAAACTGTGCCACCAAACGGTAAACCGATTTGTCTTGCTGTTGTAGATTTTTCAACTTTTGACAATCCTTCATCAGGGAGACTATTGAGAAAATTATCAACATTATCAACTGCAGATGATGCGGCGACACGTATGTTAAGTTATTTAATTGCAAATGTTACACCCGAAAGACGTCTCGGTTTATTAACTATGGAACTAGCCAATCCTGAATTTAGAGAACTTAAATTTGTTCCAGAACCAGCAAAAGATATTGACTCGCTATATGCTTTGGCACAACTTATTATTCTGTTTGTCAAATTACACATATTAAATTATGATTGTCATGATAAAAACGTTTTAGCAAGTCTGGCGTCACCTGAAGAACAAGGCGATAGAGCTGTGTTAATAGATTTTGGCAGGACCCTGAATTTTAATGATGCGGATCCATTTCCTATACTAAGCGCGACGGAGTATCCCGACGACGCAGAGAGAGTTCAATATATGCAACAAGATAGAGAGAGTGTAAAAGCTCTTTATAGAAAATTTGGAGGAGGCGGTGAATTGCGTGCTGATTACGACGCAATAGTTGGAACAGTTCCAGATATTACCCGTTTATATCCAACTGGAACGCGCGGTTCTATGGAAGCATCCAAAGAAGGCATTGTCCAAACCTTGAATAAAATTGTTAAATTTATAGCTTGCGCCGACTATGCAACAAATCACACATATTTTGGAATGACTCAAGGGGGGCCGCAAATGATTGCTCTTTTACGTTTTTTATATGGGCCTACATTCAGCATTAATTGGGGGTCGCCTGTTGATAATAATATTACTGAACCTCCTACACCACCAGTTTTTGAAGTTTCCGCACCAGTTAGAGCCAAATATAACGAAATATTAAATATTATAATGTATCTTACAAGGTCCCCATCAGACTATAATCGTGTGAGTGAAGCGGCAATGACAACGGGCGAACTTGGTGAGCGTTTATTTAAAATTAACGACGGCGAATCCTATGATAGAAGTGCCATTCCTCTAGCCGGAGGTAAACGCATAACTAGAAATAGGATAACTAGAAACAGAAGAACTACAAGAAATGCTACAAAGAAATACAAAAAGCGTTAAATATAATATATACTTATATCAATGAGTAAAAAGTGTCCACCAGGAGTTATATGTCTAGAAAATGCAACTATGTTATTTTTAGTAATAATAATTGCGGTTGTATTTTACTTTGTTTATAGAACTTTAAACAGCGGTGCAAATGATGATTACAGACCTGTTGAAAAAATAATAATTAACCAAGAACAGAGCTCCCCTTCCGGTGGTTTTGGTTTTTTTACTCGTCCAAATTATGGTTATAATAATTTACCAGGCGACGTTCTTATGAATCCATACGTTCCGCCATTAAGAGACGAGAGATATTTAGTGCCAAATGTAACATATACACCTCCAGGAACAGTTCCGATTAACGTTTCCACAAACATTGGAGCAGTTGATACTAGTTATCGTCAAATTGGAATTTTAACACCACTTAACGGAGGCGGAAAAATTTTGCCATTAATGGGTCGCCCATTATTTGTAAATCGTTATAAATGGCAGTATTATACTATGAGCGATCAGAATAACAGTGTCAAGTTGCCAATCGTTAGAAGCGGTCGCAGTTGCACAAACGAATATGGGTGCGATGAATTGTACAATGGTGACACTGTTTATGTGGAGGGATACAACCAGGCATTTAAAATAACCAAATATGATAATGACACAATAAAATACATTCCTTTTTTATAATTTGGCAAAAATATTTTTATTTTTATATGTAATTTGTAATAAAAATATTTGTTCTAGGCTTCGGCTAAAGTTTCACTAGCAGTTGCAACTGAGTTGAATGAATCTCTGTTTAAATCGGTTCCTGTAACAAATGACGAAGATTGTTTTAATTTACTTGCAATCTTTTCTGATATATAGTCAATCAAATTATCCAATGATTCTGCTGCAATGGATGGAACGCTGTTCGCTTGTGCAATTGGTTCCTCTTCCAATTTAGGAGGCTCAACAATGGAACCCATTTCAGACCCAGCAAGAGACTCGGTGTCAGAACCAGTGTCCGAATTATCTAAATTATTATTTGCTGTTTCAGACCCTTCTTCTGAAACTGGTGGAGGCAATTCTTGATGGCTGCCTGGTCCTTCTCCGGGATTGGATGATATAGGTTCTTGATTTGGAGTCTCTAAAGGTAATTCCACAGTTTGTTGCTCTTCTTCTGATTGTCTTGCAGGTTGTTGCGATTCTTCTAGTTGCTCTACAGGTTGTTGCGATTCTTCTAGTTGTGTTACAGGTTGTTGCGATTCTTCTAGTTGTGTTACAGGTTGTTGCGATTCTTCTTGCAATGGTTTAACTTCTTGAGAAGGTTGTGTTAAAGGTTCTGGTTCCAAAGGTTTAGTTTCAGAGGACTCTATTTCAGTATTTACAGCTTTAGCTTGACCCCCCTTGTATTTCTTAAGACTAGTGTTGTGAAGATTTAAATGCTTCCTCTTTCTAAATGTTTTTGATTTATGTGTTTTGCCACCTTTTTTATATCTCTTTAAACTTTGCTTTTTCTTATTTTGAATCTTTGATAATTTTCCTTTTGTTAATTTCATTTCCTTATATAAATAAAATAATATTTTTATTTATTTAGTTATATTAATGAGCACCAAAACTAATCAAAACCCAACACCCATGAATATTTCTCCACAAAATGTAGTAGGAACTTGCAATTACAAATGTGCATTATCATTTGATTATCCTGTTAGCAGTTGCACTGCAACCAATAGCGGAAACTACGTGACGTTGTCTTTCACAGATTCCACATCTCCTGTAATGTTTAATAAAAATAAGTACAACCTTGCAGAAAGTTTTATATACAGCCCATCATTGCATTCATATAATAATATGCAAGCAGATGCTGAAATATGCATTGCTCACACTCCAACCGAAGGCGGAAATCAATTGTATATTTGCATTCCAATATCAACAAACGGAACGTCCAACAACGCGTCAAATGTCTTAAGTGAAATTATTCAAGCCATGTCAAATAGTGCCCCATCTCAAGGTGGAAGCGTTAATCAAGGAATTAACGATTTTACTCTAAATGATTTTATTCCTATGAAGGAGTTTTATAATTACTCGGCAAAGGGTACTGATTTTGTAGCATTTGGTGCGCAAAATGCCATTTACATGTCCCAGTCCAATTTGTCTTCCTTACAAAAATTGATTCAACCTTTTAGTGGCGTCGCGTTCCCAAGTGGTCCTAGTTTATTTTTAAATTCAGATGGTCCAACTAAAGGTCCTGGTCTAACAAGCGATAATATTTACATTGATTGCCAGCCTACAAATTCATCCGAAGAGGAAACCAATGAAGTTGTTGATTTAAAGGCGAATACAAACTATGACGTTGGAACCACTTTTACCGACATTTTTTTTAATCCGATCTTTTTAATGTTTTTGTTTGCAATTGTCTTTGTTATTATAATAATGTTAATTCATAAAGGTCTTATAGTTTTAACTGGAGGAAGCGCAGAGTCTACTTGAATATAATTTTGCAAATATTGTATTGTAAAATTATAACTATTTTTACGCGAACTGGGTTATATAACGCCTGTATAATTAATGGGGGCGGCATCATAAGTGTCATCCAATATAGGCGAAAATGTGGCGTCAGAGCCAGCATCACCAGTCTCCCTGATAGGCGCCATCTTCTTGACAACTTCTTGTTCTAAAGTGTAAGGAAATTGGTTCATTGCATTTAATTCGGTCTCTTTCTTCACTTCAGTAGGAACGTAGTGATCAAGAGCATACGTTCCAGTTGTCATAGAAGAACGTCTAATCAACTCAAAAGCAACAAGGAATCCAAGAACACCTAAAATGGGATTGGTGAATGAAAACAAAAGAAGAGCAACAACAACGACGACGACTTTGCCAAAAATGGTGTCAAGAAGTCCAGCGACAGAGTCAGGCATTTTGTAACCCATTATTAAATAAATAATGAATAATATACACAAAATTACTTGACCCATATTTTCCTTTTTAAATAAGTCTGAAAAACTATCCATATATATCATAATTGTAGATTTTATTCTTCTAGTTATCTTTAAAAACATTAAATAAATCATATAAAAATTGATCAACTAATAATATAATAAAGAATGAATAACTCAAATATGCTAAACACTTATCTCGGTCAAAAAGGCTATACTGTATTTAAAAAGGAATTGTCTATGGAACAACACAAATTTATTCAAACTGAATTAACTGCTAAACCTTACACACCTGGCGCCCCAGGTACAAATACTCACTCTATTTCATTTCCTGTATATCGCGAATCCAGTCAAAAATATTATATGCCTAGGTATTTTGGCGAGACTAATTTCGGTAAAGCAAAAGACAATCGCATTCCAGAGGGCGCAGATATTGACGTCAAGTTTGCAGGCGAATTGCGAGATAATCAGAAGCCTGTTGTAAAAACCTATTTGGACCAAGTTCAAAAGAACGGTAATACTGGTGGTGGACTTTTAGAGCTTCCTTGTGCTTTTGGTAAGACATGTTTAGCTCTGTATTTATTGTCTCAATTAAAAAAAAAGACACTTATCATTGTCCACAAGGAATTTCTTTTGAATCAGTGGGTAGAACGCATCCAACAGTTTCTACCTGGGGCGCGCGTCGGCAGGATACAAGGTCAAATTGTTGACATTGAAGACAAGGATATTGTTATTGGAATGTTGCAATCGCTTTCCATGAAAGATTATCACGAATCTACGTTTCAGAGTTTTGGCCTAACTATTATTGATGAAGTGCATCACATTTCTAGCGAAGTCTTCTCGTGTGCTCTTTTCAAGATAGTTACAAAATATACACTCGGATTATCGGCTACCATGAATCGCAAAGATGGAACTACCAAAGTATTCAAAATGTTTTTGGGCGAAGTTGTATTTAAAGGGAAGCGCGATGAGGAACACGATGTTGTTGTGCGAGCTATTGAATACGTTAGCAACGACCAAGAGTTCAAGACCGTAGTAACCGATTTCAGAGGAAATGTCCAATACAGCACAATGATTTCCAAACTGTGCTCGTTTAATCATAGGAGTGAGTTTATATTGCGTCTCCTAAGCGACATGTTGAAAGAAAATCCTGCGCAACAAATTATGATTCTCGCTCACAATCGCAATTTGCTTACTTACTTTCACGATGCAATTAAAACGCGAAATATTGCGACGGTTGGATATTATGTTGGCGGAATGAAAGAGGCTGCGCTCAAGGAAAGTGAATCTAAGAAAGTTATTGTAGCGTCGTATGCTATGGCAGCAGAAGGTCTTGACATAAAATCCCTTACCACACTCATCATGGCGACGCCAAAAACCGATATTGAGCAATCCGTTGGCAGAATTCTGAGAGAAAAACACGGCAGCCCTGTAGTAGTTGACATAATTGATGAACACGATCATTTCAAGAATCAGTGGACCAAGAGAAAAGCATTTTATAAGAAACAGAATTATAAAATTATTCAGACGTCTATTGCAGAGTATGATCCCGATATTAGGTTTTGGAAACATGTATCTTGCTCAAAGACAAACAAGAAGGAAAAAGAAAAGCCATGCCCAAAATCAGACGAAGCTCTTTTAGAAACCTGTTTTATCAAGTTGCCAAAAAAATAATAATACTTTTGTAAAAGTATTACAAAATTATTTAATCTTGGTTTGGCACCACTTTCTAAAAGTGGAATTTGGCTCAACCTTTCCCAAAGGTTGATTTACATCTGGAAACCCTTATTAGTATAGTGGTTGTAGTTATCAACGCAGTTGTTGGTTGGCTGATATGGAACTGGGTTAGCTAAAGCGCTCTCATTGGCGGTAAGATTTCCACCAGTTGAGTAACTGGGTGTGTATGCAATATTGCTCATGTATTGGGAATATCCTCCACGCTGTCTCTTGGAGCCTTTGCGTCTTTGGCTTACAGATTTCTTAGACCTCTTAACGTTACGTCTCTTGCTTTTTCCCATACGAAGAATTGATGATAATTTTCTTTTAATTGACCCTAAAGTCATCTTTCTGCTTTTTCCGCCCTTCATCTTCTTATATTTATTAGCAATATTTTTAATTTTTCTACGCAAAGATTTTGATCTAGAGCCACCCTTTAACGCACTCGCGGCAGCAGCTTGCGCATTATTTGAAACACCGCTTAATCCCCATTGACGATTTGTCTCATTGGAACCAAAGTTCTTTGGATCGTTTGAATTGGTAACGTTTACATAGTCTGGATTAACGTTCGCCAATGGAGCTGGAACATTCTTGAATGAAAATGGTGACCACGCCGAGTTTGAAGACATTGATGCCATATTAATATAATATATAATGATATATTATTTTTATTTGTTATTTTCTTTCATGATATGATAGTTCTTTCTTCGTAATAATCTTGTCGCCTTTTTGCGCGACCCTTATCGGTGCCCATTTTTTAAACTTGTTATTCCATATGCAAACCATATTGTATGTCTTGTCTAAAAACACAAACTTGTCCGGCCTATCATCTTCAAATTCGGCTTCATCGTCACTTTCTTCCAACGCATCCAAATTTGCATTCTCTTTAATTTTTCTGAACAACCGATTCATCATAACGCTTGTTTTATAATCAGGTATATAAGCAAAATCAAAAATACTCTCTGTTGAGTTATTGTCGTAATAATGCAAATTATATATATCATTTTGAATGTCGGGTGTAATTTTGAAAACTATTTCTCCCTTCACATCATTTCTATAAGATGGTTTTGATCCAGGATGTTCAACTGGTGCTTCAGAAATAGGGTACAATAGGTTGTTGATTTTGACATCACAATCACTCCTGAACTGGATATGCTTGATTTTATATGGCAATACAGCAACTGTTCTCAGAATATCGTCGCATGAATTTGCAATAATTGGCAGCCCAAAAATAATATTGTTTTCATAGTAAGCCAATTGCTTTATTTCCGACGTAAAAATGGTTTTAAAGAGTGTAAGTTTATCTTTAAATGAAGTTTTTCCGACGTTTATACCCTTATAATAATAAATGTCCTCTGATGAAAAATATCGCTTACTCTTGCAGTTAAAAACGGTTCCATAAAAGATGGTTCCGTATGAAAGTTCTTGGTGGAAGCACGCACTAACAATATTTATCCTGCTTATCCTTTTATTTTCACTGACTTCAAGTAGAATACAAACATTCTGACTCTTATACGTAGTGAACCAGGCAAAACATTTTTGACCCTCAGGAATTGCAAGAATGTAATTTGAATTATAAACCTTCTTATGCACCATTGTCTCATAAGAAAGTTCTACATTTGGAAAACTTTTTAGCAGCAGATTTTGATCTGTTTCCAATAATTTCATTCAATGTAATTATTGTTGTATTAGCTTTATATTTGTTTTTTATTGTTTTGGCATTTGTATAAAATATTAGTAACTAGAAAAATTTGGAGATGGAAATGAATCTAGGGTTGCTATATTTGTAGTTCCTGTGTCACTAGATGAAGTTTTGCTTTTTAAAAAGCTTTTTAATTCATCTTTCATTGATTTAACGTCGTGGACTTGCGGAACATCACTCGGCAACAAACTATCTGTGTAATCCTTGGAAGAAATAGTGTTGTAAATATTTTCATACTTTTGTGCCGGAGCGTGCACTAAATCTTTCACTTTTGGAACAGTCAACGTGCTTTTAAAAAATAGTATTAGATGATGAACTAGAAATATTAAAATAATAGAAATAACTGTAATTTGTAATGTCCAAAATAGCATATAATATTACGATATTACTTTAACATAGATAAAAACACATTAAGTTCTTTTTTAACCAAAACATTATCAAAACTTTCGTTTGCTAAAAAGTAAAAGTTGGTTGGCAAAAAATTGGCATACTTGTCCTTTTTTTTCTCCACAATTTTGAATTTGTCTTCATTTTCATATAACCCCTCAACAACCACTCGCAAAAACGATTTCTTACCC
>Ga0209443_1000033_pt1 | contig 79257 bp, 74 predicted proteins | sample LauGreBMM110DCMD_2_FD_187571 | JGI IMG/M metagenome (GOLD analysis project Ga0209443, IMG submission 187571) | Freshwater lake microbial communities from Lake Michigan, USA - Su13.BD.MM110.DCMD (SPAdes) (version 2) | ecosystem: Environmental > Aquatic > Freshwater > Lake | place: Lake Michigan... | reverse complement strand
GAACTCAGAGTCGAGAACGTGGCACTTAAAGCCGAACTCGAAGCCGTGAAAAAGCGGCTTCAAAGATATATTGATTTCAGAACGAGTTATTATGAGAAAAACAAAGAGGTCGTAAATGAAAAATCGAAACTCCGACGTAAGAAAATAGCAGAAGAAGATCCCGAGCGCTTGCGCGAGATGAATCGCCTAGCTTATCTGAAGCGGAAGGAGCGGCTTACTGCCGCCGCGGAATCTGCGAAAATTGATACATTAAGTTCTTGAAAAAGAACTTAGAATAGTTTCTCCCTATAATTCATGGGAAAATGCGAATCCGAAGGTTGCGAAAAGCAATGTTGCTTTAATGTCGTGGGCGAAAAATTTGGTCGGTTCTGTTCGACACATAAAACGGAGGCGATGGTCAACGTCAAAGATAAATTATGCGAACATTTAGACTGTTTTAAACGTGCTGGGTTTAACTTTCCAGGTGAGGCGGGTCGGAAATTTTGTATTGATCATCGATACGAGGGAATGGTAAATATGGTTGTTAAACGTTGTAGGCATTCTGGGTGTTACAATTTTCCTATGTTCAATAATATTGGATTATCTTCAGGGAAATTTTGCAGTCATCATAAAATAGATGGTATGGTAAACGTGGTATCTAAGAAATGCGCTCACGAGGGATGTGAAATAACTGCACAATTCAATACACCTGGTAATAAAAAGGGGTTATATTGTTCGATTCATAAATTAGAAGGAATGATTGACATAAAGCATAAAAAATGCGAGCACGATGGTTGTGATTTCGCTCCGGCGTTTCGATTTGCTAATGAAACAACCATTCGATTTTGCGCGAAACATAAATTGGACGGAATGATCGATGGGAAACATTATGTATGCGTTTACGAAAATTGCGAAAAACAGTCAAGTTACAATGTTATAGGACAACCGCCCGCCTATTGTTTAGAACATAGATCAGAAGGAATGGTAGATGTAAAACACAAAATGTGCGAACACGAAGGATGCGATAAACGACCCTTATTTAACACAGAGGGATCGAAATCTGGAAGGTTTTGTGTATCTCATAAATTGGACGGAATGGTAGATGTCGGAACTCGGCGATGCAAATCGGAATGGTGTAATTCTTATCATTATCGCAATGGATATTGTTTGTTTTGTCTTGTGAATTTATTTCCAGATACTCCTATTTCAAAAAATCATAAAACCAAAGAAAAATCGGTGGTTGATTTTGTCATTGAGAATTTTAGTAATTTCACCTGGATAGCAGATCGAAGGGTTCAAGACGGTTGTTCACGTCGGCGCCCAGATTTGCTATGTGATATGGGAACTCACGTTATTATAGTGGAGGTCGACGAAAATCAACATGATAACTACGATTGCTCCTGCGAAAACAAACGTTTAATGGAACTTTCAAAAGACGTTGGTCATAGAAATATTGTATTTATAAGATTTAATCCAGACAAATACGTTGATAAAAATGGGTTGCTAGTGAAATCGTGTTGGAGCGTTAATCGATTTGGAATATTGCAAATATTAGCTGCAAATAAATCTTTATGGGAATCGCGACTAAATTCTCTGAAATTGCAAATCGATTATTGGATGGGCAACCATTCTTCGAAAATGGTAGAGATCGTCCAACTCTATTATGACAATTTCTGATAAATCGGGGTTATTTAGGCATAATATAAATGTATGCATTTTTATGTGGCTCGATAAACTAGAGTTTTAAATAATAATTCTTTATTTTTCACTTGATGTATGGTTTTACATAAACTCGATCATATTTTTTGTAAAACTGCCTATTTCCGGACCCAAAATTCATTTAGGAATTTTTTCCGAAATTTTTTTCTTGCTTGATATTATAACAAAAATCCATGGGGGGTGCTTTGATGCAGCTAGTCGCCTACGGCGCACAAGACGTTTTCCTTACGGGCACGCCCGAGATTACTTTCTGGAAGGTTTCATACCGCCGCCACACAAACTTCGCGATGGAGTCCATTGAGCAGACCTTCTCTGGTCAGGCTGATTTCGGTCGCCGCGTAACTTGCACGATCTCCCGTAACGGTGATCTTTGCTACCGCACATACCTCCAGGTTACTCTCCCTGAGATCAACCAGGGAATGTCCGCCACCCCCAACACCAGAAGCGTGTGGGCTCGTTGGTTGGATTTCATCGGTGAGCAACTCATCTCCCAGGTTGAGGTTGAGATCGGTGGTCAGCGCATCGATCGCCAATACGGTGATTGGATGCACATCTGGAATCAGGTCACCATGTCGTCCGAGCAACAGCGCGGATACTTCAAGATGATTGGTAACACCACCCAGCTTACCTACATCACTGACCCCAGCTTCGCCAGCGTCACTGGTCCTTGCGCCGCCGCCGGTGGACCCGCCCAGGTTTGCGCTCCTCGCGATGCCCTCCCTGAGACCACCCTCTACATCCCCCTCCTTTTCTGGTTCTGCCGCAACCCCGGTCTTGCTCTTCCCCTCATTGCTCTCCAATACCACGAGGTGAAGATCAACATCGATTTCCGCCCCATTGGTGAGTGCCTCTGGGCGGTCAAGAGCCTTTCTGCCACCAAAGACACCCAATCGGTCCCCACTGCCTACCAGCAGTCCCTTGTTGCCGCCTCTCTCTACGTCGACTATATCTTCCTCGACACGGATGAGCGCCGCAAGATGGCTCAGAACCCCCACGAATACCTCATCGAGCAGCTCCAGTTCACTGGTGATGAGTCCGTCGGCTCATCGTCCAACAAGATCAAGCTCAACTTCAACCACCCTTGCAAGGAGCTCATCTGGGTTGTTCAGCCCGATCAGAACGTGGACTACTGCGCCTCCCTCGATGGCTCATCCACCCTCTACCGCACTCTTGGTGCCCAGCCCTTCAACTACACCGATGCCATTGATGCCCTCCCCAACGCCGTCCACGCCTTCGGTGGACCCGCCGAGACTTCCGGTTCCAACGGCTTCATCACCACCAGCGGTCTTTTCCAAATGCCCGGATCGATTGACAACACTGCTCCTCTTGGACCTGCTCAACAGTGGGGCGCCGGCGCTTACCCCGCCTTCGACAACACCCCCGCGTCTGGCTCCTATGTGTCCGATGCCGGCACCTTTGTGCTCGCCGAGACCGCCCTCGACATGCACTGCTGGGGACTTAACCCCGTCGTCACTGCCAAGCTCCAGCTCAACGGACAGGACCGCTTCTCTGAGCGCGAAGGCTCTTACTTCGACGTTGTCCAGCCCTTCCAGCACCACACCCGTGCCCCCGATACTGGCATCAACGTCTACTCCTTTGCCCTCCGCCCTGAGGAACATCAACCCAGTGGGTCGTGCAACTTCTCTCGCATTGATAACGCTGTGCTCCAACTCGTGCTCTCCGCCAACACCGTCGCCGGTGTTCAGACTGCCAAGGTCCGTGTTTACGCCGTGAACTACAACGTTCTCCGTGTCATGTCGGGCATGGCTGGTGTAGCGTATTCCAACTAAATGCGCTTGGCGACCGACCTCCTGTTTTATTTATTGTGTTTTATTTGTAAATAATTAATATAAGACGTGTGTTCTTATATTAATATATCTTCCTTTCCCGCCGGGGAAAGGAAGATTTCTTTGCTCCGGAGATGATCGGAGCAAAGAATCTCAGTATAACTTTTAGTTTGTTGCAACAACATCAAACAACCTTTGCTATCTTGAGATAGAAAACATTTTAACTCCATTTTGCAGTAAAATATAAAACAAATTGAACTATTCATAAAGAATATTTCAATGAAATCACCCCGTTCACAAACTCATCTTATCCGTGAATATCGCATCCATGTCTTTATCATGTGTAATCACAATAATACATTTCTTATAATCTTTAAATCGCCGTATTATTTCCAAGACCGTCTTCTTCAAATCGCCATCCAGAGCGTTCGTAGGCTCGTCCAATATCAGAATCTTGGAATCATTCACCAAACCGCTAATAATATTCACTACCTGACGCTGACCTCCGGACAAACCTTCGCCCAAAGACCCCGCCCGTGTATTCTCCAAATCCACGTTTTTGAATAGTTCGCGGATTTTATCGTATTTCAAGATCTCACCCAATCGTTCCTGACAAACCGCGATATCCCCACATCCATAGAATATGTTTTCCAAGATTTTCTTATCGAATAATTTCGACGTCTGATTCACATACGTAATGTTTTGCCGAATATAATCCGTATCTACCGATTCAATATCGACCCCGTCGATATATATTTTGCCCGATTCTGGTTTGTATAACTTGATTAATAACTTGGCAAACGTCGACTTCCCGCGACCCGACAATCCGGTAATTCCGATGATTTTACCGTCGGTTTCCAAGGCAAAACTCGCGTTATCCATCACGTAATTCTCCGAAGACTTGTATTTGAATCTCACGTTTTCGAATTTTATCACGTCGAATCCAAGATTCATCGGCGCCCACCGAGAACCCACGATCCCAACGTAATCATCCGCGGTATCTTTGAAATGTTTCAAGACCGCGTCCGATCGACCCATGAATTCGATAAAATCAGGGATCTGTTGTATAGCAGAAAACATACGATCCCTATATAATATCAAAATCGTGAAAAAAGTAATAAACGTCTTGAGATCTACTTGTTTATTAAAAAACCCGGAGATTAGATACCCGATTAGCAAAAATATGATCAAGTAAACGATTCCGTTCATTACGACGCCGTGGTTATTCGTGGAAGAATAAAAATCAAATGCTTTATCAATTCCCTCGTTGGTTTTTCCAAGATATTCGGTAACCTCGGCATTTACTTGCCCGCGAGTAATTATTTTATCGATGTTATTCAGGATTTCGATGAGCGAACCTTCGTTTTCGCTAATATGACTTTCATAATGCCGATTGAGATCCGTCATTGTATCCCAATTCACATACAAATATCCCAATAATATCAAATTCCCAAGGACGAACGCACCGCCAATTTTCCAGCTTTTATACGTGAAATATACCGCGATGATTAGCAAGAACGTTATATTCGGTAACAAAAACGTAATGACGTCGTTGAAAACCATAAAACACATGGACGACATCCGATTAATCGGCGAATTGAGTTTGGTGAAATTCGTCTCACTGAATTTTTGGTTATTTACGACCAACATCATTTTGATGAGCTGATACCGAATCCATTGTCTGAGTTTCGTTAATAGGCTATTTTGGAATATTTTATAGACGTAATAAAACACCAAGAACATTATGCTGATTAAAATAAAATAATAATAATACGTAGTCGTTCCAGCCTGAGTTCCTTTGGTCAAAGAATCAATAATATTTGCAGTGACCAGGGATATACCGTTGGTCTGAAGAATATTTATAATGAAACTGGTTACTATCATGGAAGCAGTATTAAATGCCTCTTCTTTAAAAAACAATTCTATCATATAATTCATAATATTCATGGCGGGTTATTATATCAATATAAAAAAATGCTTCTAAAATGACTGCGCATATGGTGTGGATCACTGGTATACTAATGCTGATACAGCTGTGATAGTTTTTATTTATGTAATATACAATTACGCGAAAAAAATAATATAAACCTTTGTTTACAATACACGTATTAATAATGTCCGCATCCTATAGTTCGGCGAGTTTAAATACCCAAAATGATTTACTTATGAAGAACCTCATGGATTTTTACGCAAATCGAGAGAATCTGAAAAAGATGATGTCGATTATTAACGGAGAGTCTAAGATTTCGCTCCGTATCGTGGATTGGTTTGTTACCAATTACGCAAAAAAATATTATACGATTTATGAACTGGTTCGCCCGAACGAATCCTCCCGGTTCAAGGTGTACAACGATTACAAGCTCAAACTGAAAGCTTACGCAAAACGTCGTTTTGACCCGTTCTGTCGATGGGAACGCATCAGCATACCATATGACGACGAAAATTATATGGAAACCACGATTGGTCAGCTGAATTTTTTCAAGTGGGCTCTGGAAAATAAAATTATCGATTATATCGAGACGCATTATGATGTTATTGAGGCAGATATGAATTCGCGAAATAGCACATCGCGTCGTAAGCCTTCACCGGATAACTTGTCGGATTTGGACGGCGGAAAGACACGTAAGAAGCGCGAGGAGCTCTCGATTTCCGCGTGTAAATGCATTAAGAAAGAGGATGTAAAGATCGTGGTGAAATTCGGGTAAAAACTATACGCTAGTTTGTTTTCACTAGTGCTACGAATGCGAATTTTAACAAATGTTGATAAGGACGTAAATAAAAAACAATATATACACACTTGTTTTTTATTATTGGTTAATTTATACTCTAAATAAAATGCTGGAGCGCAACTGTTTCTAGTGGAACGTACCTATCCTTCGAAAGCTTCTTGGTAAAATTCTTATAAGGCGTCATGTCCCGGAGAGCCTCCATGCCCATCTCGCAAAACTCATTTAGAACGGTCGGATCGAACCCACTCATCATAGAGCAGCCTGCCTCTGTGGAAAGCGTCGGGAATCCACTGGTGCTTCGCAGATTCCAGAACAAGATATGAGGCGGCTTGAGCGGCTCTCCGTAGTATCGCATGCCTACCTCCGCATACTTCTGCTTAATCTGCTCATGCATAGTTGCCCACTTGCCCCGAGCAGCAACTGCCTGCTCCTTAGTATGTGTATAGCTGGTTGCACCATGCTGAACACAAAGACAATCATCAATCTGCATGTCAGAGAAGATCGCAAGAACCATATTCTCAACGTCGGCGGGAGGAATATGACTCTGGACAATTGCGCTAAGAATCAAGTCAAGTGCCTTGTAGAAGTCGGTGTTCAAGCCAACATTACTATTGTTATCAAGAATCTCCATGACCATGTCTGTAAAGTTGGTCTTCTCATCCAAGTTAATCCACGAAGGCTCAGCAGAGAAGGTCATTACACGGCGTCCCAACACAGACTTCTCTGCAACGCGGCAACTAAGAGCAATCGCAGCAGCCAAGGGGTCGCCCTCCATAGAACCAGATAAGTCGCACATCGGGATCATTGGACCAAGACCGTTCGCATTCTTCTTGTTGCCGTTATCGCGCCACTGTGAGTTGAGAATGTCTGCCGCCTCGCTCTTTCTAATGATGTGTCCAGGCTTGCTTTGATTGTAACTCCAAACCGACAGATCCAATGCCTGCTTGGTGAAATCGGGAAGAGCCACGTGCTTACCCTTGACCTCTTTACCCTCCTTCTTCAGGTTCTCCAGATATGCTCGGAGGTTATCAGCGCACCGAATGCGGTCTGGGTCCTCTGTGCGCTGGTCGTTGTTTCCCGACTTTTTATTCAAAAACGCCTTACGCTGCTTCGCCATCGTAATAGACGTGGTCTTGGCATGGTCAATTGAAGCCCACGTGCCTCCGCACTGCTTGATCTGAACTGTATCTAGATGTTTGTTCAACTTGGAGCAGAGCTTACGATACTCTGTGCGGCACTTATCCAATGCCCTCTTCTTTGTTAACTCACGAAAGGACTCGGGCACGTAGTTCGCACTCCCTATGTATCGCGGGAAGTAGTTTGTAGCCAGAGCATCGAAAAGGAATCCGAACTTCTTAGATCCCTCGCGTGGAACCCACTTGGAAACCAATGTCAACTCTTTCTTTGCCTCGGGACTAGAAGCATTTGAGTAAGCGACGTCATCTAGACGAAGGGTGCTATTAATGCCCTCGATACACGATACGATCAAAGGATGCGTCATAGCACCTCCGTTCTCCAAAACATACTTGCAGAAATACTTCATATCCTTCCAAGAGCCGTAGGGCTCTTGAGAGTCCAGAGACGCGAACACCTCCTTGGGGTCCATCACAAAGAACTGAAGGGCGGACAATGCGAGCTGGGGAAAATACTTGTGCCAGACCATGATCATCATATAAGATAGGGTATACTCACCCTTGCCGCCATTGACGTCGCGGGTGAATCCGATGAGCTTGAAAAGCATGACCAAGAGTTCGATACGCTTCTCCTCGTCCAATGCGTTGGACTTGGTGATGGAAAGGTCACGTAGAATCTCATTGAGAATGACTGCCAGAGAGTTGATTCCAGCTGCGTCCGTTCGAACGCACTGAAAATCAAACTGGACGATCTTGTCCTCGATGCAGTTGGACCAATCCAACTCTGCGTGCCCGTTCTCCCCCGAACGTAGAGGAGTAAAGTTATCAAGAGCGGTGATAATAGAAGCCATTTTATGTTGTTGTGTGCTGATTTGACAAATCGAATTTGACAAATCAATTTTTTTAGGGGAATGGACCAAGTAATATATTTATAGTTATATATGAGCAAATCAGTTTTATTAACTTCGCCGCTTAATTTTTATAATAAATATAAAACATATTCATCTCCACATATAGAATTTCCAGAATTTAAAATTTTAGTTGACAATATAAATAAGAAATTAAACGACGATACTTTATTCACAGTGGAATTTAATAATGAAAAAAAATTATTACTCCAAGAATTATATTTTTTAAAGGATCTATATTATGATGATGTCATACGATTCTGCTCAAAATTTGTTGATACGATTGACCTAATATTTAGAAAAAAAACCGGGCAAACGTATCCTGATTATTTTCACCGAAAACGATATTTTTACTACATGGAATATTGCATAACCAAATTTCCCGAAATTATATTATTCCCAACATTTGATAACATAGGAGCTACAGATTTAATAAAAACGAGATGCGTTCCTGTGTTTTTTGTAGGGATTAGCACCGAACCTGCGTATGCCGACGAGTTTATTCTAACGCCCAATGAATTTTTTTTCCATGATATAAATCACGGTAGAATTATTTATCAGCAAGATGAAGCGTATATAAAAGAAAAAAATATGAAAAAGGAAGATTTAATCTTAGTGATGGAAAAAAGCATAATCGATTATTATACATTAATTAAAACAATAAAGGACAAAAAGATCGCAGCTCTAATGAAAATGTTGATTTTTGAAATCATTCATGAAGACGGATTTCCGTTTGTCTTTGATAAACTATGTGAAAGATTAGTAAGAGCCGAAGGTCCAGATAAGGTTGAACGAATGAATGGTGACGTTATTGAATTGGTGGAGAAAACGACCGCATCTACAATCGGAACTGCATTATACAAACTTAGATGTGGATTTTATGATAAAGAAAATGAACCCCTTTCTGTTATTGTGGATACAGATTATAGAACGAGTGATAAAATTGTGGAGGCTACTGATTTATTATTGAAAATGTTAAATTGTCCACCCAAATCGAGTGAGGAGATATATAAATTAATTAAAGAAAATTCATCTATTGTTCCAATTCGGAAATGTTTAAATGGAAGTCCTCTTGATAGAAAAACAAAATCCAAATCCAAATCCAAATCCAAATCCAAAACAAAATCCAAATCCAAATCCAAATCCAAATCCGCGGAAAGAACCGCATCAAAATAGTTAACATGTTGTCTTAACAATATGTTATCTTTTTGCTTCATATGATACTGGCGTTGATTCTCTTGGACAACCAAGGGTTCAGGTAAAAACACAGGCAATATATACATCACGTATAAAGTCGGCAAGTTTTTCAACTGAGGATTTGCCGCGCCCTTCGGATTCACTAATCGCACTTTTTGCGATTTATAACGTTCAAAGGTGTAAAATTGAATCTATAAATAGATATCAAAAGAATGGTATACATTATTATTACGATGAACGTTGAACTATCCGGACCAAAAGGAAATGCATTTTATCTTATGGGATTGGTAGATAATTTGGGACAGCAACTGGGATTAACCCAAGAAAAAGTAAATATAATTATTAACGAAATGAAGTCGTCCAATTATGACAATTTACTAAAAACGTTTATTAAAAACTTTGGAATGGTTGTTGAGCTATATCAAAACGGGAAGCGACTAATCCCCATTATCAGAAAAAAGATCAGAAGCTCACCATCACCTCTCTCTAGCGCATAGGATATTGCCGTTGGTTCTCTTGGATAACCAAAGGTTCAGGTAAAATCACAGGTAAGCGATCTATCACCGACAAACTTGGTAAGTTCTTCAAATGAGGATTTACTGGAGCTTTCGGATTCACCAAATTCGTAGAGCCAATACCAAATAATTGCGTTTCAATATCAACTGCGTTATAAGCCAACTCAGTACCGCCCATGCGACCATGAACTAAACCATCACCGGCGATCATAGATTCGACGGGAACTCGCGCACTAGTATATACAGGAAAAGCCGCCTGTTTTTCTAAAGACCATTGTTCCATGCAATAATTTCCGGGTGTGTTTTTACTTCTTGTAGATGCCATTATATATGTATTGATATATAATGTTACGTCCGTGCTAACCCAACTTCTTTTTCAAAGCCATATATGCCTCATTTTTCTCATCGAATTTATCAGGCTCATCAAAATAGCTACATAAACAATAGTGAAATAAACCCATATAATCATACGAAAACAAAACCGATAATCCGATAGAACGGTCCAAAGAAATCATTTTCGAAGCAGCGCTATCGTATAATTCTTGGAACAAGGGATTTTTACAAGTATTATCATAAACATAATCCAAAGTCCTCGCAGTCGCGTCCATATCATAATCTTGTTCGTCACGCGTAACTTCGTCAATGTCTTGATCCGCGTCAGCAGCACTCTTCATACAGAATATCTTCCGAACGGCAGCTCTATATTGGGAATCGTTCGAATATTGTATATCTGGGTCTGTATTATAAAGTCTATCGTTTTCCATATAATAAATATAAAACCAAGACGTTTTTATATTTGTTTATTCAATTTCAACTATTTAGCGTTTGGAATAAGAATCATCCGCCTGTTCGCGCGTGGGTGCTCCGCCGCGAACCCATCCATCAAGAGCCGCCTCTTCCACTGTATACTTGGCATCCGAAACGTGTTGCTCCATCTTATCACTCGTAGGATAAAGTGAATATCCCATGAAACTCTGAGCCATAATAGTCGAAGTGCTCTTCTTATCGGAAACTGATTCACCAAAACGCAATTGCGACTCGACACTAGGATCACACGATCCGCGTCCTAAATAAGGCACCGTCAAATAGGGGCGCTGTAACAAGTTCAAACGTCCTAAAGAACGTTCTTGTTCGGTTTTAAATATTAAATAACTGTCCGCCTCGACATTAGCCCCAACGCCAGCTCCTCCATAAGTTCCACCAGGAACAACCGCAGGTTGACTAGTGGCGAATTTTATATAGGCGTCAGATGGAACGTCGCTAAAAAAATTCGATAACGTGTGGCTAGAATAGCGCGTGTTTTCGATATTACGTTGCGTCTCACAAGTAGAATCGTCTTCTATGCGATCCAAGTTGTAAAATGTATAATCTTTCACCAATGACATTATAATTACTATATAGAAATATATTTTAGCAGGTCACGGTGCTTTTGCCTCACTAAACGTTTGTGTAACGAGGTAAGTTACGTGCGCACGAAAACATATTTCCCTCCTTACATGATATCATGCTTCCGTAACAAAATTCAGCAAAAGCATTTTGATCATTTGGAATAGTGCTGCTCGCCGTAGAGTGAAATGGTCGCATCGACTGTTCAAATTCAATCTGATCGCCTAAATCTGTGAATAGTTTATTCGCTATATTAGGTTGCCCGGGATTTGCATTAATTACCATTTGCTTTGCTTTTGCTAAAATCTCATTGCTACCGTTTTCCGTATAAGCGGGGGGTGCGGGCTTTTTATTTACGTTATAATCATAATCGGGGATTAAAACATTGCTTAAAGGATTGCCAGACGTGGGTTTATCGAATATTTTTTCAGGTTGGACCGAAATCCCTTGTCTCTCTAAATAAGTTTCCCCCGCGTCCTCGAATCCTTCTTGGAATCGAACACGTTTTTCTAATCGTGAATTTTGTGACGATTGATAATAATACATCATAAAAACACAAAATAGACTTAATGCCGCAATTGCCAGTATTCGTAAACTTCGAGTATAAATAAAAGCAATAATTGTCATCACGATAACCGTTCGCGAAACGGCGTTTAATTTTTGATTAAATGTCATTGAATCTACTGGAAAAAATTCCAAGATATATTCAGCTTCAAAAAGGGCATTCGGATCTTGCGACCAAAATTTCACAGAATTAGATTCTTTTTTTAGCTTTATCGCAGGAGCAATCGATAAATCTTTTTTAATTTTACAGCTTTCTTCAGACATTATATATATTTGATACTATATATTTACAACTTATTTTACTAAACCGCCCCTTCTCTTTTCTTAATACATTTATCATCCATTTGAAATGTCTCGCACTTTTCCTCTTGTGGAATAATTTTCAGTATACACTTTGCTTTTTTACCATAAATGGGCTCAGTGCAACCATCTTCTTTCTTTTTCGGTTCAGGTTTCGCGTTTTCATCTAAAACACATCTGGCTCGGAAATGTTCATACCGTTCTCGCACGTCGTTATACGAAAGCCCCGATTTTTTATGTAACATTTTATTAACAACCTCGTGTAATTGATACATATACTTAGAAAACGAATCGCGTGAATTCATATGCCGCATCTTAAGAGGTAATTTTTTGAAATTCTTTTTTAAATTTTCCCTACACTTCCCGCAGGGCAAAACGTTCTGTAGACTTAAAACGAATTCTCTGTAGTTACGCTTATCATCGCATGTAGGATTCACGGGGTAATTGAAACTCATAGTGTGAAGTAGATGCCAAGTGCTAGGTCCCCAAACCGTGGTTAACATCCCATCGTTGCTTTTATAATGCTTTCGAGTATATACTTTTGATCTGCGTGTCGATCTTTTTGTTATTCTTGTCATTATAATATAAATAGATTTTTACCCAAGTTGTGCGATGTATGTGGCTAAATTTCAAAAATAAAATATATAACCGAATATATACATGTCGTCATCGTCGATTGTAACTGTCTTATATAATGATTACATTCGCCCTTATCAGCAACGCATTATGATATTGCTTGTTTTCGTTATTTTTTTGGTAGCCGCTGTATACGCCTATAGAGCCTACGCAAAACCATTGGTCGATAATAAACGAAATGCTAATATTTCAAACACTGGAAGTAGCGGAAATGGCGAAGTGATTATTTATTTGTTTTACGCCGATTGGTGTCCTCATTGCACCAAAGCCAAACCCGAATGGAATAAATTCAAAGCCGCCCATAATAATAAAGATTTTAATGGATACACAATAAAGTGCATGGACGTAAATTGCACCGAAGAAACCAACTCTAATTTCCAGATCATTCAAAAATACAATATCGACTCTTATCCTACTTTGAAAATGGAAAAAGATGGATCTCAGATAGATTTCGATTCCAAGATCACCAACGATTCTTTAGAAAAGTTTATTAACATGGTTTTGGTATAACCGATTTCGCGCCCTTTTCAATGAACCGCACACGCTCTTCTTGCGAAGTCGTTAACTTATAAACATCATACATCGATATTGAATAACATTCAATCTCGATTTCATTCGGAACGCGAACCATATTCACCTTTGTATTTAGCATCATTGAAACTAGTGTTTTATTAAAAATCAATAGGATATAATCAAATAGAGTCGACTTATCGGAAAACTCGATTTCCGGAGGAATTTCCTTACGCAATATTCCAAGAATTTCGTCCGGGTCAGCACCACTTTGAATGCATGGATACATCGGATAATTTAGGAATATCCCTCCATCCATATAATATTTACCATCTTTGAAAAACGGGGAAAACAAAAGCGGAAGCGCCGAAGATGCATACGCGGCATCGATTACTTTCCAATCTGGGTGTGTTTTATGGGAAATATCAACGGTTTCAAAACTCCCTAATTCAGTGGCATATAAATGTATCTCAATCTTGGAAACTTCATAAAATTCCTGCATGGTAATCGACATTGAAATATCCATTCCCCTGAATAATGGTGAAAACATTTCCTCTATTATTTTACAATCAAAAATCCCCTGTTTCTGAAAAGAATTTACTATAGTAAACATATTGAAATCCAATACCTGATTCCAAGGGCGTTTTATCAAATAATCGTCCAAGATTTGCCAATCGTATTTTAACGCCAAAACTACCGCGAATATTGCGCCAATAGACGTTCCGTAAATGGATTCAACGTTTTCTATATTCCATAACCCCTGAGCGTGACTTTCACGCAGTGCTCCGTATGCAATAAATCCCGTTCCTCCGCCACCAGGAATAACAATGTGTTTTATTTTTTTATTAGTTTCCAAGATCTTACATTCTTCAGAATCGTCCATATAGATATATTATGCACGCAATCTATAAGCTTTTTTCAGACGATTTATATCTACTTTGATGGTATAGAAATGTCGTGTTTTTTATTTGTAAATGACGACGATCGTGTGAATAAACTGAATATTGATGATCTATATGAAAATAAACAAAAACGCGACCTTAAACAATTGACCATATTTAATAAAATTCTGAATCGTTTACAGAATCGTATTAAATTAACTGCACGTAATAAAACCAACGAAACACATATTTGGTTCGTTGTTCCAGAATACATATTCGGCGAACCTATTTACGACAAAGGTGAATGTATTGCGTATATAGTTTCCAAGCTCGAATCCGATAAATTTCATATTCGATATATTCATCCAAATACGCTTTTTGTTTCTTGGTCACACTGGATACCGAGCTACGTTCGCGCCGAATTTAAGAAAAAGACGGGACTCATGTTGGACGAGCGCGGAAATGTCGTCGATAAATCGCAAGAGGATGACGCACAAGATCCCACAAAACTTCCTACGGATAAGAACGGAAAACCTCAAAAAGAATACACTCCTATAGCTAAATATAAACCCACGGGAAATTTGGTATATAATCCCGAAATGTTTGAGAAGATTGAGAAGAAAATATCGTTATAATATAAATAATCATGGTATCAAAATCGCAAAAAAAACATTCTCGCCGCGTTCCCAAAAACAAAACCCTTTCTAGATTTAGAGTGGTTGGCGGAATTGACGGAAAATCCGTAGTCGTTGAGCAGAAAATGGCGCCCGCTGTTACAAGCGATCATTTCTTTGAATCGACTGTCATAACCACGCAACCAAATACAAGCTCTGGTTATAGAGAAGTTGGCATAATTCACATTACTCATTCGCGCGGAATCAACGCCGCGAGAGCAGTAGGCACGGGACTCTTCAACTTTTTTGGCGCGCAGGGATTCGATAATACCATTTTTGATATAGCGCGCAACGAAGGTCTCGCTTTACTTAGGGATAAAATGAACGATAATAAAATCAACAAAGTATGTAATTTGAGGATGGAAACGGATAATTCGAATCCTAATTTGTTTGTTTTGAATTTATACGGAACGGCTTTACGTAAAGCATAATTGTATAATAAATAATATTTTTATACAATAATTAATTTATCACAGATTTCATGATATTTTTCACCGCGGTGCTCGGTTTTACATAAGGCGTCAGTGCGAAATTCGGGGAATTTGTAGTGGACGAAAATAAAGGTATTTGAGTGAATCCATTCGTTTTTATCGAATTGCACATATTACGATGAAGCGTAAGAAAATTCGCTGAATAATCGCTTGATTTAAGACAATCAATAAAAGTTTGAGTTAATGCTCCGAAATATTCGTTGGTAGAATCAGAATAAGCGTCCTCTGACGTTTGATTGTCTTTGCATCCGCTAAACATGTAAATTTGTTTATTTGGAATAACAACGTTGTTCGCTTTTGTCCATTTATAATACGTTGGATATGATGTGAATACATACGGTAAATCGCAAACAGTTCCGCTAAAGCAACTATCAAATAATAAAATGGCGCGACATCTCGAATCCGTTTTTTTAATTATCGAAAGAATAGTATCATCAACAATAAAGCCAGACTTGGAAAAATCCACAGGAACTATACATTCATCTCTTCCATCGCTTTCATCGCGATTCTTATCTTTAATATACGTTCCATGACCACTATAATGAAACCATATTTCGCTACACGAAGACGACGATAATACTAAGTTATTTAAATTATCAATTATATTTGCATAAGTCGGTAAACCGTTGGATTTAATGAAATTCGGATCAGTATTATCATGTAACATGATTATATTGGACGAACTGTAACCATATACATTTATTAGCATATCGCGTATATTAATAATGTCGTTTATACATCCGTTCAATCGATGCGGAGTATTGTAATAATTGCATCCAACCAAAACTGCCTTTTTAGACATTATATATTATATTAATATATTATTTTTCGCCTTCGCGTGGACTTTATTTTGAATAGGGGGTGTTTTTTTGAACGCAGATATTTTTTGGTAGAATTACCTCCGAATATACCACCTTTTACTCGACTGGATGTTTTTTCGTCTGGCGTTTCATTGTTTATCATACGTTCTAATATATAATTTACGCTTGTTTCCGAGCTAATACTACTAAAATTAGAACTGTTTTTGTTTGCGTTTGCCCAAGCGTCAATCGCAATGAATAAAATATCCTTATTCTGATTCAATATTCCATATATATATAAGGTATACGCTTCTTGACTCAGTTTTTGCGATAACTCATTAGAAACAGTCTGCATAGCATTTCCTATGGATCTCACTATTGCTTCTCCTCCATCGTCAATATGTTTTACTATTGCCGATTTAACGGAATCGAATATGGATTGTGTCATTTCAGTTGAACGGCTATCTAATCCCGTTAATAAGTCTTCTAATAAAACGCCTTGCGTCATTTGATTCGCGTCAGCAAGCGGACCGGTTGATGCAGTCAAGTTTCTTAAACCCTTCATTGCGCCACTAAGAGCGTCTGACGCCTTTTTTCCCATATCACTTCCTTTTCCGTCTGATCCTGATGCGGCTGGTGCTCCGCTAGCGCCTGATCCTGCGCCTGCTCCTGCGCCTGGTTCTTTAGGTGGCGCAACGCCGGATGCATTTGCAACTTCAACGCCTGCTTTTAACTCTTCTTTACTTAAACCAGTTGAAGCTGTAACTGCAGCTTCTGCGGTTTTAGCGTCAACGCCTGAAGCTTTTGCTGCTTCAGATGCTTGTTTCAACTTTTCTATAGTTATTCCTTTTTCGGCTAACACTTTGCTAATATTAATATTTTGATCTTTTGCTATTCTTTTCGCATCCTCTATATCTTTAGGATCAGCACCTAATGCTAGTAGTTCTTTCTCTACATCTTGTTCCGTCGCTGCCGCTGGTTCTCCTGCTGCTGCTGGTTCTGCTGCTGCGTTAGAACCCCCCCTTTGTGCTTTTGTTTTTCCAGATAATACTATTTCCAAATTGTGAATAAACTTGTCTTTTTCCGTTCCCTCTCCGCCGTAACCGCTAGTCAAAGCTAGAGATTCTTTAAATGCATTTTGCACAATTGGCGATATGCTTCCCATAGTTAAAATCGATCTAAACAATAACGGATTCATATAATCCGGGTTTTGCAATACATTCGCAATGCCAGAAGTTATTCCCGTTTTTAGCTCCGATTTTGCAATTTCGGATTTTAGTATTCTATCTAAATTTTCAACAGTCATATTCAATACTTGTTCTCTGAACTGTTTTCCTTTCGATGTATCCGCGCATATAATTTCAACCAGTCTTTTACTAGTATCCTCTAATATTTTCTGTCTTTCTTTTGCTGAATACGGTTGCGGTTCTGCCATTGTAAACTATAGTATCCTTATAAAAAATAAAATTGAATATGACATAAAAACATCTTCGCTTAATAAACGAAATGTATAATATTAAAATATATAAACCCAAGCATCATCTACCACAGGAATCGACGCCTAAAACAAAAAAGAAGAAGCAATTGTTGTCTCATAATGAAAAATCCAAATTATGGGATATATTTGATTCCGATAAGAAGGAAATAATAAATTCGTCGGATTCAGCGATTGAATGTGTATACGACGAAACGAATGTTAGCGACGACGCTCGAAAATGTTCACTGTGTAAATCCGTATTAATAATAATGGACGACGGTTTTCCCACGTGCATGAACAAAAACTGCGGTGTAATATATAAAAATATATTGGACTATTCACCGGAATGGAGATTCTACGGCGCGGAAGACAAAAACGCTAATGATCCTACACGATGCGGAAACCCGGTAAATCCTCTTCTGATGGAATCTTCTTTGGGCTGTAAAATTCTATGTAATTCCAAGTCGTCATATGAAATGAAGCGTATTCGTAAATGGACAGAGTGGGGCGCAATGCCTCATCGAGAAAAATCGCTATACGAAGAATTTCAGTTTATTACGACAATGGCTCAGAACTCCGGAATTCCGAAAATATTTATTGACGACGCAATGTCTATACATAAAGATATTTCCGAGCAAAAAATGTTCCGTGGCATGAATCGTGATGGCATTAAAGCCGCCTCGATCTATATTTCATGTAGGCTAAATGGATGTCCAAGAACCGCCCACGAAATTGCCGAAATATTCAATTTGGATAAAACGAGTGCAACCAATGGGTGCTCTATGGCAGTGAATATTCTATATAATATCGATAGAAGCAGTGATAGCAAAAACACAGTAGAGCTATGTTCAAGCACGCCGAGTTCTTTCGTCGATCGTTACTGTAGCCGGTTGAATATGAATTCTGAGCTTATAATGCTATGTAAATTCGTTTCGAAAAAAGTAGAGCAAACGGGTTTAATTAACGATAACACGCCCCACTCGATTGCAGCTGGAATAGTATATTTCGTCGCACAAACGTGTAATATGCAAACGACAAAAACCGACATAAAAACGGTATGCAATGTAAGCGAAGTGACAATTAATAAGTGTTATAAAAAACTAGAGGCAATCAAGAGTCAAATTATACCTAGTTGTATATTGGAAAAATATTCGCATTAGAAAAACCTATTGCCAACCGGTTCTATTGGTTTAGATGAATTATTTTTTTTGATAGAACATATATAATGATGTCCGAAAACATTATTTTGAATGCAAAATCCTATCCCAGTGTGGTATTCATTGTTCCTTACCGTGATCGTGAGCAACAGCTACAGTTTTTCGCGAGACATATGGATCATATACTCGAAGATACATCACCCGAGGATTATTTGATATATTACGTGCATCAATGCGATAAGCGAGAATTCAATCGCGGAGCAATGAAAAACATTGGGTTTATGGCAATTCGAGATATGTATCCAGGCGATTATCAAAAGATCACGCTAGTATTCAATGATTTGGATACCATGCCATATACCAAGAATTTCTTGAATTACGAAACTGTTCCGGGAACAGTGAAACATTTTTACGGATACGAGTTCGCTCTTGGAGGTATTGTCTCTATAAACGCGGGCGATTTCGAACGTATTAATGGATTTCCCAATTTTTGGGCATGGGGATTCGAAGATAATGCGCTGAATCTACGTGTAAAATCGGCTGGATTAAAAATAGATAGATCGCAATTTTATCCGATATATGATAAAAATATTATTCAATTTGCAGATGGGCTTATCCGAAACGTGAGTCGTGGCGAATTTGAGAGATACGTTCATAACACTAAAGAGGGTTTTGATTCTATACATAATTTGAACTATCAAATCGACGATTCTACTGGATTCATTCACGTTTTTACCTTTGATACTCTTATTGCTGAGGACCAAATACAAAGTGCGCCTCACGATTTGCGTAATGGTAATAAACCTTTTACTGTAGTCAATAGAAATAGACGAATGTTATTTAATGTCTGATGTGCGATTCTGTAGTTATATTACAGAATCACTGCATACGTGGTGCGTAATTTAGATATATTTTTTGTGTTTATTGTTTTGTCATTTGTTACTATGGACATGGGAGAATCCGATGACCACAATGACGCTAGCGGCTCTAGTAGCCCACATGGAAACAGCTCAAGCAACACTACATCAAGCAACACTACATCAAGCAACACTACCTCGAGCAACACTACCTCGAGCAACACTACCTCGAGCAACACTACCTCGAGCAACACTACCTCGAGCAACACTACCTCGAGCAATAGTTCGAATCCCATAAACTATCCCGTAAACGATCCCTCGAATAATGCGGTGCCTAATCCTATACCCCCTATTGTTACGTATACTCTTAACGAAACGATTGATATATCAGGAGCTTCAATTCATAATGAACAGGGCGAAGCCGCCGACGGATCAGAAGTAACACATACAACATTTACAACTACAAATCCAGAGCTCGACGTTCAAATTACGGAAAATCTCGCGGAAGTAGTCGAGTCCCATTATGATGACACACAAGCGAGTAGCCAAAATAAACAAATCTTGGACGAAATTAAAATGTACGCTAGTAAAATTCAATGTTCCGATTTCCACGGCAAAGGCACGATCGATGATTATACCGAATTATTCCAAGCTGCCGCGAAAATTGCAAATGAGAGTAAGCAAATGACACTCGACGTAGACATAGAGGGCTTCGACGATTTTTCCAAGGCAGCCGACGATTTGAGCGCGCTTTTCAGTGGTTTTATTATTCGCCTACAAAACGTCAATATTATTAATGATATTTCATTTTTAACTTCCATCTCGGTGGCTCTTCGTAAAATATGGAACTTATCGGAGGTGTTTGGTAAATTCAAAGAGACCATTTTGATGACATCCACTATCAAATTACCCAAATCAGCACATGATACTAAAATCGTTCTTGAAGGGGTAATGGACGAGATTAACTGCGCCATGCAATATATTACGCACTTTGTTTCGCCTTCCAGCACACCATTGGTGGATTCGGATTTGAGCGCCGAAGAAAAAAATGTTATCAGCGCGGCGGTTTCGACGATTGATAACTGGACGATTCTTTGCGATCAAGGCGTGAATATTGCCATGGCGAACGATCCCGATTTGCAGTATATTAAACAAGCCAGCAACGAGTTAAAAACCACGACGGTTGCTCTGAAAAGCGCCACGGACGCGTTAAAAGCCAAATTCGCCAGTTTCAATGTCACTATTACGAAACCTTAAGCGAAGCGTCCTGCTAATATAATTTGATGTAAAAATACATAAAATTATAACCACGATGCACTATAAGTAAAATCTCGCGATGTACATGGATCCGATGCAGCTAATACAAATGACTCTATATTCCAAATTAGCCCAAGATTTTTCGGGCACATTAATAACGAACCCTTGGAATTGGTTATGGATATTGCCTCTAGCGTTTTTGATAAAGAGCCCAATATTATATAAGATAGAAACTGCGATCTTGGAGCTCCGTTGGTTTTTTAGAGACCCAGACCAAGCCGTTATTTTGATCCATTCTCATAAAAAAACATACACAACAGGATATCCCGTGAAGACTTCGATAAAACCTCTTTTCAGCAATCGGTTTCAAGCTCTAATACATTATTTACTAGAAACGAAATCTGATGAAATGTCTTCTCTTATTGAGACAATGAAGTTTAATTTCGACGGATACGATGAACGCGATGTTGAGTATATATTGCTACCCTATAAAAATAATAAAATTTTACTACAAGACAATATTTCTTTGAAATTTTATAGCGAATCCACAGAAGACGAATCTTTACAAAACGGAGAGAAAGGCGAGAGGTCTAGACCACCTATGTCTTCCACGAAGCAATACTTTTTTGAATTAACAGTTCCGGGTTCCAAAAATATACCGTTATTGAAGAAATTCATTGACGATCGCGAAAAAGAATGGCTCGATAGGAAAAAACAGGATGGTCAACATATTATTTACGAACTTGTGAAAACGCAACAAGATGAGGATAACGGAAATATGAAACTCGTTCTGCAACAATATCCATTCAAGAGCAACAAAACATTTGATAATATATTTTATGAGAAGAAACAAGAACTCGTCGATTACGTAACCCCATTTTGCAAAGACACTGATCCTAATTCAGAAAAATACCTAGAGTATACTCGCGCCGGAGTTACGTTTAAATCCACGATTTTATTATATGGCGAACCTGGGTGTGGAAAATCCTGCACTATTCGAGCCATATTAAATAAAACGAAACGTCAAGGCTTATTGGTGCGCTGGTCTCTCCTTAAAAAATGCTCGGATTTTCGCACGCTTTTTCGGACTACGACGTTTAATGGCGTAGAATATGAACCCAAAGACTTGTGTTTTATTTTCGAGGATTTCGATGCCAATAATAACCGTGTTTTAAAACAGAGAGGAGATTCCGAACTATCGGACGTCTTGAAAATTATTAAATCGGAGGACAAAATAAATGTATCAACGACCACCGCTATGGCGGCGATACAGAGTGTAGCCGCCGCTTCTGCTATATCATGTAAAGATGACGATGACCTAACTTTGGATTGCGTTCTTAACATTCTCGATGGAATTATTGAGCTACATAATGCAATGATTATTTTCACTACAAATCATTTGGAGCATATTGATCCCGCTTTCTTAAGACCCGGACGTATTGATTTTAAATTAGAATTGAAGAAAATGTCCACGGAGAGTATTAAAAAAATGATAAAGTATAAGTTTCAGTTGGATTCAGTAGAATCGGAATCTTATTCGGAATATTTCAGTCAATTAAAAGATAATATACTCACCCCAGCTGAAATTCAAAATATTTGTTTTAGATATACCAAAACAGAAATCGTCAAATGCTTGGAGGAGATTATTCGTCAGTAAGTAACGCGCGATCCCTACCAGATTTCAATTCTAGAAACTTATATGTAATGCCTATATTCCGATCAGTTTCCCATATTCCGGACATTTTAATAACATATTTTTTCACAATAGGCGCAAATCCGGGGGGAGGATATATATATTGCTCATTATATGATTTATATATCTTTACATTTCCACTATGTAGCTGATTATGTAAAGAATAAAGCGGCGTCTTACTCGAATTATAGTATTCTTTATAATATTTCAAAATTTGTTTTTCTATATCGGAAAAAACATTCAATAATGGCATATTTAACGCGTGATATGGTTGAAAATATAAAATATTTTTATTTAAACCCGTTCTATCATTAATCGCTTGAAATTGCATAGGACACATTGTATATATTCCATTCATAGTTATATGCTCATTTGAAAATATTATTTTCGTAAATTCACCGTCCATTATGATATTTCGCTTTTTATCTAAAAAAATAAGATTATTTTTTATTATGGAAGAGTCGCCTGCGTCATATATATCATTTATATTCAATATAATATTCATCGTTATATTGAATTATCAAGTTGTTTTTATACTTATTTTGCGCCGATTATTAAACTGATGATTCATCATTCATCATCATCATCGTCAAAACCTTTGTAACACCCTTGATTGTGATGACAGCGTGGCTGTTTATTTATCCATTTCCAAATTTTGCTCTCGGTTAGGTTTGGGAAAATTATACCGTCATGATTAGAACTAAACTCTATCTGAATTCCGTCCTCTCGCTTTTGTTCGTCGGTTATATCCTCGTCATAAACGCGATTCATTTCAGCCAGAAGAACGTAGTAATCTTTTCCGCCAAACATTCCGTATCCTTCATAACTTGGTTCTTTCCAATAATTGCCCTTATTATTCCACATATAATAAGTGCGTTGTTCATATCCAGGCTTTTGATAACCATCTATGTAAATCGGCTTATCCGTATCTTGCGCTATCCAACTAAAGCAACCCATCTCCGATAATGTTTTCGTTTTGATTAACGCTAACTATTCGAGGCGTTATTTCAATTTTTTTACATCAATTTAATAAGGTTTAGGTCTTCCCGGCGGTCCTTCGATGCAACAAACCACAACGTCTGGCTGATATTTCGATATAATTGGCGTTTTATTCAAGGGGAATCCAATTTTATCTTTAATAGTATACGTTTGATCCGATCCTCCATAAGCCAATGCGTTTCCAGTAGCCGGACCATACGCCTTTGTATATAACCCCCCGTTATTGGTAATCGTGTTATATTTAAGGCGAGCTATACGGGAACTCGACGACACGCCGCCCTGTTGAGCAAACGAGGAATTATTCGGTTTATAATAAACCGGCATTCCGCAACCAATGGACGTTTGGCAATATGCGGTGCTTTGATTTGCGGCGTATTGATTCGACAAACTCGCATTTTCACCCGGTTTTACTGTAGAAACGCCCTTTCTAAGAAAATTGTATTGGTTCTGTTGAAAACTCTGGCAGCGACTTTCTAAATATTGCTTTGTAGACGTATAATAATTGTTTTTAACAATGCCGCTTCTACGAACCCTATTTAGAGCATTTGTAGCGACGTCCTGACACATTCCGTTTTGAACCATAGCTTTGCATTGCCCTGGATATTCATAAGTAGTATTCGGAAGAACAGGGTCTAAAGTGTTGACTAAACCTATTGAACTAGAATTTGATACCGCTGGATTTATTAAATACCCTCCGGGAGAATTGATTTCATCGATCGATAGAGATGTTCTAGGATTGCACGTTGTAATTGGCGATGTGGCAATTTCTCTACGATATATTTTCAAGGGCAGAGGTCTAGATTGTTTTACTCCACCTTTACTTCCGCGCGGATCGACAGAACCAATTATATTATTTAATGAAAGGTTGTTCGTAAAAGGTCTGTTTTTTTGTATAGACGACGTAATTTGATTAAACGTCTTTCCCTTCCAAGATACATATGGAACTTGATTGAAATTAAGAGTTGCAGACATATTTATTATAATATGTATATAAAATATAATGAAAACTGGAACTTATATTATTTTTGGATTATTGATTATATTTATTGCGATTTTGATAGGATTTCATTTTTTTGGATCTTCAAAAGAAGGATTTTATCGCGGGGTTTGTCCTCCTGGATTTCACGAAGATGGAGATAAATGTAAAACCGATGCAGTCAATTTGAACCAAGGTGACTGCGCGCCTGATTATCATACAAACGCCAACGGAACGTGCGACGCAAATTCAACGCCACAATATAAGCTTACTGAAAATTTACCATGCGAAAATGATTGGAAAAAGTATTCATTTAAAAAGGAAGATATATGTAAGTTGTTTTCGAGTGATTGTGATAATAAATGGATAGCGTTGAACGATTTTAGACGAAACACAAACATGATGGCAGGAAATTGGAATAGTGGCAAAATGTATTCTGATTATGATATTTTATTTGGCACAACTAATGCATCTCTGGTAGTAGATCAAGTTTGGAAAAGTAAACAAACCGAATTTGAAACTATTGCAAAAAATAAGTGTAACCCTCCGACTACACCCACTCCAAAACCTGAGGAAAAACTCAGTAATTCTGTTTATGTTAATTTTTCAAGAAAAATTTCATATGTTTAAACAAACAAAACAATATATAATAACGTATGGACTTGATTGAAATTAAGAGTTGCAGACATATTATAATATTTATACATATTATAATGAAAACTGGAAATTATATTATTTTAGGATTATTGATATTATTCATTGCTGTCGTTTTTGGTAACTCTTTCTTTAATGTAAGAGAAGGTAACGAAGAAGCGGTAGGCGGTGGTGGAGAATCAGGAGGTGCCGATGTCTCTTCTGACGCTGGAGCTGGATCAGCGCCTCAAGACGGCGGCTCTAATGCAGTATCCGACTCGGGAAATACGGGTTATTTTTTCCAACCTCAGTGTATATCCTCGGTAAAAGTAAAATCTCTTTGGCCGCCGCAAGATTGCCCAACAGATGGATGGGACGATACTCGACCCGGCGGAAAACAGCGATGTTATAAATGTGATCCCACAGATCCCAAAAAATACAGGGCTTCTGATACATATTGTCCTGGAAAACTTCAAAATAATGGGGCTGGATTATGCATGGGACTTGTAGGAGATCCGCCGCCGGATGTTTGTGGACCTGGAAAAACATGGGATGTTGCTACGTTAACTTGTAAAGATTCAAGTTCAGCACCTACACCAACACCTGTGGAACCTGAATCCGCATCTACACCAACACCTACACCCACGCCTGTGACACCTGAACCCGCGCCTGAGGAAAAATCCAGTAAATCTGTTTACATTAATTTTTCAAGCAAAATTTCATATGTTTAAACGTGCAAAACAATATAAACTTTTTTTACGATATATAACAACGCATGATACAATTTCAAGTTCCAAGAACATCCACTGAATTATATAAGCACATAGATTGTTCATCTAGCGAAGAACAACCTATTCCAATATTATCAAACTCCCTTTCCCATTATTTGTATGATATCAAAGAACGCATAGATGCTTATGAATATGAATGGGACGTATTTAAACGTTATACAAATCCCTATGAATATATACATACAGCCGTTCCACAAAAACGCAAATCGGTTTCGAAACATAAACCGCTATCAAGATCGTATTTCAAGATGATTGAATTGACCAATTTTTTTAAATTAATTGAAACCGATTCTCCGATAAAGTCGTTCCATTTGGCAGAAGGACCTGGTGGATTCATCGAAGCAATGGTTCATATGAGACGAAAAAAAGGCGATCAATATATAGGAATGACAATATTAGATAAAGATAACGACTCTTCAATTCCGTCGTGGAAAAAAAGCGAGAATTTTTTACGCGAAAATTCCAATGTTTATATAGAAAAAGGCATAACGGAAACCGGAGATATTTTATCACTGGATAATTTTGTATACTGTATTGAAAAATACGCTTCTTCTATGGATATAATTACGGGCGACGGTGGATTCGATTTTTCGATGGATTTCAATAAACAGGAAACTCATATAGCGAATCTTCTTTTCTCGCAAATAGCCTTTGCTCTATGTATGCAAAAACGAAACGGGTCGTTTATTTTGAAAATATTCGATAGTTTTATGCAACATACCATAGACTTGATCGCAATATTGTCGTCATTTTACGAAAAGGTCTATATTACAAAGCCGCAAACTAGTCGTTACGCCAATTCCGAAAAATACCTCGTATGTAAGGGATTTTTGCACGATTCTAACGAAGAATTTAAACCGTTTTTATATTCGGCATTTAAAAAAATGGCTGAACAGGACGATAATAATAGCGTCCATAGGTTTTTAAATATCCCATTGTCTAATTTTTTCACGACGCGCATAGAAGAATATAACGCTATATTTGGGCAACAACAAATAGAAAATATTTATTATACTATTTCTTTAATTGAAAACAAACACAAAAATGAAAAAATAGACACATTAATAAAGCAAAATTCACAACGGTGTGTAAATTGGTGTATTAAATATAATATTGAATATAATCAACAATTAACAAGCACAACCAATTGTTTTTTAACCATGTCTGATTAAATATGTTGAATTATAATATAATGAAAGTTTTAGTATACGGCTCGAACGGTTGGATTGGTGGGCAGTTTATTTCCATTTTAGAGGAAAACAACGTTACTTATGTATGCGGGAAAACACGGGTGGACAATGAGACGGCAGTTCGCCAAGAAATCGCGGATTCGTATTGCACGCACGTGGTTTCGCTCATTGGTCGCACGCACGGTTCGATCGGATCCACCAAATATACAACTATCGATTATCTGGAACAAGAAGGTAAACTCGTAGAAAATATACGCGATAATTTGTATTCTCCGTTGGTTCTTGCGGAAATATCACGAGATCTTGGAATTCATTTTACATATCTAGGAACAGGATGTATTTTCAAATACGACGATGATCATCCTTTTGGAAAAGAAGAGAGCGGATTCGATGAGGATTCTGATCCGAATTTCTTTGGGTCGTCCTATTCCGTCGTCAAAGGTTTCACTGATCGTCTTATGCGCGCATATAAAGACACCACATTAAATCTAAGAATTCGCATGCCCATTACGGGGGAATTGAATCCCCGGAATTTCATCACCAAGATCACGACTTATCCAAAAGTATGCTCCGTCCCGAATTCCATGACCGTTTTACCTGAATTACTGGTTTATGTCTTGGATATGATGAAACGTGGAACAACCGGAACAATGAATCTAACAAATCCCGGGTTAGTTAGTCATAACGAAATCTTGGATATGTACAAAGAAATCGTAGACCCCGATTTTGCATGGAAGAACTTTTCCCAACAAGAACAGCGCGCTGTCCTCGCAGCAGATCGATCCAATAACTTTTTGGAAACGGCGCGCCTGGAATCCATGTATCCCCAGGTCGATAATATCAAAGTCGCAGTGCGTAAGTGTTTGTTAACCTATAAGCGCCAGACATGTATGTTGGTGACCGGAGGTTGCGGATTCATCGGAAGTAACTTTATAAATCATTATTTTCCAAGGCACCCCGATGTTAAAATCGTGAATCTGGACGCCATGTATTATTGCGCCGCGGAAAATAATGTCTCCGAAGAAATCAGGTCAGATCCTAGATACGTTTTAATTAAGGGAAATTTATGCGATGGTGATCTTATGACGAAAATCTTGGAAACGTATCGAGTTACCTCTGTAATCCATTTTGCCGCGCAAAGTCACGTCCAGAATTCCTTTGAGGATTCTATCCGATTTACCCACGATAATATTCTTGGAACGCATACACTCTTGGAAGCCTCTAGAAAATACGGCGCCATCAAAAAGTTCATTCACGTCTCGACCGACGAAGTATACGGCGAGTCCATGAATACGGTTGATGAACAGCATAAAACCGAGCATTCGGTGCTGTGTCCTACGAATCCTTATGCTGCGACCAAGGCTGGAGCGGAGCTCATCGCTCAGTCGTATAATCACTCGTATAAAATGCCGATTATTATTACTCGCGGTAATAATGTCTACGGTCCAAATCAATATCCCGAGAAATTAGTTCCTCGGTTTATTGAGTTATTAAAGGCAGGTAAAAAAGTCACCATTCAGGGCGATGGAAGTGCCGTGCGTGCGTTTTTACACGTTAGTGATGTAGCCACCGCGTTTGAAACCATCTTGGAACAAGGATCTGTGGGTGAAATCTATAATATCGGATGCGACGAGGGAATGGAGTTTTCCGTCTTGGAAATCGCGCACATTTTGATAAATATGATCCAAGGCACCGAGGATTACGACCAATGGATCGAATACGTCGAAGATCGCCCTTTTAATGATCAACGTTATTATATTAGTAATCAAAAAATCAAGGATCTGGGATGGTCGATTAAAACCGATTTCTTGAGTGGATTGAATAGTTATATTCGAGGCTAAATCTATATATTCGTATCGACAATATAGATTTTATGGTGCGGGGGGTTTCTGAACCTTTATTTTCACCGTTTTACCAAGCGAAGCGCCAAGCGAAGCGCCAAGCGGAGCGGATGCGCTAAGACTTACGGTAGGCTCGGATGGCGAAAATTGTTCCAATACAATCTTGGTTCCCTTGACTTTACGTGCGATAGGAACAACTTTTTCCTCAGATTTTCCTTCTGTATCATCTTCTTCAGCTCCGCTTATCGCTTCACTTATCGCTTCGCTTACCGCTCCGCTTAGTCCCTTGTTCATAATCATTTTACCCACCTTTTCAGCATTCACACTACGCATCTTCTTAAATACGAAATATCGATTCATAAACGAAATACGTTTTTCTTCCGGCGTCATATCCGCCGCGGTCCCGTAATCCGAAGCCAGGCGTTTATCGCGCGACACATCCGTATTCATATTATCAAACAATTGATCGAATAATCCCGATCCCGCTGGTAATCCCATCGCTTTGGCTTCCGCCTCGGGCAAAACAACAAATCCATAGTTTTCCAAGACGCGTTCCACGTATTTGAAATTCACCAAATATTCGCGAAATACCTTATTAATCGATTCCTGATATACATCGATCGCGTATCCCAACGACATTTCGTCCTCGGGAAACCCCGTCTGATCGTATTGTTTGGTGATTTCGTAAATCTTCTTGTCCTCGCGCATAATCGTCATCGATTCTTCGCGCTTCTTATTTTTCAATACGTTAAACACAGTCTGTCCATCGTAGCACGTCCCCACGAAATACCCTCCTATGCGCGTGCATTCTGCCAAATTTCGGAAGAAGGAGTGCATCGATTTCGGGGATTCGAAGAAATAGTGCATCGCAAATTGACACGAGCTCACGTGAAATCCAGGTTCGCCGACACCATAGCGTTTATAAACACCTTCGCCCAGTTCCCCCTTATCTTTGGGACCTTGTCCAAATACCGCAAGCGTAATCTGCTTCTCCTTTTCACTAAATACGGCTTTACCACTACGAATATTTTCGCCACTATTGCCATTTACAAACAACGCACCTGGAATCGTCTTGTATTTTTTACGGGCGTTCAAATACCTAGCGCATGCTCCATCCAAATGATTCTCAATATTATCTTTGGAAATATCCACACCGAATACGAAACCTAGGTTCGCTGCTACCCATTTTGATAAATCTCCGGCTTTTCCTACCGCATAATCAATCAAAGTTGCACCTCGACTCGATGCCCCAATAATCACCTTTCGTTTCACATACAAATTATGGAAGTCGCGAAGAGATCGTGTGCTGGTATCTTTCCCAGAGCGATTATAATAGACATCCTCGTCCGCAGTAGACTCGGGAATTCCCTTCCCCGTCGAGATCATTTCCTCGGTCACCGGATTATGAATCGAGTGCCAGTTTCCATTAGCAACATGAAACGCATTTCCGTAATTCGGCTCGCCCATTCGGAGTTCGTTGGTTTTATCATAACGCACGCGCAAAGGAATCCAGCGCCAGCCCGCGGGCTTATCTCCATCATAGCGGAATTCCACAATCGTATCTTCCTCGAAATATTCGTGTTCCTCGGTCATCATAACCAAATCCTGATTCCCGTTATCCGCCAACATAATATTACAGATCGATGCAGATGGATCATAAGGATTCGTCGGCTGAAATGCAACGGGTTTATAAGCGTTTTTGTCGTAAGCATTGGTCTCAGAGAAACTCGGCAAATCGTCATTGATCAAGTTCATCATCGGATTCAGATATCCATGTCCCGGTTTTCCCTCTTCGAATCCACAGCGCAATACCAAAGTTTTATATTGAACCACGTTTTGAACCCCCGCCAAATTACGACCCTCTTGGAAAACATGGTGCACTTCGTCTTTTCCTGTCTTATCCTTCTTCACAGAAACCAGGAAATCAATCGTATTGAATTCTGGAGGTTTCCACTTCAGAGAAGCCTGCCATGCTACCTTTTTCAAAGGACCAGCGTGTCCAATACGATCGCTCGCCACTCCCATACTGGTCGGAGTGAAAATCAAACCATCCGTATTATATTCATACGATCCATCGCGAACCTTTGATAAAATCGTCGCACAACCGTTAAATATACTTATATCTTGGAACGAATAAAACTGCTTGCATTTAATCGTGAAATCGCACGGCGTTTTTTTGGAATCAGGCTTTTCCATAATCGAAATAGGTTTTAATTCAGAAACGAATTTATTCAGTAACGGTAGTCGAAATTTGTTTTCCTCATCTTCCGCATCCAACGGAACAAATCCTTTTTCGCGAACGGAAACGTTATGGATATAATAAATATCAAATGCCGCGTATAAATTCACAAATTTGCCATGTTTATCGTATTTAATATGCTCGCCGTCGATCAAACTATCTTGTAATTTGGCGTCTTTTGTTATTGTTCCCGTGAAAATCACCTGCATATTTGTATTGATCATATAAATACGCCCATTCGGTGCTACATATAATAGTTTGCGGTCGCCGTCGGCTTTATCCGTCACCGTATATTTTTCGCGAATATTCGGAACATTCGAGATGGTGGAAACGGGCTGTATATTCTCCAACTGCAAAGTAAATGACGAAGGACCGATGAAATCCTTGGGTTTGATATAACGCAAAACGTGGTCCTCTCCGTGAATCATCTTCATATAAGTCTGTAAAACCTGTTGCTGCTCGGAATAAGCAATCGGATAGCTCGTTCCTTGGAGACCAGTCAAAACCACGCGAATACACTTACGGACGGCTTCCAAGAGTGCAGCCGGATTTGCGTATTTAGTGCCAGTTCCTACGCGCATATTATCAATCTCCAGTTCGATCTCATAATGTTCTTGATTCGTAAACACTTTGGCTTCCTGAACCGTATAATGAGGAATAGGAACGCTTCCTCTGGCAGTTTTAATCTTGGAAGATCCTTTGACAATACTTAGGTCCGCGAAAACGGGTAAATCGGGGTGTGCAAAACGAACGCGGTTGATATAACGAAACAGCTTCTTGGAATCGTTCCAGCGAGCTATGATTTTCTGCGACACATCAGATCTCGTTGAGAAATCGCGCTCCATCTGATACGAAACCCTAAAGTTAAAATCGGGGAAATCCACGGCTCTCAACGGTTTGTCCTTGACCAGAGGTGGCATCTTCTGCGTGAATTTGATTTTCTCAGCGCTCGCAGACGCCGTCGATGGTAAGTCAATCAGACGCTGTAAATTATTCGTGCGGCAATACTCTTGAATCAGATCTAGACCCACAATTTCCGCGCGAATATTCGAAATTCGGGTTTCGCCTTCGCGGGCATCCGTATATTCATTTTGAATACGTAAAATACTCAAACCTTCGGTCTTGGACGTCGAGAACCCTGCAATCATTAATTGCTGAACCACATTGTCATAGTCGATTTTAGAAATCGATTTACCCACTCTAGAATTAGTTCCGAAACGAACCTCTAGTTCGCTAGTTTTATGGTCCTTTTTCAAAACAGGATTACTCGATAAATAGAATTCAACCATAGTCTCGAAATCCTCTTTTGGATTACGCTCTGGTCGTTTCTCTTGTTTTTCATCCTGTTTTTCCTCGCGTTTTTCTTGTTGCATGATAATAAATAATATATAATGCTGTTCATATATTATTTGGTTTACATATCAATTTTTCTTTATTAACTGTTCCGAAACTGGTTTTCCGCCGTCTTGTAACTGCATGCGGTTCAAATAAGTGCTTTCTTCTAAATCCTTCATTAAGGCGACGTGATTTGTATGTATTCCGCTATTTGTTTCCATCATCATTTTTAGACCTTCTTCGTATTCATCTGTCCCCGATTTCCGATAATTCGGATTCGAATTCATGATTTCTACGGCGCGTTTAATACATCCGTGTTCTACTATATCACATAACTGTTTCATATGTTTCTGATCTTGTTCTTTAACCCAACCGTCGCTTTCTTTTACATACGTAGTATGCCGTTTCAAATCTGTGCAATGGATCGGACGTTCCGTAATTTCCAGTTTCCCGAAAGCATTATTAATAATCTTGGACATTCCCCGTCGATTTCCATGTTCAGTTAAATATAAAACGTCATCCACCGTCGGATCAATCGATTTCAGGAATTTATCAAATGTTACCGCGTCTTTACAGTGTTCTTTCAGAAACATATTAATATTAATATTATTATTAGTGGTTGTCGCGTTCATAGTATTGTTATTCACTGTCGTGGGAATCGCGGCTTGTTCTTTCAATAATTGAATCACCAGATTTTGCGACATTACCATTTGTTTTAACAGACCACATACCTCCTCGGTTGATTTCCCCTGAATATCTGGCATCCCAGGTATCGAATCCGGGTCTTCATCTACGGTTTTATCTTTGTCCACTACAGGAGAACATAGCCCCTGTTTCTGATGTCGCCATAACCCGGAATGATATAAATACGTCCGACCGCATCCGCACTTAAAGCATTTATCGAGCGGGACTTCATACCGGCGAGTTTTGGTATCCTCATTGTATCTTTCCACACTGACCTTATGTTTACGGGTGGATTCATGTTTGGTCATATCACTTAATTTACTGCATTCATAGTCACATATTACGCATACACGTTTAGTGGCGAGTTTAGTCGCCAAATTCATGTCTAAGGTATATCCTAAAGGGATACAAGAAAACTCGCCGAAAAACGGACCGAAAAAATCATGCAGTCAGTTTTTTTGACTGAAAAAAATCAGTAACCCAACTGGCTCCAACAGCTTTTTTGCGTTTTTCTGAAATAAAATAGACCCTAACTTTTTTTTTGGACAAGAATTCTTGTCCAAGGTTTTGTCCAGAATGAAAAACATGGTCCGAAATTCTCGGAAAACTCGAGAAAACGTAGATAAAATTGAATGTATATTTATCATACAATAAGTTGGTAACTATCAAACAATGACGGATTTCAGTTTTATCAATGATTCCATGACTCGAAATAACATGGAAAACGGCTACGCAGCCGTCAGCCAACTTGAACTTTGGTCGTGGTTAAAGACATTTGAACCTGATGCAAATGACGGGTTTTATTTTAGTAGTCATCCAAACGTAACCCAAATAGGAAATAAAATGCATAGTTTACCTGATTCACCGGGACATTCTGGTTGTTCGTTTGCCTTTACGATGAGGCATCTACAATATATAGCCAAGAATGGGATGGAGAAGTATAAGAGGTTTCATGAGACCGGGGAACAATAACCGTAGCAGCATTATCCACCGGTAACCCAGGCAATTTATAACAGTTTTTCATGAAGAAATCTTATGATGGAAAACGGTAAGAAATTAGAATTCCCCGAAGGGCGGGAGGGGGTTAGGGGTCTGGAATCCGCTTCGCGGATTCTGATGACCGGGGGTTCCCTCTATATTTTTTATTCTTTTCAAAAATTGATACATTTTGGAACATGATAGCCCAATGTAAACCATTCATCAAAAAATGACCGATTATTCAGTTTATTACGAGACGCCAGCACCAATGTTTTCTATGGAAAATCTGCGCCCAGATCCGGGAACTAGAATATGTTTCAAAATAAAAGTATTCAAGCGATCTTTGCGTATCACTGTTTATAAAGATATTTCACTGGAAGATCTTTATATCAAAATATATAACGCGGTATATCCGGAGTTTTCAACGGAACGCCAGCGCGACGCTATTCCGCCTCCAAATACACTAAAAACAATTCCCAGACTATACGGCGTCTCTGTATTCAATAAGAATCTAGATATTGTCAACGTTCCGGTTCATCGATTCATTACATTGTCTAGTTTCATGCAAACCAAACCCGATTATTTTACTAACGAGGCGCTATTCGGCACTCCTACGTTTACTATTTACGCAGCAAATGAAGAATTTATTAAGCAGTTGCAATCACATGACGGGAAGTCTGAAAACAATTCTAGTTATTTACAAAAATTACTGGGATGTTATACATAGTTATCCGTGTCTTTTCCGAGATATCAAAATAGGATAACAAGGTTTATCCAACAAATTTCTCTTTTTATTCATTGTATCTTTGTATTTGTCTGATTTTATGAGCAAACTTAAAACGCTTTGATCGTGACGGTGTTCTCTGAAAGACGGATCATTTTGATATACAGACGGACTATCGTCTATTAAATGATAATTACAAGCAATCGAATACCAATCGTTCGCTAAATAGGTTGTCAATGACGTTTTTTTAACAATAATAATTCCACTTTGATATTGTATAGAATTCTTAATTTCATCAGTGTCCATATTAAATTCTCGCAATATATCCATTTTATTATATTGTTTTTCGTTGTGCGACGTTGATGTATATAAAATATTACATTCATCGCACCGTTTAACGTATTCTTTCAATGTATCATTGCTTCCGGATTTCATTTCACACCCCGAGTCTAAATAAAAAAGTATATCATTTTCATTCATCTGTTCGAAAACCTTTTTCATCAAATAAGGCTTCCATATCCAATATCCATAACCTCTTTTATGACTTTCAATAAAGGCTCCGTGCTTCTCCCAAAATTCGGTGTCGTTTTTTAGGTCCGCATCTGTAAACTTGACTACTTTATCAAAAAACTCTGTTCTAGAATATTCATTTGCTATTCTATTAACGGCGTCGTGATAATTTGTACTTCCGCCACCAAATGATAATGCCCATATTTTTTGAGTCATATAAATAATTACTGTTATTTTATTCTGTATCAAATATATACATTTGGACAAAGTGTATAAATTTACATATGTTGCGTTAAGAGGGAATCGAACCCCCAGCTCAACCTTGGAAGGGTTACATGTTACCACTACACCATTAACGCCCTGGTTCCGAGTTACCTGGATCGAACAGGTGACATTTTGATCACCGCGCAAAAACTACTACAGTCAAAAGCTCTACCACTGAGCTAAACTCGGACAATATGTTTTATTAAAACGTCTTTATATTGTTTTTTCTTCATTACATAATCGCGCATCGTAAAACAAACCAGAATATTATCAATGGTATCTGTATGCATAAAGAAAGACTAAAAAATATACACAATCAATTACAAATACGTTATGGAAGTTTCCAAGAAGAATTACCCGAACAATTAATGGTGGCTAAATATTTAACGGGAAACGAGCGCGTCTTGGAAATTGGAGGAAATATAGGAAGAAATAGCTTAGTGATTGCGCATATATTAAATAGCGTCGGAAACACTAATTTCGTATCCATTGAATGCGATATTCAATCGGCATATATGTTGAAAGATAATCGCGAATTAAATGGTCTTAAATTCTTTATAGAAACACGCGCACTATCCAAGCGAAAATTAGCGCAAAAAGGTTGGCGAACTATTGTATGCGATAATTGCCCGAGCGATCATGTTAAAGTAAACACAATAACGATTCACGAATTAATCGCGAAATATAATATCAAGTTTGATACGTTGATATTAGACTGTGAGGGGGCGTTTTATTATATTTTAAAAGATATGCCGGAAATTCTGGACGGTATTGTTATGATTATTATGGAGAATGATTATTTTGATATATCAAACAAACGCGCGATTGATAAAATCCTTTCCGATAAAGGCTTTCGCGTTGAGTATTGGGAACACGGCGGATGGGGTCCGTGTTATTATAATTTTTACGAAGTTTGGCGTTTAGTTGGATCGAAAATAGAGCCATTATTACAATCTACTCCAGAACTCGTCCCGCAACCTACTCCGGAACCTATAATTGATGTTTCAGGTAAATCGTTCAAAATACATATACAGCAGATTCCTAATTTAATAAATTCGGATCATCAACCATCGAGTATTGAATTAAAACAAACAAACAAAATAGACGATTCATCAATCAAAGTTAATAATTTAAAATTAAATCCCGTTAATCCCATTTCAACTGATTCATGGAGGGCTCTAATACAAAATCAAGCATTGTCACACCAACAAATCAGACCCATACACTCCATTTTTCGTAGGTAAATCACCATTTACAGTGATTCGAAATAGATTCATACCAATCCGACTTTTTCCATTTATTATACAATCCCTGTTTTATATCAACACCAATATTTTCAGCCATTTCGATCAAATCGTCCACTTTATAATTTGAAGCGGCTTTCAGCGGCTTATCGGGGTTTTGATCCAAACACATTTTCCCGGTTTTAATTTCCAATATACGCTCGGGTGTCAATGGAATAGACGACACTGAAACATGTCCGTCCTTTGTTCGATTAAATAAATATGTATCAACGCATTGATCGTGAATCGGATAAAACTCCAAATAAGTCTTTTCGTAAACAACGATTGCGCGAAACTTATAATAAGCGCATAATGCGTAAAAAGTCTTCCACGACGTTTTCTTATCGATCATAAGTTCAGCCATGATTTCTTGTATTCCTACGTTCGACATTTTACTGAAACAGCGTTTAAAATGCGCCGAATCGTGTCTTATATAATCAATGATTTTTTGTTTTTCGGTAAGTTCAACGTTCTTATATTTATTTCCTATCGCCCAATATTCGGCTTCTCCATGATAAGCCACATAAGCGCACCAAAATAACGAATCTTGTTTCACAGGAGAAAAATTCACTGGGCTCGGCGTTGACTCCGTCAAAACCGGTTTCAACTCAACCGGAACATCAACGCGTAACGATTCTTGAAATAACATCCATTTTTCCAAATCCCCAATAGCGGAAGCATCATCAAATTTATTATGTTTATAAAAAATTTGATTCAAATAAGAATAAACTGCAGTAGACATTACTTGGATGAGCTATATGATATCATCACTTCGTCTTTATTTTCTTTTTCGGTAAAAAATGTATTCTTAAATTCTTCCTTTTGATATTCTAGCCATCGCAGTGAGGACTCTTGGTCTTGGATATAGTGAACGTATTCCTTAATTTCGGATAATGTTTCAAGCGGTAAAAAAGAAAGGTTGATAAACACACCGCTCTTATTCTCATTTAGTTTCACCAAAGCATTCGATTTCAGTATTTTTAGTATTTCAATATGTTGTGTCTTATTCATTTGTTCTATTTGCGATTTTAAACATTCCAACGAAGCAGCTGCGCTAGTCATTTTATTAATACAATAAAAAATATTTATATAGTTTTTATTGCGCATTATTTATACATCGTGATCACCATCATCCGAATCGTCGCCTCCGAGAACTCGAATCTTAGGCTTTTTCTCATTATGTCGGTGATTATCCGCTTTAATATCATGCACAAGAGTTGCAATGGCACAGATACAAATATCATTCAATTCGTATCGAACGCCTATCACGCGAGCCGCAATTTTATCACTTTCCTTGACATTTTGAAATCGCTGATCGACATGATGATGATCCCTCGCAATAAACACAGTAACAGGCATATTTCCTTCATCGTCTATAATTTGCGCATGTATTCCAGCCTTTGTAATAGTTTTTACACTACATTCCACCAACATACCCTCGACGGGCATGCAAATCATACATTCAAACGCTACGTGATATTCAATTCGATCAGCGGCAATAGTTCCACTCGAATAATTTAATACCTTTATCGACGACGGCTTTACGAACCCTTCGGCAATACACTTTCCCGAGACCTTTGATGCGATCTTATTTTCCAGATTGGGTTTAATGTTTTTACCGATTTCAGTTATTGCTAATACCACTTTGGTTTCCAAAATAGACTTATTATAGACGCCATATATTTTGCGTTCATTCTGATCCTCGGTCTTATGTTTTGGTTTTCTAATTGCGACGGACGACATGTGTTATGTATAGTATAAAGATTTTATATTGTTTGTTTTGTTTCAATTTTACTGTAGATAAAAAAACATATATACACTGATGAACATTTCTCCAACTTCGTAATGAACTTGTGAAATTCGCACACTGCGTGTGCGTTTTAATTGATTTATCGGTAACGTTGCCCTTGAACACTAACCGCACTTTGTGCGGTTTATAATGTTCAAGGGTGTATACAAATATACACGTTTTTTATTCCAACTCACGGAGCGATTCAAACGCAATTCCTCTCAAAGAACGACTCTATCTCGTCCTCGTCGTCATCCTCAAAATCGCACCAGTTCTTGGGCTGCTTTTTCTTCTGTTTTCTAGGAGAGCCCGAGGAACGAGGAGAAACTTCCTCCGAGGAAGACTCCATGAGGGCAGCGAATTTTCCGCCGGGCGCATCTGAAACGGCGGGCTTGGAAATCTGGGCAACCTTCGCCGAGGAAATGTCCCGGATCACCACTGTGCAATACGAGGGCAAATGCCCGATATTGCTGCATTTGCTGCAGCAATTGCTCATGATCTTCGGACAGCAAACTCTCCCCTTATCGTTGCGAACGAGGTGACCCTCGTAAACGGTCTTCGACTCGCCCGTGTTCTTGCAGTGAACGCAAATCTGCTGCTTGGTATCCTTCTTCTGGGCACGCGACATGTTGATGAACTGATAAATTGATTGGATGGATTGTTTTTCATTCAAAACGAAAAAAGTGTTTCAATTTTTTCTTATTCATCAACGCCTTCATTTCTTACGTTTGTCTATGATATTTACTTATGTCTAAAAATGCCGTGGTTTCAGGATCAAAAAACCATGATTTTCCTTCCATTTTATCGACGTGTAGTTGTCGTAATAACATTTCTAACATCACGCAAAATCCCATTTGGTGTATTCCTTTCGAGGTTTCATCCGTATATTGTTCTTTAATTATAAAATTCAATCGTTTAATTACGTCCGATCGTATTTGACTTTCTATGCGCGTTCCTGTATTGTTATGTGATTGGGTCATATCCTTTACCCTAAAAAACGACTTACCCTTATCTGTAGTAGTCGAATTTATAAACCCGACCATATTTGCATATGGCAATGGCGTAAATTTACCTTTCAATGCCGGCATAAATAGTCGAATTTCCTCGGATTCTGCTTCCGTCCATAATATTGGATCTTGTGCCGATTTCAAAAACACCGTCCATTTATCATTCTTTGAAAGAATAACGCCCGTTCGATCGCCGGCAGCAATTATCTTTTCGTCCAGATATGATTTAATTAACCCTTCTAATTCGGTTTTAATATCACGCACCTTGGAATAATAAAAAGAAACCAATAATAATTTTTGATTCCATGGTAATAAATCAACGATACGTCTCGCCATATGATATTTTATATCATTAAACCCCAAACCGTGTTTTAATTGTAACACATTAACTACTTGACTTGCGTGTTTATACCAATCCTTTTCTCCTTTATCGATTTTATGCGCACTGGTTGCGTGAACAAAATTGGCGTTGATTTCTCTTAATAACGCGGCGTATTTATCCTCAATTGAACCCTGTGGCTCAGCGCCCGTGCGTGGTGACATTTCATACTCATCGGGTTCTTCGCTTGAGGGAAAAGATTTGGGCACTTCCATTTTCAAAACGTTATGTTTAAACTCAATCGGCGTTTCGCGTTCGTATATTGAAATAGTTTCGTCGTTTATTTCCACGGGTTGAAACGAATAAACGTCTTCGCGATTCACCAAATTTCCGCGTCGACCGTATCGATCCGTTAAATATTCGTTTTTATTCTTAATAAAATAAGTGAGTGTGGAATAAATCTGTTCTACGGGATATTGTTTTACTATATTAACTGCGTTCATTAACGGAATGCGTTTATAAAATGCCTTTTCTTTGAATAACTGACGAATGCGTTCTGATATTCGCGTATGATTTACATTTACAAAATCATTATTATACGTATCTTTTATAACATCGTTCGGTCCTATGGCGGCGGTCGGATTACACTTAAAATCGCAACTATCCATATAATCGCATATATCAGTATAAGGTCTATCGCCAATTTTATATTTGATTGATTTTCGACCCGTGGATAATTCAATATCAATATTTTGATTCGCTGCCAAAGCCGTGAGTTTATCAATCGTGAAATTAGTTTGACCAATATTCAAGAGACAATCTACAGCGGACTCTTTTAATAGACGCGTAACGCGCCCGATTTGCATAGCCTTCCTCTCAGCGAATCGATATAAATACAAGTCCGCGGACTCTTCCGTTGGCGCGGCTTTCAACATCGTTCCGTGTAAATAAATCTCGACATTGCGTAGTTCAAAGGGGAGTGAACAATGACTCAAATTTCGAACAGCGCGACCAATAGTCTGTTCCACGCGGTTCATATTATACCAAGGTTCCAAGAGGTGAACTTGGCGAATACACTTAAAATCCAAGCCCTCTGACCCAGCCTTGGAAATTAAAATGACCTTGACCTGTTCGCCATTCGCGTTTTTATCACTTACTACGTATTTTACGTCTTCTGCATTCTGAGGCGAAAACTCTTTTTGACCTGTGATCATAACGTATTTTGCCTGGGAAAACTTGGCGCCCTCAGGCAATTGCGATCTTGGTTTCATGGTTACAGCATCCAATGGTTCGACAATAGGTCGCCCCTCAGCGCCGGATTTAAATAAAGGCGAGGTTTGTGTAGCCGATCCGAATCGAGTAAATCCCATTTCTTCCAAGGCAAGAGCCAGCGGAACTAAACCACCGTCAATATATTGAGAATATACGAGGACTATTCCTGTAGACGCACGAATAACCTCGCAAATCTTGGAAATCTTGGCGCTATAAGACCCAATAACGGCGGGGCTGAATATGCGACCGTATGATTCCAAAATCTCGGGTTTATAATCAAAGTTATAACGGCGCGGGACAGCCGACCGAGTTTCATCTACGTAATTCATTACGCTATTAAGACCCCTTTTTCCGACAATGGTAGAAAGAGGGTTTTTAATATCATCTTCGTCATCTTCGGGTGCAACCAAGAATTCGTCAAACGTATCTATGTCAGCCATTTTTCCTTGCGCTAATCCATCGTCTAGTGCCCGGCTAGGATAAACTATATTCAACGCTTCTAGCGGCATTTTAAGTCTACGGAATCCGAATCGGTCCATTTCCTCAAAGACAAAATTCTCGTTCATTTCTTTGCGCATAGTATCAATGATTAGTCGATATGCCTTTTCTTGGTAATCTCCGGCTTCTGTTAAATAAACCGGCACGTGATTCAGTGAAATATCGATGACTTTTCCATTAAGTTGCACCTTGGGATAAAGAATCATTTCCTGCGGTTTAACAAATCCAACCGCCGCGCCGATACGCGCGGCAACCGATTCGCCAAATCCGTCGATTGCATTCGTAGCTTTTTCCAAGATTGACTTACTTTCAGAAGTAGTGGGCTGCGTTCTAGTAAAAGTATGCTCTGGAGCAAAATCCGAGGGATATATACGATATGGAAATGTATAGGGGTTTTCGCCGCGAATATAGGAAACGTATCCAATCATTTTACGGTGTAATAATTCACGCCCACCCTCTCTTGCGTCGGGTCCGCTTGATATCGCAGCTAAAAAATCGCCATTTTTATCAAACACTTCTTGTTCAGTAATAGTTCCACGCCCGTCGTTCAAATTCATGAGATTTGTTAGCCAAACAATCTCTTTATAGGAGTTATACATAGGCGTAGCCGATAAAAGCAGAAATCGAAGCGATTCACTATATTTGGCGAGTTTGGTTAGAATCTTGGCGGTTTTCCAATCGCCTTTGTTTTCATCCGCCAATCTGATATTATGAACCTCATCGATTACCATCAGCCTATTATCGAAAGTATCTTTGATTTTACGTATTTCCATTTTTTTCTGATCTTCTGCGGAATATCCGGAATTTAAAGGGATCGATGTTTTCTTAGCCACGTAATTTGCGAGTTCTGTATAACCCATAAACACGTAATATTGATTTATAATACTCTTGATTTGACTAATAACGCGATCTCTAGGAACGCCCTTTAAATTCGTAGGATTTATTTCTTTGATAAACGCGCTTCCGGAACAAGATTGTAACGTCCATAACCCGTCCTTTTCCACTAGACCGTTTTCATTAAATAGCTGCATGCGAAAATTTTGCTGAACGTTAGGAGAAGCTACTATTATAATACGTTTTCTGATACCCATTTGTTTCATATAACCGCGCATTTCCTCTGTGATTCCGATAGAACTACACGTTTTTCCAGTGCCGAGACCGTGATACAAGAGCAAACTATTATACGGTGTTTGAAATGAAAGGAAATTCTTCACGAAGAGTTGATGGGGCATAAGTTCGAATTGAGCTTTACATAAAAAATTAGCATGGTCTTTAATCGACTTAATTGATCCGTCATACTGAAAATCATTAAATTCCTTACGTTTGGCGATTTTAACCGAAAAATTCGGATCATTTTGATCGGGATATAAAAATCCGTATTCATTCGATGTATCCATTCGATTGGCTTCGTATTCAATCTTTTCTTTTTGGCGTAAATAATTATTCGAAGTTTTCGGAACGGCTGCGAGTGCATTATCCAAGATAACGGTTTTATAATTTTGAATAACGGGAGCAGTAGACGCAGGGATTGCTAACGATTTATCTAATTCGGCGTCTAATAACGTAGGCTGCAATTCCTGTAGTTGCGTTGAATCTTGAGGTTCTGGTTCAATAAATGGATTGGTCGCTGCAATTATTGGCGTATTAAAATCCTTTTTCTCTTCTATGGTAGGATCAACCACTCTCAAAGGTTGTTCTTCTACCACGGTCAAAGGTTGTTCTTCTACCACGGTCAAAGGTTTATTAGTTGCAATGGGTTCGAGTTTCACAGGAGGATAGGTTTCGCAATTTCCCGTTTTCGGATTACGGCGCGTTCCTCTAGCACACGGCGTTCGTCTTTTTTTTGTATTGCCTTGGTCTTCATTGGCAATAACAGTCTGATTAGCAACAACGGTCAATGGCGGTTCTACGAGAGCCGCTGGTTTTGCTAGTTGAAATCCGTTTTCAATATCATAAGGTTCGCATTTCCCCGTTTTCGGATGTTTGCGCGTTCCTCTGGGGCAATTTACACGACGTTTTTTTGTTAACGCTTTAGTATTATCAACAATGTCAGTCACTTCATTTACAACTTCAGATTGAGGTCGAACTTGTAGAGGATTTTCCTCTAAACGAATACTTAACGACGGAATGGATTCAATTATAGATGAATCCAGTTTTAGTTTATTTTCACTCATTATCTAAAATATACGTATATTATTTATGCGTATATTTAACGGTAGATTAATTTTCTAGAATAATATATTTTTTCAAAGACTGATTCACTTTGGTAATCAATCGTTTCTTTTCTAAATTATAATCGCGAATACATTCTACGCACTCTTCATAAGATTTCCACTCCATTTTACTGACTTCTGTGCGCTCATAGTTTTCCATATTCAATGTGTTATCATAATCCATATACATTAAATAATATTTGTGTTTATAAGATTTATAATTCGACCCAGTGAATATCTCTTCGTAAGGCATTACATTTTGAACGTTTTTAAGATTCCCGACGTTATAACCAGTTTCTTCACTAAATTCGCGCAATGCGCATTCAAAGTCTTTCTCCTGATAATTACGTCGTCCTTTCGGAAATCCCCATTCGGTTTCTTCCCACATACCGCCTTTTTTGTCGCTTTCGTCGATTAAATCATTCAATGTATAAAAATCGTTTTTCACCAAAATACCATTGACCAAGGTGTTATATTTTTCGCACGAAACCGACTCTTCGTTTTTATATTGAGCCGAAATGGCGGCTTTTCCCCAGAGGCTCTCCCAAAGCGCATCGAAATCACCACCTCGCATCAAGTTTTTTTCATCTATAGTCATTTGAGTCAACATATTCAAAATATAATATTTATTGAAAACCGAGTATTTTCCGCGCATAAAATCAATATGACCTAAAGTATTGCGCCTTCTGATCATAAGATATTGTGGAACGCCTAGATAAATTCGAAATACGATAATCCCAATACTCGTAATGGGGATTTTACACTGATGAAATAGATGCCCGGGTTTGCCGCAGTTATTACAATAGTTTGGTTCGCTCATTTTTTATAATATAAGATTGCTGTTATTAGTAGTAGCGATAACTTTAAGTGGATTTTTGTATTAGTGATTGCGAATAAAATATCGAGTTATTGTATATACTAGTAACAATTATAATGACATTTGGTGGGGATTTAAGTTCGCATCCTATATTTAAAAAAATATTAAGTCTTGGATATGAGTTTGAGACGCATGACATAATCAAATTTTCTCTACACGATAATGGAACGAGTCTTGTAAATGCGGACACTATTCTAAGAACATTAAATAGCAAGATTAGCGAAGGTAAAATAAAAAAGGTAGACGATAATTATTTAGCCCTTAATGTCCAATTCGAAGGCGATGTCATAAGTGAAGAACAGGAAGAAGAAGAGGAGGCTCTTTTAGATGAATATATGGAAGCGTTCCAAGATGAATCGGAAGAAGCACAAAATGCGCGTGAATACGAAGAGCATTTCGGAAAAAAGTCCAAGAGCAAATCGCCAGAAAAGGACGCGAATTTCGTCAATGAATATTTTAATGAAAAACGCAAGGGCGATAATACCAATAATATTAAATTCCAAGTTACAAACGATATTGGAGATGCTGATTTCGCGAAAATGTTAAAGGCGCGTTGTAAAAACCTGACGATTCCGAAGAACGACATGTATCTCTTTAAAACCAATACTGGTAAAACCTACGACCTTAAGTTTACGCGCGGACTCCCGGATTGTCAGACGTTTTCGGGCGTCGAATACGTGGTTACTTATTATAATCCCAAGCGGGAGAATTCGAATGTTGTAGTAGATACATTCATCGACGCGTGTAGTCGCGTTATAGACCATTTGGCAGATATGAAACAAATTGGCGGAGAATTAATGATCGCCAAGAATAACGAAAAGACCGAATACGAGACCATCGGAGATTTGAAAAACCATAGACATATTTATAATAAAGAGGGCACTAATTTATATTATATGGATGCCTATGACGACGAAGAAAGTAACGAATGGTTAACGAAACGCCAAGTGCTAAGCGATGTTATATTTACCATACAAATGACGTTTCGCTGCCATGCCGACGATGCGCTTGATATTATGAAACAGATATTGAAACAAAATCCCGCGAATGCACGACACGCCCGCGCATTTATTCGAGAACAGAAAAACGAATTATTATGTATTGAAATCTTGGAAGGAATAGTAAATCAATTATTTGTTAGATTCGACGTAGCAAACGACACCAATATTATGGATAATACCAAGATCAGTAAAACTCTGAAAACATACGTCTTTATGATTTTCTATAAAATTTATTATTACATCGCAGGTCACGCGGATATTTTATACGATAGAGAAGAGACATATTTAAAGGATTATTTATCATTTGCGTCTAGGCACTCGAATTACGAGCTATACGAACGTGTGAAAGATATATTAGATAAAAAATTCAACGTCACGGATAAAAAAAAGATACTCAAGTTATTCTATCAATCCGATATTTTAAAACCATTTTATGAAGATTTGGAACCAGATGATAAGGATCTTGATGAAGAGGGGAACTTCTTATACGGAGAACCATTAACTGATGTCTTGGAAGAAACTGATACCAACTATGGTAATCCTATGTATTCATTGGCTTCTTATTTTACACATATTGAAGAAAATGATGCGGATTGGTTTCATGAAGCAAAATTAGACGTATATTCTACCACGTTTGGATTAACAAATGACAATATTATGTTTGAAAACCGATATTTCGCGTCCGAAATTCTTGTATATTTAAGAAATCAAGTGGATAAAAAAATCAGCCCAAATGGAAGAAATGGCATGGATGTAAGTGATATGCATAGAGCAGTAGCTGCGTTATACGGAAACAATATAAAACATATGATGAATTTAAAGCTCGACACAGGTAAGAAAAAGTTTGTTCGAAAGCATAACCGAAAAACGAGATCGAAGAGGGCGTCTTTAAAAACCAAGAAAACCAAAGGCAAAAAACCTTTGAAAAACTTGTCGAGAACCCTTAAAACAAATAAACCGAAAACTAGGGTAACCCGGAGATCTGCAAGTCAACAATAATCAGTAAGGAATTATAGCCTAGATAAAATAAAAATAGTCAAACTCGCCTATTTTTATTCCTCTGACAATTTATACAAATAATCATGATGTCATTCGATGCCTCACATAATAATCATAAAAAATTCACCGATTTGCCTCCCGATTTTACGCCCCTGAATGCCGAGAAATTCGACCCCGAAGTCTGGGGACCACATTATTGGTTTTTCATTCATACTTTGGCGCATACCTATCCCGCGACACCCACATCGGTGACCAAACGAAAATATTATGACTTTATCCAGAATTTACCGCTCTTTATTCCCAACCCGGAAATCGGAAATAAATTCGCTACTATCTTGGATAAATATCCGGTTTCGCCGTATTTAGACAGCCGCGATTCATTTATTCGCTGGACTCATTTCATACATAATAAAATCAATGTGCTACTTGATAGAGAAGAGATTTCGTTATTTAAAGCCTTGGATAATTATAGAGCGAATTATAAACCCAAAGATATAAAGATCACAGAGAGATTCCGAATACAAACGCATTATGTATATTTCGCATTTGTTTTGATATTGGTAATCGCGATTTTCGTTTTTTATAAATAGCAGCATCATGGAACAATATAGTTATATATCATATATAATATGCGCATAGAGATCATTATTTTTTTAATAGCCGCCGCGGTTATATTTAATATTTATACCGAAGGAAAATACTTGAAACAGGTCCTTTCTATGAAAAAATATTGGCAAATCGGAGGCGTGATTTTAGGCGCGCTTTTCATTTGGTGGTTATTTAAGAAAAACCCCGCTCATGCACAAAACATAATAATGTCATCCAATGAATATTTAAAATATTTACCCGTAGATAAAAGCACCGCGTCTATGTTAAGTCCGATCTTGGATTTTACGTCAAAACATAGCTTTAACGGGGATTCAAATTCGAGAAATCCCATGTTACAAATGCCTACGGGTTCTCAAGAACGCATTATGCGCTCAGGACTTACGCCTTTAGGTTCGGCACAAGTAGGCGGCTCAACGCCTTCTGTGCCTTCGGTAACAAAGACCAAACGTTCAGTAAGTGAAACCAAGAAGAAATTCGTAGCGTCGAGACAAAACTGGAAATGCGGCGATTGCGGAGAACAACTCAATGCATGGTTTGAAGTAGATCATAAGATCAGATTAGAATACGGAGGTAGCAATCACGTTGATAATTTAGTCGCTTTATGTCGCGAATGTCACGGAAAGAAAACGACGATTGAAAATCTCTGATCAGGGAACTGATAAAATCGCATGTATTATATATATAGTTTATAAATATAATACATGACACAAAAAAGACGTAAAATAACAGGAGGAGCGACGACTACATTTGGCGAAATTCTACGGGATGTTATTACACGATACGGATCTATGATAGCAGCATCTATATTTGTATGCATAATCGCATTTTACGCCATATCCAATCCTACAACCATCGAGCTCTATCCCCTTACTTATATGCTTTTAATAATAACTCCGATTATAATGGTATTTGCAATAACAATGAATCTTTTCGGTAACTCGGAATACGTAATGATATTTGTGAAAATAATAGGCGCTGGATTTCTTCTTGGATTAATAGTTTACATATATACACTAATAAGCGGAAAAGTTGCTTTTTTATCAGGAGCACCCAAATATATTATATATACGTTTATCGGTCTTCTTGGACTGGGTATATTTTATAATTCCCTTATTAATTATTTATCCAGGCTTCAAGGTTGGGGCGGGTTTATAGCGCAACTTATCTTTTATATTCCTTGTGCGTTATATGACTTTTTATTGTATTTATTAGATCAAGCGAAATTAACACCCGTATCGGTATATATATTAATCGCGATCGAAGCAATATTAATAACCATATATTTCGTTTTACCTTATTTAGTAAGTTCGTCAGTAAACGCTGAATCAAATGGTAAATTATTAGTGAACGACCCCATTTATTTAGATAAAAACGCGACCACTATAGCAAATAGCGATGATTTGATTGTTCCTCAATATATGCAAGATTTATCGAATCCAACAGATAATGTTTTACATAGAGCCAATTATTGTATATCCATGTGGACATATATCAATCCCCAACCTTCATCTAGCGTAGCGTATTCCAAAGAAACCGAGATTTTTAAATATGGATTCAAAGATAAATCTACCGGGAAACTACACGTAAAACCAATGATAAGATATTACGGCGGCGGTAACGGAAAAGACCAATTAGAAGAACGCGATAAATACGTATTTTATTTTTCCGAATATCCACCAAATGATACCTATGATCCATTGAAAAATACGTTTTATGATGTTACTATGCCTGGTCAAAAATGGAATAATATTGTATTGAACTATAACCGTAACAAAGTCGATTTATTTATTAATGGAAATTTAGAAAAAACGTTTTCAATGGACGAACATATGCCCGTTTATAATCCTCTTGATACGATGACCGTCGGCGATGAACATGGGTTAAATGGAGCAGTTTGTAATATTATGTATTACCATCGACCGTTATCGAAAGAAGAAATAGTGACGAATTATAACTTATTTATGCACTCAAACCCGCCTATTAATAAATATGTAAAAGACCCTATAAAAAGATCGGATGTCAAAGATACGTCCAAAGCATAACTGAAACTGTTTTATTATTCCATTTATTATAAAAGAAATAATATTTATTGAATAACCTCTGGTTCTTAATGAGACAAAAAATATAGGACATCTATATAGTGATGGGAATTACAACAATTATTTTAGGAGTAATCGTTATAATTTTAATATATGTTCTTTACGTTTTTTATGTGAAAAAGTCGTCTGTTCTTGTAACTACAGCGAGTTTAAAGAAAACCAATAATCCTATAACCGCTTTAAACGCGGCTCAATCTACGCGTTATGCTTATGGAATATGGGTTTATATAAATACATGGACAACCGGGGGCGCAAAGATAATCTTTTCAAGAGATAATAATATTAAATTATATTTAGATGATTCAAAGCCCACGTTATATTGTGAAATAGCACAAAGTCCCGCTCCCGATCCTCCTCAGAAAATTGTATTGACTGATAATTTCCCTGTTCAAAAATGGGTATACGTAATAATTAGCGCGGACGATCGCATTATTGATTGCTATTTAGATGGAAAATTAGTAAATTCTAATAAATTGAAAAACGCAGCGTTAACGCCCGCTAGTTCATCCGCGTCTCCCGTAAATTTAGGATCCGGATTCGATGCATATGTCGCTGGTTTTACGACATGGAGCGGACCCATTGGACCACAAGAAGCGTGGAATAGTTATTTAAGCGGAAATGGAGGAAGTTCGGTATCGCGCATGTTTACATCATACAACGTGGATGTTTCTATCAAAAAGGATAACGTCGAACAATCTAAATTTGCTCTTTTCTAAGTAGTATACAAAATGAAGGATTTGTCGCATATTGGTGACATTCTAGCTATTCCCTTTTTTTTATGGCTATCGCTATATTTTTACGAAATAGAAAACAAAACTTATACTGAATATGCACTGATGATATTCGTTATAAGTGGGTTCGTCTTGGATACTTTATTTACCTTTATGTATTTCCGAAACCGCGGTCTATAAAAATCTGTATCGCTATATATACTATAATGAATGCAGAACCGCCCGCCGCAGCAAATCCCCAAGGACCCAATGATTTAAAAATGCCTGAAATCGTTAAGACCGTAGCGGATAGTGCATCAAATACATTCAATCATGTAGCAGAAGGCGTTTCAAATACTGGAAAGTCTATCCAAGATACGTTGAAAGATTTCGGTTCTTCGTCCGAAGTAGCCGCAGGAGCAAGTGGAGAATTCCTACAATCAAATTCCATTATTGCGAAATTCGGCTTTATTATATTGGTATTAATCGTGTTTTTGTTATTAGCGAATTTAGGAATATTATTAATTGGATATTTCACAAAGCCTTCCGGAAACCCTTTTCTAGTAAAGGGAACGGCTAGTGCTGCCAGTGAAGTTATAATATCGCAAGATCCTAAAAACAAAAACTCGGTAGCAATTCTAAGATCGAGTAATCAGACCACCGGAATAGAATTCACTTGGTCCGTATGGATTTATATTTTGGATATTGATTCGAATATTGGTCCTCGTTATAAACATATATTCAATAAAGGAGAGACGAATTATGATAACACGGGAGTAGCCAAAGTAAACAATGCTCCAGGGTTATATATAGACGCTACCAATAATCAATTACATATAATGATGAATACGGTTTCAAATACCAATCCAATTGAAACGTTGGACGTATCGAATATGCCTTTGCGAAAATGGTTTCACTGTGCTATACGTTTACAAAATAAGGTGCTCGATGTTTATATTAATGGAGTAATTAGCGGAAGGCTCATGTTAAAAAACGTTCCGAAGCAGAATTACGACGACGTAAATATATGCAAAAATGGCGGGTTTAATGGAAATTACGCGGATTTGCAATATTTCGATCGCGCAATTAGCGTATTTGAAATCAATAATATTGTTATCTGGGGTCGTAATACTAGTTCCGCGGGATCGGGAATGGGTGCTTCTGACGCCACGGGATTTCCTTATTATTTATCCTACGATTGGTATGCTTCCAAGTTCTAAATACCGTTTTTTGTTATATGTATATCATATAACAAAATGTCAGCCGAAAATACAGCAGAAGCGTGCGCTCAAAGGGAATTGTATTTAACGTTTAGGGAAACTGGACCGCGCGTTGAGATCGTTTCACCTTATCCCCAGAATACGAAATTCGAATTAGATATGCGACGAAAAGTCGAAATATTGAAATATAAAAATCAAACTTCAAATAGTAACGTCGGGACAAAATCCCAGAAATGGAGACGAGTAGTGCAACTCTCTCAAAAAAACCCCATTTCTAAAAGTAATGTTCCTTGCCCATATGATGAGCTAATTCCAACACCTACATCAGCATGTAATGTTCCCGGACCTATTATTACTTTACAATATGATCCCACGGTGCCTTTATATAAATATGGCTACCAACCCGAAAGATACAATTTGGTAAATCCATTAAAGGACGTTCCTTACACTATATACGAAAATAACGATGTTCCATTTTATCAAAATACAGCAGACGTGGTTTGCTATTTGCTTTTTAAAAATCCTACTGAATCGGCTTATGAATTTTATTTACAAATGCCCGTGGCAATTAATTTTAATGGATATAAAAATACAGCGTCTTCAAATAAAAAGGTGAGTTTCATAAACATAGTTTTATATAGCGGAACGTTAGAAACAACTTATGGCAATAAACCAGTGAATGTATATAACGTTAATATATCAAATGTTAACAGTATTTTATTGTCAGTTGAAGACTCCATTGGATATTTTGAAGTATCGCGATATATAGGATTAGTTAATGTATCCAATATAATTTTACGAGCGCAACCGCAAGACATTTATGAATTTAATATAACATTTAATATTAAATACACGTTATTGGACGAAAACCAACAACCCATAACTGAAACTACGGATATATCTCTAATTAATACAATGGCTATAGGAAATATATCAGGACCTGAAGATCAATATTATAACAAAATCAATAATTGTATAGTAATAGGCGGTTCAATTCCACCGTTTGACGTTTTTACATTAAGCGCTTAGAATACTTTGATTTGATTTCACATAATCTTCAGACGCTGTGAATAATTCTTCGTCCAATGCTCGGCGTTGATAATCTGGTAATTCTACGTCTACGTAAGAACCACCGCGTGTATCATCTATTCCAAACATTTGCATGAACATCTTGACGAATTTATCAATATCAAATAAATCGACTTCTTGAATCCTAAAAACTATACTTCGTGGTGAATATATTCTAGCATATTCATATAATTTTGAACAGTCTTCCATGATTTCAGCGTCTTGTTTGCCATAACTAGGATATAAAAACATCTTATTCTCTTCGAGTCCTATGAAATATAAATTGATTTTGCTTGGGTCAGGAAGATATTCCTTGGTTGGCGATTTTTTAAGTAAATTATCAATCTTACTTAACAAACTCATGTTAATAATCATTTATTGGGTAATTGTTTATTAACTTTTTTATAATTATACAATTATACAAAATATTCTAATCTGATGATCTAGTTGAATAGGAATAAAAATAATTCACGGGTCCATTTCCGCTACCAATTGGCGGTCCATCGGCTTGAATCACATTAGGATCCATTGACGCGGGTGATGGATTCGCTGCTGGGGTTTGAATAATAAGAGGTTGTCCTGGAACCGATGTTATAAATTTACTATTATTAGGTAGGGGCGTTAATGTATTGGGAAATCCGGCGTTTTTTTGACTAGGTAAAGGTCCGTTTCCTATCATTTGAGGTAATTCCAAGGGCGATGGTTCTATTGTGGTTACGTCCATATTTTGAGGTAATTGAGGTTGAGGTTGAGGCATAGGCAGTCCGTTCATCATCATCGTTCCGTTTCCATAACTAATTATGTTTGAATTCATATTGGGAATAATAGGATTTGACGCTGTCATTTTATTTTGCCCAAGCGTAGAACTATCGGGCTGTATGCTTAAACAATCCTGTTGAGAGGGATATATTTGACCAGATAAACATTTGGTTTGATCTTGGACGTCAATACAAGTTCGCCTACCGTTATCCTCTCCGACTAAACACCATGCCGTTTTATTTGAAGCGATTGGGCTTTGTATTTTGCTACTAGCCGAATCCGATGAAGGGATCGAATAACTAGGCGAAGGAGAGGCGGTTTCGTATCCAAAGAAACGTGTTACGGGATTATTTAAATAGTTGTCGAGTGATTTTGAGGATTGATCATTGGACGCGGGTGTAGGAACAGGTGTAGGAACAGGCACGGGCACTGGAACATTAACCGTTTGAGTAGGCATAGGAATTCGAATTTTCGCATTCATAGCAGTATCCAATTGAGATCTAGCAGCAGGATCGACTACTGTGCCGCTCGATTTTAATAGAAGATTACCAACGGATTGAACTGTTCCCTCGGCTATGTCAACTCCCGCTTTTGCAGTATCGCCAGCAATATCAGCAGTTTTATTTATAACCGACCCCGCAGTATATCCAAATACTCCTAATATTTGATACACCAAAGGTCCAAATGCATTAATAATCGACTGAAAAAAATTACCAATAACCAATAATATGTTTATTCCTAAAAACGATAAAATAAGCAATCCGACCAATACAACTATTGCCCAATTTTGATATGTTATTATTCCAAATGAGGAAGTATCGGAACTTTGTATTTGATTTATAGGATTTGGTCGCGCATATATAGGATTTTCTTCGGGCTGATTCATTATATATACTGTTATCGAAATTATTCTTAGCCGCTCTGCTGATTTACGTTCAAATTTTCCCCATTAATTTATTTTTGTATAGTAAATGAGTGTTTTTAATTTTATGGAGACTTTCTTTTTCATTAGTTTAGGAATTACTTTTGTCTTGATATTGCTTTTAGTATATCACTTTAAGCAACGTCTAAGTGCAATCGAAGAAAAAAGCGATACTATGTTTGATATTATTAATAACGTAGTTCAAGAAATAACTTCGGTAAAGACCTTTGTTGTTACCAATATGACTCAGAATACTGTTTCGTCTTTTATTCCCGCATCCGTTTACGAATCGCAAAACAATAACGGAATCTTTAGCCAAAATCAATATTCTTCTCAAAATGATCGAGACGATGTCAAGAGCGACGAAGAGAGTGATGTATCAGATGACGAATCGGAGGGAGACGAAGAATCCGACGAAGAAGTTGAATCCGACGATGAAAGAATTATAGTATCTGATAATGAATCCGAGAGTAACGTCAAAATTGTCAATATTCCGACTTCACTAAATGAAATCGACGATGTTTCGGATAATCACGATCTCGAATTGGATAACGCCGCGGAATCTATGGATTTAGTGGAATCTCTACCTGAACTCATTGAAGACCCCGTTGTTGTGCATAAACTTGAGTCGAGTTTAGAAGAATCTGTTAACCAACAGGAGGAATCGGGGGGTTTGTCTGGAGCTTCATATGGTAAATTAACAACGGGCGAACTAAAGAAACTCGTGATTGCCAAGGGTCTCGCCACTGATGTTAGCAAAATGAAAAAAAATCACCTTGTTCAATTACTCGAATCCGGCGTATCCGAGTAAAAACATAATATGTAGAGTATGTATATATTATGTTTTCCTATCCCCTTCAGCAAAGTGAAAGTGTTAACTGCGCATTTCCTGTTATAAAAGAAACCGTTCCAAGATCCAGATTAGGATACGCCACCAATAATGTATTTCCTGAATTTCCTCCTTTGATGTCGGACGGTCGCTCTTTAATTGCCACCTATCAATCGGAAACGGATACGAATGCAATTACCATGAAATCCAACGGTATAAAGTCGAATTGGCAATATCGTAACTATTTGATTGATAATGGTGAATCGATCATGCGCGAGAATTTTAGAGAGGCTTGCAATGACGTCGGATATTTTGAACGATTTAGCCCCACAACTGCGGATGGTAAGGATAAAATAAAGAGCGCGCCTTATATGTATTCTTCTTATATGGACGGCGCAAAGCCTCAAGGATACGCAAATAGCGATTTAAAGGATATGTATTTATCTCGTGAGCAATTAAATTCTCGCAAAGTCGCGCCTACTGTCACGCAAGATCAATTGCTGAAAATGGGAGTATTAAATTAATAATAACTATATAAATTTATTGTATATAGATATTTATCCAAGATGCTAAGTTTTGATATTGGCATCAAAAATATGGCGTATTGTTTTTTTGATATTTCGAATAATGGTAACCCCTCGATAAAAGCATGGGGCGTCTTGAACCTCATGGACGAAGAGGATCCGATTCCGAAATGTAAGTGTATTCTGAAACCAAAGTCTAAGAAATCCACGGTTTCCAAGACATGCGATAAAGCCGCAAAATACAAGAAAAACGGTGCATATTATTGTTTGAAACATGCCATCTTGGAACCGTGGATCATTCCGACCAAGGAAATATCCATGGCGTCACTTCGGAAACTTGATAAAGAAAAACTGGGCGAATTAGGAATAAAATACAAGGCGTTCCAAGATTCCGCTGTTCCTGCTTCTTCCGCAGTTCCTGCTTATAAGAAAGCCTGTTTAGAGGCACTCCAGGCATTCTTCTTGGAAAACTGTTTCGAACCTATTGTGAAAACCAAATCGAAAACTGCGTCTACAACCGATTTGATCACTCTGGGTCGAAATATGCGCGATCGACTTGACGAATTACCGTGGATCAACCAAGTAACTTATATAATAATGGAAAATCAAATATCACCTTTGGCAGGGAGAATGAAGACAGTCCAAGGAATGCTGGCTCAGTATTTTATTATGCGATCTCCAACCGCCTATATTGAGTTTGTGTCTTCAGCGAATAAGTTGAAAGGGTTTAAATTACCGAGTGACAAGACGAAGTCGACCGAAAAGACGGCAACGTCGACCGAAAAGACGGCAACGTCGACCGAAAAGACGGCAACGTCGACCGAAAAGACGGCAACGTCGACAGATCCAGTATTGGAAAACGCGGTCATATCAGATAAAGACAAATACAAAAAGCATAAAACCGATAGCGTCGCTATTTGTTCTCAAATTTTGGACCAAACGCCGGGATTATCGCCTTGGAAATATTGTCTAGAAACCCCAAAGAAAGACGACTTGGCGGATTGTTTTTTACAAGGAATATGGTGGATTTCCAAGAACGTTGCAATAAAACGTAGATGATTCATGAACAAGGGGTTTAACTTGTTCGACTGCCAATAACTCGTTAATAAGAAGCCGACGTTTATTTTTCAATATGTTACACGTATTTGTGTATATAGGTTTTTTGTGGTTCAAAAACCCCTTATATTTTTCTTTGTGAACACCCCCGCCTCTTACTTCTTTGACTCCATATAAATATTCATCCGATTGAGTTCTATAATGATTGTTTTGTATATATGCATTATGACAGGATTTTAATTCTATACATTCGACTTGTTTTGCAAAATTCATGCTATGTATGTATATTTCTGTCAAATAATTCGTTCTTCCTATACATTTAAACCCTTTTGATGGTGATGTAGGATCGATTTCCAAATCGTGCGTGAATATATTATTTTCAATTACACTTTTTGGTTGAAATTTATCTCTATGTGTAAAAATTTTCCACGGAATCCGTATGTAATCATAATCTTTATAATATTCGTTCAAAACGTCTTTGAGCGTTTTTCCTATTTTCGGTGTAAATATAAACTCATCCATATCGATTAGACATACCCAATCGAATTTTTTGACATGGTCAATGAAAAAAGAATAATCTAAGGTTTGATCGTCTGACTTTGATTTCACAAACTCGACCCTTCCTGCCTTGATTAAATCGTGTAACCATGTATTTTTCATTAAATAGTCATCATTGGAATTATGATCGATTAATAATAGTTTATCCGCTCCCTCCAATAAATGATGATGAACCCATTCATACATGATATGAGCTTCATTTTTAAATCTAGATAGAATGATTAATTCCATATATATATTGGTTTATTATATTTTTTTCATCGAACAACATTTTGGCACAAGCTGAAAATCCGCTCTTTTTATGGGAATAATAATATTTTTGTCCGCTGCATAATAACAAAAAATCAGAAACTGTATCAATATTAAATTGTTCGTGATCTTTATCGTTCCGAATTATATGATGTATCCCTTTAACTTTACCGTGACACATTTTATTAGAATCGCTTATTTTGGTAAATGTAAATACATTTTTAAAGTTTTCCTTAAATAATTGTATGGATTGGGTATCGTCAGTCGCTAAGAATATATTATCATTTTTAATAATATCTTTGTGTTCATGAATAAATAAAGGAACGTCGGATTTATAGTCGCTATTTCTTACGTGAACTGCAGTATAGTTTTCTGGCAAAAGTGATAATCGTTTTTTATATAAATCTAATATGATTGGTTTGGCATCGAAATTACGAAAAAAATAAAAAACATCTCTATCTAGATTTGAATTAACATGCCCATAAATGACAACATCTTCCGAATAATCTTTACTCAGATCTATATTCTCTTGTTTATTGACATAAGGATCAAATGCTAAAAAATCCACGGAAATTCCACTCGGATAAAAAGACAAAGTATTAATACGTTTATATAATTCGTCTATATCGCCTTCGAATATTTTTGAATTTTTACTGGAAAAATATTTGAAAAAACCGTCTTTGAAATGTAGAGATTTTCTTGTATCTATAACTAAAATCCGGTTAAATTTTACAGCATGTTTCAAGCACATTACAATTAAGGAAAATGTATCGATCATTCCGCCGCGAGGTTTGCATATTATCCATTTTTCCATATGTATAATAAAAATATTTATTTTTTACACATAGCTGTATCGATAATTTCTGGATAATCATTTGACAATAAATCCTCCAGAACGTATTCATCTACATAGGGTTCATCTTTACATCGAACTATTAAACCAATCATCGTTGTAATTGTTATATACATACAAAACATTGTTTCGTTTGAAACATATATAAAAATTCGCCGCGATTTAATAAGAGAAGAATGGAAGTGATTGACATCGGATTAAGCGATTTGGAACCTATTTCTTTTTCATTAAATGAAGGCGATACCGGGGGGTCTAGTGGATTCGGTGGAGGGGCTTCACCGAAACCCTCTGTTAATTTCGGTCCCGGAATCGAATTATTGATGAACGATAAAAAGAAATCCTCGGCTTTTAGCACAAGCGTAGATTTAGGCGAATTGGATAAGTTGGAAAATGATCTAAATAATTTATCCGACACCGCCACTGCTTCCGCCAATACTCCAGCAGCAGATACGCGCACGCTTAGTGGATTTGCAGCGAACTTGTTTAATTTTGGCGGGTCGTCTACGAAGACCGAACCCGTTTCTCAGTCTACCACATCAGGAACGAACGATTCGAACTTGGGTCATGCTACCGTCGAAAGCATTGGAACAACCAAGACGTGGGACGGGTTTTCCAAGATGGGCGAAGTCCCCCTTGGATCCGCCGCAAATGCACCCAGAATGTCGGAACGCGATAAGCGTCGTAAGAAACGCGCCATGATTAAGAAATTGGAGGAATGGTACGAGAAGGGTCATGTCAAAAACACGTCGCATTATAATATGGATTCGCCCTATGAAGAGGTAGAAGATGAATATGAGACGGTCATGGAGGAGAAACGCAAGAAGGATAGCGTGAAACTCCAGGGTTGGTGGTTTATGACTGCCGTGAATTCCATCGAATATGCGAATGCTGTATTTAATCCTTTCGATCTGAACTTGGACGGGTGGGGCGAGCAGGTGAGCGAAGACATTGAAAGCTACGAGGAGATTTTCAATGAACTTCATGAGAAATACAAGGGCGGAAAGCTCTCACCCGAGCTATCACTTTTGTTGCGCCTCGGCTTCAGTGCCGCCGTTGTCAATATCACCAACAAGGCGCTTTCTACTGCCACGCCTGGATTCAATGATGTTATTCGCCAGAGTCCCGAGTTAATGAAGATGTTTACAAATGCTACTGTTCAGAGTATGAGCCAAAATAATCCGGGGGCGGGATTCATGAATAATATTTTACACCCCGAAGAGCAAGTAAAGACCTCATTCGGTCCTCCGCCCGCGCCTATGGAGACGAAGTCAATGCCTCCGCCACAGAGACCGGGATCCACGTCTAATATAAATATGGGAAATCGCCCCGATATTTCGATGGGACGTGGAACCATGTTCCGCGAAGAAGGAATAGATCTTGGCGCCAATTACGAGAGCGCAAATAGAGGTCCTCCTCCTCAAAGAACCCCTGTCCCGTCAATGCAAGATATGGCTCGCGCGAGCACGATGCCTAGAGCCGAGATGCGCGGTCCTCAGAACTTGGATCTCGGTGGACTTTTATCCGGGCTTAAGACGAAAGAGGTGAATATTCATAATCGCACTCCCACAAATACAGGCGGCGTTACAGTAACCACGGTCGACGAAAATGATTCCATGGTAAGCGTGACTTCATTGGGTAATCTCCAAGGCGCGAATTTACCAAAGAAGTCGAATCGTAGAAAGCAAAAGTCGGATCGTAATACGATTTCATTGGATATTTAACCACGTAGGGGGTGAATGTCTTTCCAAACAGCACTTCAATAAATTTTTATTCTTGGAACCTTCTAAGAATAAAACAACGCCTTACTAGCTAGAAAGAATCGAATATTTATCATTGTCTATCAAACCTAATTCGTATAATTTATCAATGCATGCGTAATCTTTTTTCAAATATTGTTTCAAATTTGAATACTCCAGGTCCGATAATTTTTCATTCTTTTTATTTTTATTTATGTGCGTTTCATCGAGATCTATATTAAAGAAATGTTTTAGATCCTTATTTAGTGTTTCTGTTGTCATTACAGCTATGATATTTTCTTTTTCACATTCATTCAAAAAATCGGTCAAATAAAAGTCTATGTTCTCGTTTATGTGATGAATATAACCATTTTCAGAAGAAAATTCAGATATACGTTGAGATAAATTATTGATATTTTTGTATTTTTCCAATAAAGTCTTTTCATTTTCAAATCTGAATTCTTGTGACTTGTCGTCTATTACCAATTTTCGCCTCCAGTTAAACGCGGATATAAAACGTTTGATTGGGTTTCTTAAAAGTATTACATATTTATATTTGTTATCGTAAACCGGCTTTTCCACATGAATTTTTTCCTTTATTTTGATATTGTTTTTTTCAAACATGTGTTCAACGGTTGATCCGGCGCATTTTCCAATGTGTATAAATATAATGTTTTTCATATATATATACATATAAGTGATTATTTTGTTGACATATTTTGTGAAAAAGAAACTACAATAATACGTGAAATCAAAAACGTGACATATCCCATAATAGTTCCAAGTCCAGACCCAACAATTATCTCAGAAATACTATGATATTCGTAAATAAGACAGTTATACAAGCACGACGCTAATGCTAACACATATGCACCTATAATATACTTCCAATAGACACTTAATGCGTTTTTATAAACTAGAACAAATCCGACGAAGGATATTGAATACGCAATCTTTTGAAAATGACCCGACGGCATTGATCCACCCAGCCATTTTTTTAACGTTCCAACAACCCAAGTATTAATGAAAAATCCGATAATATAAACTAGAATTAAATACGGATTTACATACAACAAACACAATATGGATATGATTTGGGTTAATTCGACACTGCAATCTCCTATTGATTCTATAAAATACATATAGAATCAATTGATATATTTAATTAGTTCATATTATTTAGATGTGTGCAAACTAGAAAAGGGAGGGGTCGTATTGGCGCAAGCAGTACCGTAGGTATTCAGCGAAGCTTACGCCTACTTTATTTACAGTAACCCTGGTTATATCTCAAATACAAGAAATAAAACGGACCCGTTAAAAACGCAATCAAAAATCCTATGAATTTATCCATGATCGTTCCACTTCGGCTAAAACAAAACAAGGAATATACAAAAGCCACAAAGCCAAATAACATCCATAGTAAAATGAAAACTGAAAACACAGTCGTGGCGATAGATTCACCAGTCGTCATTTGCGCAGGAGAACTCATTTAATTAATGCGTAGATTTTTTATTGGATTGCGGCTTCTGTCGCGTTATGAACTAAGCGTTTATACATTGTGCGATATACATTTTGTAATTTATCAAATTTCATATTGAATCGCCCGTCGATACATCGTAAAGGAATATGTTCAATCACACACTTATCCTGGTTCACGGTTTCCTTCATCATCTTGGTCGTCATACGGTTCCCGATATTATTTATCCAAGAAGCAAAAGGATTATTTATTTCGTCCATATACCAAAAATTACGGTAGGTTTTCACGAAAAGTCGGCTATGTGTCATATTTGCCGGCGTAGCAAACGTAATCACAGTGCTAACGAAATCACCGAAAATAACACGAGCGATTGTGGTGTGCGGTAAAATAAACTCGTTTTCGATACGTAGTTCAGGGATTTTATATAAACGTTTGACTAAAGAATCTTTTCCCGATTTATATTCGTATTGTGTGCGATAATGATAGGGATCGTCATTCATCATATGCGGCGGGACTTCTTTGATAGGGCTCGGTGAATCCTTATTACCGAAAGTATGCACAAAACCAATATGCATGACATCCAGCGAATTCTCGCTCACGGTGCGCGCATAAGCCTCGAAATCCGACTTGATAAAGATCTTGGTAAACGTTAAATTGTCCGACTCGGGTTCCTTATAAATCTGCGATTTGGCGTCCTCGGGTAAAAACGGTCTTGGAATCGTATTCAAATAAATCCAGCCACCGCGTTCCACCACGCGATAGTGATTCAGATTTTGACACGGCGTATTGGTATGGTTCAGTCCGGGGACATAAGTAAGAACGCCCGTTTGGTTGAATTCGTATCCGTGATAGGGGCAAATAATTTCGTTCGTATGTGTGATTTTTCCCTTGGAAAGAGACGCGCCGCGATGGGAGCAACGATCGTCGATGGCGGTGTATTTATGCGGTGCCGTTTTCCAAACTACGTATTCTTTATCCCAAATCGTGGTTTTGAATGGTTTATTAGCTCTGATTTCATTGGCTTCCGCGACTACATACCAATGTAAACGCGATGGATCGTCGATCGATGCCAATTGTAATTCAATACGGGGTTTTGAAATAACACGCGAATGTCTATGAAAAAATGCTTGCGTGGTTACTGCAAACAATGCAAATAAAATGTATGTATGCATATTGTTATTATAATATAACAATATAATTTTTATATTATTTACTAATAAATCAATGATATAGCTAGTGTTACCACTACTATTCAATTTCAGATGAAAAAGATGCGCCAAAATTTACCAAGCTTTATACAATTGTCTTTGTAAATAATATATATGAAAGTTAATTATTACAAGTTTGCAAAAAAGAATCGAGTTTGGATTATTGTGTTGGCTTTTGTTGGTATTATGTTTTTATTTTATTTTTATACGCCATTATTGAAATCTGCCGGTGGTATTGAAAATTATACGACTAGCACTGGTTGTACTTGCAATTGTCCTTCTGATAATAGTGGTGGTGGTGACTCTAGTGGAGGTGACTCTGGTTCTGGTGGAGGTGACTCAAGTGAAAGTAACTCTGGTTCTAGTGGAGGTGACTCAAGTGAAAGTAACTCTGGTTCTAGTGGAGGTGACTCAAGTGGAGGCGGTGACTCAAGTGGAAGCGGGAATTACTCAGGTGGTGCCGGAGGAGGCGGTGGAAGCGGAAGAGGAGGCGGAACAGGGGGTGGAAGAGGGGGCGGTAAGCAATCGATGGAATCACAGACGCAGGGTGTTGTTGCTGACGCTACTCGACAGCAAAAGATCACGGAGAGACAGATTAAAAAAGAAATGCGACGGGCAAGTAACGCCTCCGCTCGAAAATTATATAATGATACTAAACCAAAAGTTCAAAAAGTTCACGGCTTATTAAATATTAAATAACCAAATTTCCGACAGTTTCCCCCGACAAAGTCGTTCCGTTCATCAATAAATTCACCAATAATAATACCGTGTTTTGATTTTGCTCCAAGATATCAACGGCTTCCGAATAGGCATCGTTAACTAAACGAAGCGATTCTTTATCAACGGATTCTAGGGTTTTATCCGAATACTCCGAACCGGAAGCCAGCGACCTTCCCAATAATGGGTTTCTCGAAGAATCCATATTCTCATTAAAAAACACCTCCAAATCCTCACCCATTCCGTAATTCCCAATCATACGCCGAGCCATCGAATTCGCCTGTTTCAAATCTTGGACCGCGCCCAACGAAACTTCCTCCTTTCCATAGAAAACCTTCTCAGAGGCTTTCCCTCCAAGAGCGACCACCAATCTCTTCTTTAATAAATCCTTGGTATAAAGACCGCTTTCTGTAACTTCGGGATATTCACTAAATAAAGTATATCCACCAGCTCCGTTATACGTGCTCTGAATCGTGACTTTTTTCAGTTGAAAATATTCACGGAAATGTGACGCCAAAAACGCATGCCCGATCTCATGAATCGCCACACGCATTCTGGCGTCCTCGGATCGGGTATCGACCTTTTTCACGATACCGACCACTGATTTTTCCAAGGCGTCTTCCATATTTTGTTGTGTAATCGTGATGTTTCCCGCGCGGGCTGCATATATCGCGGCTTCATTGATCAAGTTTTTGAGGTCCGCTCCCGAAAAGCCACCGGTTGCCTCGGATAAAAAATCAAGTTGGATACTAGGATCCATAGTTTTATTTTGTGTATGAACTCCAAGAATGGCACGCCTGGATTCGCGATCCGGGAGCGGAACATTAACGATTCTGTCGAATCTACCCGGGCGTAAAAGCGCGGCGTCTAATACATCACGGCGATTCGTGGCAGCAATCACAATAACCCCGTCATTCGGCGCAAAGCCATCCATCTCCGCCAATAACTGATTCAACGTCTGTTCGCGCTCGTCGTTACCCATATTTATTCCCGCACCACGCTGACGACCAATGGAGTCGATTTCGTCGATGAAAATAATCGCGGGCTTATTCTCGCGGGCTTGGTCAAATAAATTACGAATTTTTTGCGCGCCCAGACCAACAAACAGCTCAATGAATTCACTCGCTGAAACCGAAAGGAACCAAGCGTCGGTTTCGGAGGCAATCGCTTTTGCTAAAAGTGTCTTGCCGGTCCCCGGAGGTCCTTCCAATAAAATACCCTTCGGAATCTCTGCACCGGCGTTCTTATAGACCGTGGCGTTTTTCAAATACGAGACGATTTCCGTGCACTCCTCGAATATTTCCGGGCTTCCTGCCCACGATTTCAGCGAAATATTCATCTTTTGCATATTGAGCTGGTCCTCGGTTTTCTGTTTTTCGTTCGGATTCGAATAAAACGGAATTCCAGGACCTCGTCTTGATCCAGGAAATCCGCCTCCCATGGTTTGCTGAAACGATAAAAACGAGCGCAAAATAAAAAGACCAATCACAGGTAAAAAAAAGAAATCAAAGGTTTGCCCGATGGCTTGGACCACGTCACGAATAGGATTCGCGGGTTGTTCCAAGAACATCGTATTTACTTTATTTTTCTCGGAAAACGTGATTAAACGGTCCGCCATTAAGGGATTGGATCGCGCCATGCGATAAGGAACGGGGTATTCAGGATCGGCGCTAGGATCCTCCAATTCTTGGAAATAGACGTTTTGTAAGTCATCCGAGAAATATATATTGTCGACGTTATGGTTTTCGATATCTTTATATAGCTCACCCAACGTCGCGGGTTTTGCTTTGATTGAACCTAACTTAGGTAATAATGCCTGTATTGCTGCAATGTTAACAAAAAATATAACCGTAATAATCGGAAACATTTCAATATAAGTATTATGACATAACCTTTATTTAGTTCCTACGAAAATATCAATACAGTTTTTCTTCCATTCTTCGTTATTGGGATCAGCATCAGGAATATATTTTTTCATAATGACATCAAGCTCTGACCATGTAGAAAATTTATCTCTTAGTTCAGGTGCTCGATATACTAAAGTGTTTTTCCCGAGATGTGTAAGCTGTTCGCGAAACTCTATTTGATCCTCTGGAACTTCTTGGATAATTCGAAGAAGCACGATGAGCGCGTCTCTTGGTTCGGACATAGTTTTAGCAATTGATTTAGTTACCTGATAAAATAACTAAATCAATTTTTCGATTTATACCACTGCCGAAGTCGCGCGATAAATCACCGCACAAAACAAGACATTTACACAAAATAATATTTCTAGATAAAAACACGTTCTTACAGCGTTATTCCAGTCAAGATTCGTCGACGACGATTCCTCTAATGTAGACGAATCTTCGTTCACGATAATTGCTATACTATCATTTTTGTCCGCATTATCCACCATCTCTATCAGATTGTCGATTTGTTTTGATAGTATTTCTAGATTGTCCATGACTTACTAAGATAATAACAAGTCATGTTTTTACACTGTTTTTTTGATTATTAATTCGCCTAGGATCGGAATATGTATTTGAAGACCGACGTCTTGAATCCGTTGAAATTACTTGACGAAGCAATCGTATAACTCCCGAAATTCTCCACATAGCACCATTCGCCGATCGCCAACTCGGGGAGCATGATTTCGTCAGCGATTAAATCAATACTATCACACGTAGGACCGAAGAGCCGACTTTTAATGAGTTTCCCGTCGCGTTCATTAAACGGTAAAATCGTCGGATTATTATGATCGAAATAAATACACCCGAACGATCCGTAAACCCCGTCGTTCAAATAATAAACAATCATTGGTTCTCCGGTAACCTCGTCGACCACCTTTTTCTTTCCGATAACGTTAAGGACCAGGGTATGCGTGGATTCCGCAAAATAACGCCCCGGTTCTGCGATGAATTGGATATTATTTGATAACCCCGAAAAAAATTCCTGAATCCCGTCATTCACGCGTTTGGCGATATCCTCGAACTTAATAGCGCGATCTACTCCCGGAAATCCCCCGCCAATATCAATAATTTTGATTGACATATCCATTTTCGTCGCCATATCCACCGCGGTCTTACAATCGCGAATGGCTTCGTAGAAATTCTCCGCGGAACTACATCCGCTCCCTACGTGGAAACTAAACCCTACTACGGCGAGTTTCAGCGTTTTCGCAATTGTTAGCAACTCCTCGACTTGTTCTAATTTACACCCGAACTTCTTATTGAATTTACAAAGGCTCTTACTATCGTCCACTGCTAAACGTAAGACTAATTTCGCATAAGGATGATATAATTTTATCTTATAGAGCTCTTCCTCGCAATCAAAGGTCATCAAATCCACGTCATTCGCCCGGGCATATCGGATCTGCGACGACATTTTACAGGGGTTCGCGAAAATAATACGCGTTGGATCTTTGGTAATCTCGATAATCGTTTTCATCTCATTCTCACTGGCGCAATCGAAATTCGCGCCCAACGCGGCGAGGGCTTCCAAAATCACCGGATTCGGATTGCATTTGACTGCATAATAGGGATGGACATCAGGCAGTAATCGCATCCAATTGGCGAAAGAATTCGTCAGAGCTCCCAAATCGATGATATAAAACGCGCGTTCGCTTTGGTTGTCCTCTAAAAAGTCATTGATAATATCATAGGTATCGCGGTCACTTCCGTAAGGTTTCACCTCGTATTTCTGTAGGAACGAATTGTCGAGGGCTTTGATCTCGGCGGTTTTTTCATTAACGAATTGCATATTGGTAGTTATGCTGGATTGTTTTTATATTTTAGTTTAACTAATTTGATTACGTTGGAAAAAATTGAACCCCCTTTTTCGATTTAGATTCATAATAACCAAACAAAACCCCAAACCAGAAATGTCGTCTTACATGCTTTCCTCCGAATGGCGCAACCGCATCGATGATGTGCGCGCCGGGCGCCTCACTAGTCAAATTCAAAGCGTGATTTGGACCAATGGTTCCAAGCACGGTGTCGAAGAGGGCAGTGTATCGCGCGATATCGTTTCTTTCATCTCACGCCAGACCTGGCAGGTTTCGACGAGTGCTGCCATCGCCGCCGCTCTTCCCAATGCGTTCCAAGCGCCAAATAAGATCCCCACTGAGTTTGTCAAGGAGTTCTTGCGCGAGCTCGTGAAGATGGGCGTCTTGGAAAGAATCACAGTTTAATATCTAGATAAAGATATTAAACCGATGCTAAAAAATGGGCAATGTCAACGTAATAAAAGGAGGGTATGAAATCCCTACGGGATTTTGATGGCAATTCGAGAAGCATACGCCTGCTAAAATTGATTCGAAATAATGATTCCGAATCAATCGTAAAAAGTCATTCATTATGTCGTCTTATCAGCTTGTTAATAACTGGGCTTCGTTGGTCGAGGATGTTCGCGAAAGGCGGATTATCAGTCAAACTCCGAGCGTGGTTTGGAACGCCGGAACCAAACACGGGTTGGAAGAGGGGAGTGTTTCGCGTGATATTGTCTCATTTATTTCGAGACGTGTCAATCGAATCGCCACAAACGAAGAAGTCGCTTCCGCTTTTCCTACAACGTTTGATTCTCCAAACAAGATCCCGAACGAATTTGCGAAGGAGTTCTTACGCGAGCTCGTGAAAATGGGGATTTTGATAAAACTTAATTAAATATAAAAATAAATAATTATCTAGATACACGTTTCGCCGATTCTTTATTAGGCGGGGTTTTCATTTGAGCCGCTGGCACTTTCATTTTATCCGCTGGCACTTTCATTTGTGGTCCCGGACTCTTTGTGGGTATTATTCTTTTATTTGCATTTACATCATATCCTACTATTTTTAATCCCGTTTCCGTTGTAGCAGGCATCGGAGGTAATACATTATTATTTACATAACTAGAACATCCGCCTCCACATCCGCCTCCACAACCGCCTCCGCAACCTCCTCCACATCCGCCTCCTCCACATCCGCCTCCTCCACATCCGCCTCCGCAACCGCAATTTTGCCTCCATTCGCCCGACCAACAAGGTCTATCACATTGACTATTACAATTATTCGGTTGTGCAGTCGGTTGATTATTCTGTTGATTATTACAAGCAGTCGGTTGTACAATAACATCTTGTTCCACCTTAGCATTCTGTTGATTTAACACACTGGCGCCAAGTAATCCCATCAATATTTCTATTCCAGCGTATTCGTCGTCTTCTTCAAACTTAGATTCAGATCCTTCTTTAAATTTCAAAATCCGAATAATTAACATATATGCTAAAATACAAAAAACTATCATAAAAAATCCAAACCATGCAATGTTGAATTTCATTTATATATGCGTAGATTTTTATATAGAATCTGGTCATGATCAAGAGACAACCTTTGGATATAATCTGGTCATGATCAAATCCGCCACAATAAACATCATATACACACTAGAAATATAAGATATTTCATACGCAGAAAACCGAGAAATTGGTTCGTTATCCAGGAATGTAAAATAACATTATTCAACGTCCTTATTACACTATTTACTAAACAAAATTAATTCGGGACCTGGTCCAAATCGTTTGATTTTACCAAATAAACCAATTCTCTTGAAAATCCCTTTTCCTACTATTGTTTTACACCTTTGAACACTATCCGCACACAAAGTGTGCGAACTTCACAAGTTCATTACGAAGTTGGAGAAATGTTCATCGGTGTATATATTTTTGATTAAAATTTTTGTTGTATTATGTATTACGATATATCATCAAAAATAATTATTCGTATTGGAAAAAAATGCTCTATGGTAAGACAGAGTAATTTAGGAAAAACGGAATTCTGATACAACCCCTTTTTTTTGTATATTTTTAAATGCAATTGTAGTTTATAAATGTCGTCAGTGACGTTTGCTCCCGGCGTTCTTGGTGCGTTCACACAGGCTCAAATTCAAGGTCTTGTGGCTAATGATATTCTTGGAATCACTGGCTCTAATATAGCTGAATTGAGTGAGCAGCAATTGGGATGGTTTTCGGCTGAACAAGTTGTTTCTATACAACCCGCTGCCCTCAGTGCCGTATCTCCTCTTGTCATCAATGGATTTACTGATGCCGCCGTTGCCGCTTTTACATCCGCTCAAATAGCTGCTTTAACTCCCGAGCAGGTTGCCGCTTTATCCGCGGTTTCCGATGGAGATTCAAAATTCGACCATTTCACAGCCGCGCAAATGAGCTCGTTTTCCGCCGCTCAGTTCCCCAGCATCGACGCCGCGACCTTTCCTCTTTTGTCAACCGCTCAGGTAAACCTTTTCAGCGCTTCGGCTATGGCTGTTATGTCACAAGCTCAGTTTGCTCAGTTTGGACAAGCCCAGGTTGACGGTCTTTTTGGTCCCGTAAATGCTACTCTTATTGAATCCGTATCCGTCGCCAATTGCGTGTCTCACATGACGCCCGCTCAGCTTGGATACGTAGGACAGAGTCACGTTTCGTCTATGACCAAAGAGCAAATTGCCGGCATGTCCGTCGCTACGTTTAAAACCGTTTCTGAAGAGCAGTTACAAAACATGACCAACGACCAACTCGGTGCTATCACATCAGCTCAGTTCGTCGAGTTATCCGCTAGCCAGATGAATTCCGGTATTGGAGCTCGCATGGATAAAGTTAAAGTTGTATGCGTCGGAAGTCTTACTGCGTCACAAATTGGCGACTTGAATTCCACATCGGTCCGTGCTCTTACTGGAGATCAAATTAGATCGCTCACTACAAGCGCCAAGGTCCAGGGTCTTGGATCAAAACTCTCCGATGCACAATATTCGGAATTATCCGGTAGCCAAATTCCTTATCTCGCCAATTCCGTTGTCGCTGGATTATCGAATGCTGTTATTGTTGCTCTATCTACCGGAAGCAAATTATTGAAAAACGCGACGGGCGAACAGCTTTCGCATGTAACCGCTAGTCAGTTCCCCTCGATCGATTCTGATTTATTCCCTGAGTTATCTACTGCCAAAATCAATGATCTTTCGGGAGCGTCGGTTGCTACTATGACACAAGCGCAATTCGCCAAATTCGGTCAATCGCAGATCGAGGGTCTCTTTGGTCCTACGAACGCCACCCTTATCGAACGCGTTTCCGCCGGAAATTGCGTCGCGCATATCACAGAGGCTCAACTCGGTTGGGTTGCCCTAAACGTTTCGGCATTGACTCCCGCTCAAGTTGCTGCTATTTCTCCTAGCGTTTTCAATAAATTATCGAACGCGCAATTAGAAGATTTAACTGAGGCGCAGTGCGGAGCGGTAACTGGTGCTCAGTTTGCGGCGTTATCTGCTGCTCAAATCAATGCCGGTCTAGCATCAAGCGTGTCAGATGTATCCGCTAATAGCGTTTCTAGCATTTCCACTGCGGTTCTTTCTGATCTTACATCGGCTAGCGCTGGATTTTTGACGGAACAGCAAATTCAAGCCATATCGACCGATAAAATACAATCACTTAACGTGACCGCAATAAGCGCTGCTCAAATTGGATATTTAACGCCCGCGCAAGTTGCCGCTTTATCGACTACGCAGGTCACCAACGTGTCCAATGCTCAAATAGATAGATTATCAGATGTATCTGGCGAATCGTCACTCTTCACAAATTTCACCACATCCATGCTCGGAGCCGTAAAAGCTTCCCAAATGTCGCACGTTGACCCAGAAGTGTTTGCGCTCTTATCGCGTACTCAAATTGCAAGCTTTTCGTCAACAGCCGTTGCTGCCATGACCTCCGGACAGTTTGCCAAATTCAGCGAAGAGCAAATCGATGGTTTATTCGTTGAGCCCAGTCCTCGCATTCCTTATGTGTCGAACTCTATTATTTCCGAAATATCCGGCAATCAACTTCTCGCCATTGGAACAGAAAACATTCGCGCGTTAAGCAACGCTCAATTCGCTAGCATCCCCGCTACCCTTTTCAATGCTTCGACCGCAAATGCCATTAGCAATGCTATGTTATCCGTTCTAACAGACGCTCAACTTGGCGCTTTAACTGCTTCTCAATACGCTCAACTTAATAGCAGCCAAGTAAACGCAACAATCGGAACTAGATACGGAAAAGTAAACGTTGCATGCGTTCCTACTCCCGCGCAAATGTCGGGATTTACTACTAGCGTTCTTAACGCGTTTACTCCCGCACAGATCCGCGCTTTGCCTTCGACATGTGTAAGATTCTTGAGCGTTTACCAAATTGGATTTTTAACTGCCGCTCAGATCTCCGATTTGAATAGCAGCGAGGCAAATCGCATTGTTCTTACTGCCTCTCAAGTCGTTGCCGTTTCGCAAAATATATTGGGATTCACCAACTCTCAATTATCATCGGTTGTAGTAACTACTACACCTACGGTTTACCCTCCCGTTCATCAATTGGCTTTATTGGGATCTAAAGCCGTCTATTTATCTGCCACTCAGTTAAATGCTATGAACGCCGAGCAATTCGCCGCTATTACCGTATCGGATATCTCGGGTAGCGCAATCAATAATCTTTCAGCCAGTTGGTTTTCATCCGAATTTACCGGTGGAATGACAGCGGGTCAAGTTGCTCTAATGAACTCTACCACAACGTCTGAACTTTCTCGCGCTGCTGCCCAAGCGATCATGAACTCGTCCAAAGTTACATCTATGAATTACTTCGGAAGCGTGACTGCCACCGCGTTCGACGTAAGCTTCAATAATGCCGCGTCTGTATCGGTTGAGCAAGCTAGAGTCATGACAACTTCTCAAGTCGCTGCTTTCGCGAATATTAAAAATCTCTCGACTCCCTCATTGCAAGCCTTGATGAATGTCGCATCGCCTAATCTTCTCGCAAGCATCTCGAGCGATTCAGTAACCGATATTAGCAGCGTAGTGTTTGGAAATGGATTCACGGGAGCAGCTAGAATCATACCTTCTCAAGCCAGAAACCTCACGGCTCAGCAACTCGGTGCATTCACTATATCCAGCGTCCAATCTTTTCCCGTAAACTGTTTCGCAGTTCTTCAGTCCAGCCAAGTAATCGGATTTTCTGCGGCTCAAGTTGCGGTGATGTCAGAGAACCAAATCGAGGCTCTCCCCGTTGATTCAAAAATAATCATTATGGGAATAGCCCAAAGCAATTCCATATCACCTTTGAATATTAAACTTACTGCATTCAACACTCTTCTCACTTCTCCTTATTTTGCCTCGGCGAAAAGTTCGGATGAAGTTACACTTGAATACGACGCCGTCGTTTCTTTTTCTATGCCTATTTCTAACGCCAGATCTATGTTTAAATATGAACATGATACTGACGGAACAACGCGTTTATATTTCGATAAGAACGAATTTGCTGTAAGATACCGCTATGGATCTTCTTCCAACGCAGTAAAGGATATTAGCTCTTCCATGTATCCCAGTGAACCTAGCCTCTTTGGAACACGCACAATCACATACACTGATCCAAGTGGACTTGAGTGGGTTGGTCCGGTTACCGAAGAATCTATTCCTGGTGATACAAACATTGCCGTCTCGTGGGATTACATATTATACACGGCTAAGAATGTTTTCAATTACTGGGCTGCTTTTACATATTTCAATAACATATATGCTTCTGAAAAAGAATTCAGAAATAACTTGAACAACGCCATTAATACGCAAATTGAGCCCGTTTTTGAACTTGTAGACTCTTCAAGCGCCAGCGCACAGGGCGCTTCAATCGCTAAGATGTTAGATTCTGGTCATAATAAATATTACACAGTGTTACAGACGGCGTCCACACCTGATAACATCTCATCTACTGTATTTGACTACATGTATATTCGCCAACCCCAGCGTTTCATCGAGCCTTCCGAATCGACAAATGTGTTATACTCGTTCCCTTTCATTGCCGGCGATACTCTCAATTTCGTAGTAACAGTTAACGCTCATGCTAACCAAACTGTTCTTGAAACAAGCCCATCCGGTGGAAACACGATCGCTATTGTCGAACCAAGAACTTACTTGATGAAGATCACAATTGCCGCTTAAGACAATAGTTCGTTACGTTATTACTTACTATAATAAAATAAATTAGATAAATTTATAATAATTTATCTAGTAACCTTTTTCTAATTGGGAACCAATGCACCCAATTTATTAACGTCAAAAACACCACCTTCGGGAAATCCGTATAAATCGATATACCTTTGAATTTCGGGCTTAACGGAAAACAACGGCGCAGTAAACGTGACCTCTGGTAAGACTTTTACATTTGCCGATTCTACTAATTTCTTAATATAGTCTTCAAGTGCCTGAACGTCGTCTAATATTGCTGCTTTTTTAGTTGCGGCTTCTAATCTAACTTCGAGTTCATTACAGCTGACGAATCGATTAATCATCTGCATAAGAGCTTCGAATGATTTTACAATGATATTTCTTACAATTTCATAGTCGGACGTATCCGCCAAACTACTTTTAAATAAAAACAGCTGTTTTGAAAGCGCTTCGAATGTTTCAATGGTAAGATTTTCGCGAACCTCGTCGAAATTGCCTAATGCGAAATTGGAATAATACCCGATGATAGTAGTTACGCAATCGCTTATCACCAACTCATGTATCAGTTTTGATTCTACTGTGCTTGTTCCTGTTCCGCCGCTAATATCGCAATTAATTAAAGTGCTATTAATAATAGTAGAGTTTGTTATAGTCGAACCGCTAATATCAGAGCCACTTATATCAGTATATATAATATGGTCTCCGCTAATATCACCTCCGCTTATGTCTCCTCCGCCATTTTCGCAACAGCAACAATTATGAATGGGAATTGCCTTTATTAAATTTTCTATGTCAGTATGACCGCTTAAAATCTTGGATTCCGCGCTTGATATTGCGCCGCTTAATACGCTCTGACCGCTTAGAATATTCGATTCCGCGCTTGATATTACACCGCTTAATGCACTCTGACCGCCCAGTATCTTGGATTCCGCGCTTGATATTGCGCCGCTTAATACGCTCTGACCGCCCAGTATCTTGGATTCCGCGCTTGATATTGCACTGCTTAATGCGCTCTGACCGCCTAGAATCTTGGATTCCGCTCTTGATATTGCAGTGTTAATAGCGGATTGTATTTGAGAAACAGTAGTTGATAACAAAACGCTAATTGAATTTGCAATTCCTGAAATGTTATTGTCAATAACATTAAGTTTAGAATCTAATTTTCTAATTAAACTAGTATTAAGTTTTACAGACTTGTTAACATTATACATATATGATCCAATGTCGAACGTTTGGTCTTCTATTTTATTTAATATTGCAGAACGCATTGCATCATTCGAAGATTGTACGTTATTAACAATAATATCAACAACTGTTAAATATGGCTCTTCCAATTGAATATTGTGCTGCTGAATAGCCGTGTATAAATTTCTTGAAACGTTTATATTATTTGCATCAGGATTTGAAAATAGGGAATTCAATAAGCCAAATGTCCGGTTTTCCGATTCTAATACTTTCACGGAAACTGAATCCGTCACTCTTGATTCTAGTCCGTATAATAAATTATATATTTTATTAGCATCTACTGTGGCGTTATTAACGGAACTATTATTATATACCGATTGATGAAACAAGCTTTTTCCTCCTGGATTGGAAGAAAACATCGATATATTATTTGAAAACATAACAATATATACAATTGATATATATATTGTTATGAGCTCTTACGATTTTGATATTAATAATTACACTGATATAGAATTATTCCAGTTTTTTGGGATACCTCAAAATTCAACTGAAGAATCTATTGTTTCGCATATTTACTCGATTACTAATGGAATTCAATATCCAAAAAATGATACCGAACGAGATTTTCTTTTATTCTTAGAGAGCGCCAAAACAAAACTCACGAATTACTCCAAACGAAATCCGCCCATTCAATTAAAACCGACGAATTATGATATTATACAGAGTCAGTCAGTGATCCAAGAACCCAATCATAGCGTAACTGCTCAAAAAGTCGTGCCTATAGTAAATACCAACGAATACAATTATCCAGTGGGTGTTATTAACCCCATCGAGAAGCGCGTTATTACTAAAATCATTAATGTCGATAGTTTATTCCGGGAAAATTACGACGCGACGAATTCCACGAATTTCACGTGGGTTCTACCAAATCCATTAAATAACGTGGTTTCTATGAATATTGTTGCCTTGGAACTCCCCAACGTTTGGTATACGGTTTCGAGTAAAAACAATACTAATAAATTCGTTATTTGGCTATATAACGTAAAAGGTCAGTCCGATAGAGGTCAATTAATTGAATTACCCAATGGAAACTATATGGCAGACTCGTTCGCTTTGACCTTAAATAATTATTTCCAAAACGTTAAAAACGGGCTAGAATTTTTGGTAGCCATTATAGATCCAATTACCACAAAAACAACGATTCGGGCGCGAGATTCGACCGTGGATTCACCTTTATCGCCTGCTCCTTATAACTCAAGCGATTCAAGACATTCTCCTAATTTTTATTTCACTTTGGTATTCGATAATTTTGACGCGACAGTTCCTCCGAATCAAACGCCGACTATAATTACTAATAACCTACAAACCACTCTTGGATGGTTTATGGGATTCCGGAAACCGTCTTATACGGTTACTCAGATAAATACATTTACGGATAACGTAAGTTTCGCGGGAAAAAGCGTTGTGTATCGCGGGTTTTTACAAAGCGAATCGTCGTATGGTAGTTCCTTACATAATTATGTCTTTGTCGAGATCAATGATTATAACAAAAACTTCATTACCGATTCTGTGGTTTCTATGACCAATCGCGCGTATATTGGTAATAATATTATTGCCCGAATTCATATAACGAGTGGATCGAATAATATTGTATTTAATAATACCTCGGATTTGATATTTAAGATGCGCGAATATCTTGGACCGGTTAACATTAAGCGACTGGCGATCCGGTTACTGAATAAATTCGGTGATCCAATTGACTTGAATAATAACGATTTTTCGTTGGCTTTAGAATTCAAGATATTATACTAAGAAAGGCGGGTGATTCAATGTTTACGCTTAATGCTTCTTTTTCGGTGAATATGTTTTTTCGATTGTCTTGCTTTTTTAGATTTGCGAGTTGAATATTTTTTATTATATTTACGCGACGAATGTCGTATCGTTCGTCTCGTTCCACCCCTACCACTACCTGGATTAATATAAAACCACTTCCGCTGCCCCGTAGTTTCATTTTGATCTTGATTCTCCATCGTTTTATCTTTACTTCGATCAACCCTCCCCTTCAGCCCCAGTATTCGTCCATTCGTTCTTTTTTCTAAGCTATCATTTAATGAACCGCTATTTCCTTCAGGAATGCATTGACGTAACTTTACAGCAAGGCATTCATTTAATGAACCGCTATTTCCTTCAGCAAGGCATTCACTGAACGTTGCAGCAAGGCATTCATTTAACATTTTAGGTGGGGGTTTACTTAACATTGTGGTTAGATCATTATTTTCACCCTCAGCGCCTTGGGTTTTATCAGTGTCTTGTGTTTCACCCTCATTATCACCATTTTCACCTTCATTGTGATGACGGTGACCATGATGGTGGTGACCATGGTTACCTGAGGGTAGCGATGGGGGTTCTGGGTTGCGGGGACTTCTTCTTAATGCGCGTTTTAAGGCACTTCGTTGATCGCGCGGGAACGCCGATTGTGACGACAATGCGTATGGAATTTCACTAGGAATCGGAGATGGTTGATCCATTATACTATATATTAAACTAATATATTTATTCTAAATATAGTTTTCTTATTGCGCAAAATAATAAAATAAACGCGTCAATTTACACAAACGTGTAAATATTATGACATTATAGTATATATAAATAATGCCACCAAAAAGCGCAAGTGTTTCCGAGGCGGATTTAACGCGTAGCCTATTCATTCAAATGCAGGGTAATAATCTTGGAATTGTTAATTCGAAAGCAATAATTAATTTTATCAAAGAAAACACCGAGGATCTCGATTATGAAAAAACTCACGGTATGTTTAAAGATACAATTCTTACGTTTGCGTTAAATAATGATTTAGAACAAGTAGCATTACAAATATTAAAAATTGGAGAGCGGGCGAATATTCGACATATTAATGAATCCGGGGATTACGCTCTTTCAATCGCCTGTAAAAAAGCATACAAACATGCAGCTCTTGCGATTTTGCAAATCGGCGATTCGCCATGTGAACCCGACGACGAAGGATATACGCCATTAATGCATTCGTGTGTAAATACAGAAATGATTGATGTGGTGGAACATATAATCAGAGGTAGAACTGAATGCGATATCGGTTATGTGAATAAACACGGAGAAAGTGCTCTTTCGCTAACATTACAAGTGGGAAATCCAAGAGCGCTAACGTTATTACTGGATTCCGGGGAATCGAATCCAGGAATTATGGATACGACGCATAAAAACGTAACATTATTTGAAAAAATGTTATTTGAAGAGGATATAAAATCCGCCAAGCTTATCGTGGAAAAAACCGGTTTAGAGTGTAATCCGTTACATACTATTAATACTTTCGGATCAACGGCTTTGATGTTGGCTATTCCAAGATATACAGATGATAATATTGGCGATTATATTGATATAATTCGCGCGCTACTTCGATTTGCTGAAGAAACAGATAATAAAACCTATGTGGATTTACAAAGCACGGAAGGTTATTGCGCGTTTGATATAATATTCGAATACGCCGAACAAAACGACGAACCGATTAACCCTCGCGTTGTGAAACTATTCTTGGATTATTATTACAAAAACGATCCAAATAGCCAGGTGTTTTTACGAAACGTAGATAATATATGTCAGGACGTTGAATTATACAAGGCACTTAAACACTTGTATCCGAGTAAGGCTTCTAAAAGGATTATAAAGAATGCATGTAGAGAGTTTGGAAACGCAAAAGCCTCGATTAGAAATGCAACCGTGAAATCGCGGAGCCCAGATATGCAGACGGGACGCCGTATCCGCACGACGCGATCAACAACCAAAAATCTAGGGCATGCATTTGAGTTATTGGAAGCCATACGCGCTCCTCCGCCGCCAGAAGAAGCAGCTTTCCAAGTAGGCGATCCGCGAGAAAGAGGTGCGAGACAACGTAAACGCCGAACTGGGCGTGGTCACTAAGGAATATAAATCGAATGGAATCCTAGTCCAAGAGTTTGATTCAACGGAACCTCTATAATTTGACTACGATCGAATCTTGATGCGGCTTTATTCAAGGGCACCATCACTAATGTCCCGCCGTTCAAATCGTCATTCGCAAAACACGTTAAATAATCCGTTCCATCGTCACCCGGAATGATCGCAGGTTCGCCGCAAAACGCGAGGTTATCAAAAAACATAATATCTTGTATTTCCAAGCCTTTACATATAACAAATCCATTTATTGTTTTGTTATTTATGTTTCTCAAAACAACGTTCCCGTTACACCATTTCACGGGGAAATCCAGATTAAAGAGTTCCAAATAATCGGAGGTTACGATCGACGTCGCATTCGTGGTTTTATCGACGACCAATTTGCGGTATTTTCCGACAATATCAATCTTGGAAAAGTCGAGTTGTTCATATATCGGAGCACAGATCTCAATATGCGTGGAATTTTCCCGA
>Ga0209443_1000031_pt1 | contig 79325 bp, 91 predicted proteins | sample LauGreBMM110DCMD_2_FD_187571 | JGI IMG/M metagenome (GOLD analysis project Ga0209443, IMG submission 187571) | Freshwater lake microbial communities from Lake Michigan, USA - Su13.BD.MM110.DCMD (SPAdes) (version 2) | ecosystem: Environmental > Aquatic > Freshwater > Lake | place: Lake Michigan... | reverse complement strand
GGCTTTACTCTCGATGGCTTTAGCTCTCCCTTTATCTCATCGATCGAAGGCGATTACACCAACGTTGTTGGAATCTCTATGCCTTTCGTAAGAAAGGCCTTCACGCAACTTGGATATACATGGCCAGAGGCCAAGGTGATGAGATGAAGCGGGTACTGATAGCTAATCGTGGTGAGATTGCAGTACGCATCATTCGTGCCTGCAGAGATCACAACCTTGAGAGTGTCGCCGTTTATTCGCAGGAAGATCGCAGCTCGATTCATGCTGGAATGGCAGATTCTGCTTACTCATTGGCTGGGACGACTGCGCTTCAAACATATCTCAATAGTGAGAAACTCATTACTATAGCCAAAGAGTCTGGTGCTGATGCAGTGCATCCAGGCTATGGATTCCTATCCGAGAATGCAGAGTTTGCACAGGCGGTAATTGATGCAGGTCTCATCTGGATCGGTCCCCCACCAGCGGCAATTCGTTTATTAGGAGACAAGGTCTCTGCCCGTAAGATCGCAGCAAAGGTCGGAGCGCCATTAGTTGCAGGGACGCCAGATCCCGTTGCAGGATTTGAGGAAGTAATAGCTTTTGCCAAAGAGCATGGCCTACCAGTTGCCATTAAAGCCGCACACGGTGGTGGCGGGCGTGGATTAAAAGTCGCACGAAGCATTGAAGAGATTCCTGAACTATTTGCATCGGCAGTGCGTGAGGCGATCAGTGGATTTGGTCGTGGTGAGTGTTTTGTTGAACGCTATTTGGATAAGCCTCGCCATGTGGAGACACAGGTTCTTGTTGATAAGTATGCCCATGTAGTCGTAGTAAGTACACGTGACTGCTCACTGCAGCGCCGTCACCAAAAACTAGTCGAAGAGGCTCCTGCACCATTTTTAACAGATGCTCAAAACGAGGAGTTATATCGCTCTAGTAAGGCGATAATGAAAGAGGCTGGCTACGTAGGAGCAGGTACTTGTGAATTTCTTATTGGTACTGATGGCACGATCTCTTTTCTTGAGGTAAACACACGCCTTCAAGTTGAGCATCCAGTAAGTGAAGAGGTCACCGGTATTGATTTGGTGCGAGAACAGTTCCGCATCGCAATGGGTGAACCTCTTGGCTTTGATGATCCAGTAATCCGTTCTCATTCAATTGAATTTCGCATCAATGGAGAGGATCCAGGTCGCTCGTTTTTACCGGCCCCTGGCCACATCACTAAGTGGATTGTCCCAACTGGTCCTGGTATCCGTATCGATGCAGGTTTTGGGGCTGGAGATACGATCGGTGGCAACTTTGATTCGCTCCTTGCGAAGCTAATTGTCACTGGAGCCACTCGTGGGCAAGCGATAGAGCGAGCACGAAGAGCGCTAGCTGAGTTCACCATAGATGGATTAGCGACAGTGCTGCCCTTCCACCGGGCCATTCTTGAAGACTCTGCATTTACAGAGGATTTCAATATATATACAAGCTATATCGAGAGCGAGTTTGTCAATAATTTCGAGGCTTTTGTATCAACGAGCCAACCACTTCAAACCCACATGGCTCCTGAGTATTTGGTGACTGAGGTCAATGGAAAACGCTTTGAGATTCTGGTGCATGCTCCAGCTCCTGTGGTCAAACGACATCGAGCCAAGGTCGGCATGACCGGCGGATCAGGCGGATCGGCACTCACCAGTCCCATGCAAGGCACGGTCGTGAAAATCGCCGTTATAGAGGGTGCGCACGTGCAAGCTGGTGACTTGATTATTGTCCTTGAGGCGATGAAGATGGAGCAACCACTCATAGCCCATAAATCTGGTCTTATCTCAAATCTCACGGCGGTAATTGGTACTACCGTCTCAAGTGCGACAGTACTGTGTGAGATTATTGACGTATGACATCGAATGAACTTCTCTATAGCGATCCACTAGCGTGTGCAGGAGTAGCAGCGGGCGAAATCATCACGCGTACGGGAGTCGCATCCCACGATATTGCACTCGTTATGGGTTCGGGTTGGGTCAGTGCCATCGATGCTCTTGGAACTCCTACTTATGAATGTAATGCCGAAGAGTTAACTGGTTTTTTACCCCCCACAGTTGAAGGCCACTCAGGAAAAGTTCGTTCATATCTCATTGAATCTGAGGGTAAAAGCCTCCGTGCGCTTGTATTTTTGGGTCGTACGCATTTATATGAAGGTAAAGGTGTTGAGCCCGTTGTTCATAATGTCCGCACGGCCATCAAAGCTGGCTGTAAAATTATTATTCTGACAAATGCATGTGGGGCAATCAATACTAAGTTCTCAGTCGGACAACCTGTTTTGGTCCGTGACCACATCTCATTGACTGCGGTATCACCATTAACTGGGGCTACTTTTGTAGATCTCACTGATCTATACAGCAAGCGAATTCGTGCAATTGTAAAGCAAGAAGATGGCACTCTTGATGAGGGTGTCTATGTTCATTGGCGTGGACCAACCTATGAGACACCTGCAGAGATCCACATGATGCGCACGATGGGTGGAGATCTGGTTGGAATGTCCACTGTCCCTGAAGCGATTGCAGCACATGCGCTAGGCGCTGAAATTCTTGGAATCTCATTGGTGACAAATGCAGCGGCTGGAGTCACTGGTGAAAAACTCAATCACGAAGAGGTTATCGCTGCGGGTAAAGCCGCCGCTAATCGTATGGGCGCACTTCTCAAAGGTGTCATTCCAAAGTTATTCTAAGAGCATGGATCTACGCAGCCAGGTGCAAGCATGGATCGATGATGATCCAGATCCACTCACATCTGCGCAGTTACAACTGTGGCTTGATACAGATAATGAGGCAGAGCTGCGCACATCCTTCTCAGGCTTTCTGCAGTTTGGTACTGCAGGTCTGCGGGGGCCAGTACGCCCGGGCCCATCAGGCATGAACCGAGCAGTGGTAGGCCGCACCGCTTGCGCGATCGCCACTTATATGAAGGAGCGAAATTTGAACTCGGTCGTGATCGGACGCGATGCACGGCATGGTTCGGAGGAGTTCACGCAGGAGACTGCGCAGATAATGAGCGGTGCTGGGATGAAGGTCTACGTCCTGCCCCGTCCATTACCCACGCCTGTCCTAGCCTTTGCAACCAATGAATTGAAGTGTGATGTTGGAATCATGGTCACGGCCAGCCATAATCCACCACAAGACAATGGTTACAAGGTTTATTTAGGTGGAACTGTCGATGGAATCCTGTATCGGGGATCTCAAATTATCTCACCTACCGATGAAGCTATTGCTGTACATATCGATGCGATTACAACATTGGCTAACCAACCCCGTGGTAATCAGTGGAGTATTGTCGATGAAAAAATTATTAGTAAATATGTAGGTATTACCGCAGCGATTGCAACCAAGCCAGGTACGTTAAAGATTGTCTACAGCGCTATGCATGGGGTTGGGACCCAAACACTTCAACAGGTCTTTGCTGCTGCCGGCTTTGCCGCTCCCATTCTCGTTGCCGCACAGGCCGAACCCGATCCAGATTTTCCAACTGTAGCATTTCCTAACCCTGAAGAGCCTGGTGCAATTGATTTGGCACTAGAGACTGCACGCTCATCTAATGCAGATTTAGTAATTGCCAATGATCCTGACGCCGATAGATGTGCAGCAGCAGTAAAGGATCCAGTTACTGGCTGGCGGATGCTACGCGGAGATGAGTTAGGAGCGATTTTTGGTGAATCGATTGCGCGAAATACCAGCAAAGGGATCTTTGCAAATTCAATTGTCTCTTCCACGATTTTGAGCAAGATAGCTCAGCACTACAACCTAGAGTTTAAGCAGACATTAACTGGCTTTAAATGGCTAGCAAAGATCCAGGGCCTCACCTTTGGATATGAAGAAGCGATTGGCTACGCAGTTGATGCAGGTACCGTCAATGATAAAGATGGGATATCTGCAGCGATAAAGCTTGCCCAGATTGCCAGTGATTTAGCCGCTGCAGGCAAAACACTACTCGATCTACTCGATGAGATCTGGGCCAGGCATGGCGCTCATGCAACCGAGCAGATCTCAATTCGTTTAGGCGATCTCTCTGAAGTTGCAACCATCATGGGTCGCCTGCGCAAGAATCCACCGGTAGAGATTGCGGGTCATCGCGTTACATCTATCGATGATTTATCAAAACCCACAGATGCTTTACCACCTACAGATGGAGTACGTATTTGGCTTGGTGCCAAGATCCGCATCATTATTCGCCCCAGCGGAACCGAGGCAAAGATGAAGTGTTACATTGAGGTTATTGAAAAAGATTTAGCACTTGCGGACAGTGTCATGAATCGATTACGAGGACCACTAAAGGAATTACTATCGTGAGTTATTACGGCTTAGTAGATGGGTCTGAGGTCTCTCTCAAGAAGTACCTCCGATCTCTATCTGGTGTGGATCAAGTGGGTGCTGATGCTCGCGCTGGGATGTTGGCAACACGGAGTATCAAAACAACATCTAAACGTTGGGCTATAGATACTGCGATTTCAATGGTGGATTTAACGACGCTTGAAGGGGCAGATACACCAGGAAAAGTTAAAGCTCTATGCGCCAAAGCCGTTAGACCTGATCCCACCGATCTATCGATACCAAGTGTTGGAGCAGTCTGTGTCTATAACGATATGGTTGCAATTGCACGCACACACTTAGATTCTATTGGTGGTGCTCATGTAGGTGTTGCGGCAGTTTCAACTGCCTTTCCATCTGGGCGTGCATCGATGGCAGTAAAGATACAGGATACGCGAGATGCCCTTGACGCCGGTGCATCAGAGATAGATATGGTCATTGATCGTGGAGCGTTTTTAAGTGGTGATTACATTACTGTCTTTAATGAAATAGTTGCGATTCGTGAACTATGTGGGACCCGTGCACATTTGAAAGTTATCTTTGAAACAGGCGAGCTTGTTACATATGACAATGTTCGTAAGGCCTCATTTCTAGCTATGGCTGCAGGTGCACATTTCATCAAGACATCAACTGGCAAGATTGCACCAGCTGCAACGGCCCCAGTCGTCTTAGTGATGCTTGAAGCTGTGCGTGATTTTTACGAGATGACTCAGACCCGTATCGGCGTAAAGCCAGCTGGTGGAATCAGAAATACTAAGGATGCAATGAAGCAGTTGGTCCTAGTCAATGAGACTGCAGGGCCTGAATGGCTCACCCCCTCTCTCTTTCGTATTGGTGCCAGTGCCCTGTTAAATGATTTGTTAATGCAGCGCATGAAACTCGATGATGGCTACTACGCTAGCCCTCAGTATGTAACGATTGATTAATGGAGACTCAAGTGAACTTTGACTACGCACCAGCACCTGAATCACGGGCAACTGTCTCGATTAAGCCTAAGTACGGCCACTTTATTGGCGGTAAGTTCGTTGCAGGAAGTAAGCACTTCCCCACTATTAATCCGGCAACTGAAGAGGTTTTAAGTCAGGTCGCATTAGCGGGTAAGGCAGATGTCGATGCGGCAGTAAAGGCTGCACGTAAGGCATACACAACGATCTGGTCAAAAATGAGTGGCAGAGAACGTGGTAAGTATTTATTTCGCATTGCGCGCATCATGCAGGAGCGCTCACGCGAGTTTGCAGTCCTTGAGACCCTCGATAACGGCAAGCCAATCCGTGAATCTCGTGATGTCGATGTGCCATTAGCGGCAGCGCACTTTTTCTATCACGCTGGATGGGCCGATAAACTTGAGTTTGCTGGCCTTGGTACATCGACTAAGCCACACGGTGTTGCAGGCCAGATTATTCCCTGGAACTTTCCGCTTTTGATGTTGGCCTGGAAGGTTGCACCAGCACTTGCTGCAGGTAACACCGTAGTTCTAAAGCCTGCCGAAAGTACATCTCTTACCGCACTTTTATTTGCCGAGCTCTGCCAACAGGCAGAGCTCCCTGCAGGAGTTGTCAATATCGTCACTGGTGATGGCTCAACTGGAGCCCTTATCGTTAATCATCCGGGTATCGACAAGATTGCATTTACTGGATCAACGGAAGTTGGAAAGATTATCGCTCGCGCAGTAGCGCCAACACACAAGAGTGTGACCCTGGAACTCGGTGGCAAGGCCGCTAACATCATCTTTGAGGATGCGGCAATCGATGAGGCGATTGAGGGCATAGTCAATGGAATTTTCTTTAACCAAGGCCATGTCTGCTGCGCAGGATCTCGCTTGATTCTGCAAGAGAGCATTGCCGATGAAGTACTAGAAAAGCTAAAGAAGCGAATGTCTAAAATTCGTTTAGGTGATCCTATGGATAAGAACACTGATTTAGGTGCAATTAATAGCAAAGAACAGTTACTTAAGATTCGCGAGCTATCTGCATCCGGTGATGCCGAAGGCGCACAGCGTTGGAGTGCACCCTGTGATCTACCTACAAAAGGCTTTTGGTTTCCACCAACAATTTTCACTGGCATCACACAGTCCCACCGCATCGCACGCGAGGAGATCTTTGGGCCAGTGCTCTCGGTCTTAACATTTAGAACTCCACAAGAGGGTATAGATAAGGCTAATAACACTCCTTTTGGTCTATCTGCAGGCGTTTGGAGTGAAAAGGGTTCGCGTATTTTGTGGGCCAGCCAACAACTTCGTGCCGGAGTCGTCTGGGCAAATACATTCAACAAGTTTGATCCAACCTCTCCATTTGGTGGATACAAAGAGTCTGGCTGGGGTCGCGAGGGTGGACGCCATGGCCTAAGCGCATATTTGAAGGGAGTTGGCCATGAGTAATCGCATCGATATAAAAAAGACATATAAGTTATTTATTAATGGAGCATTTCCTCGCAGCGAATCAGGCCGCACATATGAAATTAAAAATACTAAAGGTGTCTTTATTGCAAACCCATGCCTGGCATCGCGCAAAGATCTAAAGGATGCCGTAGTTGCTGCCCGTGCAGCACACTCTGGATGGAATAAAGCCAGCGCATATAACAAGGGGCAGATTCTTTATCGCATCGCCGAGATGCTAGAGGGTCGTCGTGCACAGTTTGTAGATGAAATTATCTCAGTTACAGCTCTGACAAAGTCAAAAGCTGAAAAGGAAGTTACCGATTCCATTGATCGTTTAGTGTGGTATGCAGGTTGGAGTGACAAGCTCTCATCTCTTTCAGGTGCACTCAACCCAGTCGCAGGTCCGTACTACAACTTTACGGTTCCAGAGAGCATGGGCGTTATCGCTGCAATCGCACCCGAGACGCCATCTCTTCTTGGTCTCATCGATGCAATTGCTCCAATTATTGTGGGTGGAAATACTGTTGTGGTCTTGGCCAGCACTAAAGCGCCACTATCTGCCATGAGTTTTGCTGAGGTTCTAGCAACTAGTGATCTACCTGCCGGAGTTATCAATATTTTGAGCGGTAAAAAAGATGAGATTGCGCCCTGGATGGCATCACATATGGATATCGATGGCTTTGATATCTCTGGAGTTGGGGCTAAATCACAGGGTGCACTAAGAGTGGGCGGGGCTGAAAACTTAAAGCGGATCTTTAGTTTTAAATCGGCCGATCCTGGACGAATCTTGGCCTTCTTAGAAAACAAGACCGTCTGGCATCCGATAGGGCTCTAAGAGCGCCCCTTTTCAATGGTTGTGAGCCACAACTGGCGCACGGCCTCAACATCTAGATCCATAACAACTCGCACCTTCGCCGAATCCTCAAGAGCTAACGGCTCTAGATCTTTAAGGAAGTCATCGCGCCGATCGCAAATAGTCTGTCCCCGCGCCGGACCCGATGATGTATCGACTACGACATCAAACATCTGCGTAGTAAATAGCTCAGGATGAATTACACATGCAACTGCGCCGTAGTCACCAAGAGTTATTGGCGATATATGTAGGCGCTCAATAAATGCTTCGATAAGTGAGCCTGCAAAATGTGGGGCAGAATCCGATGAACTCTTCAAACGAGCCGCTTCTGCACTCGTAATTCCAGGACGCATAAATACATCTAGGCCATACATTGTTATTGGAACGCCACTTTGAAAAACAATCGCTGCAGCCTCTGGATCGTGCCAGATATTGAACTCAGCGGTAGCCGTTGCATTACCAGCAGATGCTGAACCACCCATTAAAACTATGTGATGAATTTTTTTGGCCGTCTCTGGAAAGGCTCTTAAAAAGAGTGCAATATTTGTAAGCGGTGCGACCGGTACTAATGTCACTGGATCTTTCGAAGCTTCAATTAAATCACGCAGTAGCTCAACGGCAGATCGCGGATCTACTCTTCGATGAGATGGTGCTATCCCAAGATCACCCATTCCATCGGCTCCATGAACATACTCTGCGTACTGAGATACTCCAAGCAATGGACGCACGGCTCCACGAGCAACTGGAATTTTATTGGCTCGCGCGGCATCTAAAACCTTCAGTGTATTTGTGACAACCTGATCAACGTTTATATTGCCATCTACACACGTTATGCCTAAAAGATTGATGCCAGGGTGCATCGCTGCAAATAAGACGGCAAATGCATCATCGATGCCAGTATCGACATCTAAAATGATTGATGTTTTATTCATACGCGGTAGCCTATCGCTATGGGTAAAGCTGTAGTCGCTGTTGTTGGTAGCGCAATGATGGATCTAACGGCATATGCCAAAGTGTTGCCAGAGCCTGGTCAGACCTTAGTAGGAGATTTGTTTACCACTGGTTTTGGTGGGAAAGGTGCTAACCAGGCCGTTATCGCTGCACATTGCGGAGCCGAAGTTCACTTTATAGGAAATTTAGGCCGAGATCTCTTTGGTGATTCAATCGCTGAAAACTTTAAGCGCTTAGCAATTAATTCATTACATGTAGGGCGCAGTGATATCGCAACTGGAGTTGCGCATATTTGGGTAGATGGAAATGGTGAAAATCGAATCATAATTATTCCGGGTGCAAACAGTGAGATTGAAAGTGCAAAAGCTGTAGCTGCTATAGCTTCGATTGATAAGTTATCCGTTGTTACCGCCCAATGTGAAATCAAGCAAGAGGTAACGCTGGCAGCATTTCGTGCCGCTAAAGCCAGGGGCTGCACGACAATTCTCAATCCTGCACCATTTGAACCACTTAGCTCCGAGCTATTAGATCTCACCGATTGGTTAATCCCAAATGAGAGTGAGTTCCGAGAGCTCCATGGAGAGTTACCATCAAGTGATAAGGCTCTTCAAAGTTTAAGGCCAGGTAAAAACTCAATTGTTACTCTTGGCGCACTCGGCGCCGTTTTAGTGGGCGCAGATAGATCTATTGTGCGCATAGCTGCTCCAGTTGTTAGCGCCGTTGATACAACCGGTGCAGGTGATGCCTTTGTTGGAACATTTGCATATGCTTTAGCCAGCGGTATGAAACCAGCGGCTGCGGTGCAACTTGGAGTTAAAGTTGCATCCATAACTGTTACTAGAAAAGGCGCACAGTCTTCGTATCCAACTCAAGTAGAGATTGCTACGCTCTGATAACCTCGTAATACAAAGGTTGGTCTACGCACTGGCTCTTTAGCAAGTGACATATCTGGATATTTCTCCCACAACGCTGGTAACGAGACGCTCATCTCTAAACGGGCAAGTGGGGCTCCTAAGCAAAAGTGAATCCCTGCGCCAAAGCCGATATGAGGATTTGGATCACGCCTTATATTCATCTCATCAGCGCCATCAAATACAGTTGCATCTCTATTGGCCGAACCAATCAGTGCGGCAATCTTCTGCCCTGCAGCGATCTCTACGCCGCCGATCTCGGTATCTTTGGTAGCCGTACGCTCAAATAACTGCAGTGGGGCATCAAAGCGCATGAACTCTTCAACTGCACTCTCGGTATGGCCCTGTGGATTCTGGCGCAGTAGCGCCATCTGATCTGGCCGACGAAGTAGTTCGACCATTCCATTACCAAAGGCGTTAACACTGGCTTCGTGGCCAGCGTTTAATAACAGGATGCAGGTGGCGATGAGCTCTTGCATATTTAATTTTTCGCCATTCTCTTCAACTATTGCTAAATCGGTTATGAGATCACTTCCTGGATTCTTTTTACGAAGCTCAGCTAACCCCCGGACATAATCGGCAAACTCACTGGCAGCTTTTTTTGCCTCTATCTGATACTGCTCGCAAGGATTTACTTCATACATCTTTACTATCGCCTGTGACCATGGACGCAGTAAATGCTCATCAGAGGTTGGAAAACCTAATAAATCTGCAATGATTTTTACCGGTAGGGGTTCGGCATAGTCTGCGATTAAATCAAAGCTCTGCCCTGATTTAATTTTTATGTCAATGGCATCTAGTAACTCGGTAGTAATGCGCTCAATCGCTGGGCGCATTGACTCAATCTTGTTTCTATTAAAAGCTTTAGCAACGAGTCCACGCAGGCGTGTGTGCTTAGGTGGCTCGCTATCTAAGATTGAATCCGAGTGCAGCCAATTGAATGTATCCCACTCAAACTCTGGCTTCTTATCTATGAAGATGCGTCCTAAGGATTTGTTGCGAAAGACATCGTTTGCATCACGATGACAGGCGGCTAGAAAGATGCCTAAGCCTTCATGCCATACTGGTTTGCCAAAGCTACGTAACTCTTTTAACCCAGCATAAGGATTGGCGACAAAGGCTGGATCGTTAAAATCGATCATTACTCCGATGCGATTTTCTGATAGCCAGGCTTGATAACGCTCTCAATAATCTTTAGACGATCTGGATATGGGATAAAGGCGCTCTTCATGGCGTTGATAGTCACGCGTTGGAGCTCAGTGAAATCCCAATTAAAGGCCTTGACCGCCTCACTCATTTCAAATGACATTGATGTCTGACTCATTAAACGGTTATCGGTATTAAGAGTTATGCGAAAACGCAGTTTAGCTAGCCGGCCAATAGGGTGCTCGGCATAGCTTTTTGCCGCCCCTGTCTGAAGATTAGATGTCGGACAGAGCTCTAATGGGATCCGCCGATCACGGACATAGGAAGCTAACTGACCAAGTTTTGGTTCGGTGCCAGAGAAATCAATATCATCGATGATACGTACTCCGTGACCTAAGCGTTCGGCCCCACAGAGTTGAATCGCCTCCCAAATCGATGGCAGACCATATGCCTCACCTGCGTGAATAGTGAAGTGCGCATCTTCCTTGCGCAGGTAATCAAATGTCTCCTTCTGATCACTTGGTGGAAAGCCATCTTCAGGTCCAGCGATATCAAAGCCCACAACTCCTAAATGGCGATACTGCACTACAAGTTCGGCAACCTCTTGTGAACGCTTGTTCTGTCGCATTCCACAGAGCAGTGAGTACACCGCTATTTCGTGGCCTTCAGCCTTTGCCTCGGCCATACCCTGCTTATAGCCTTCAAGAGTTGCCTCAACTACATCAGAGATTGTCAGGCCTTTTTCAGTAAATAACTCTGGTGCCCCACGCACTTCGGCGTAGACAACACCATCTCGTGCTAAGTCAATGGCGCACTCTCGCGCAACACGGATAATATCTTCACGGCGCTGCATCACAGCGATTGTGTGTGAAAAAGTCTCTAAGTATCTAACGAGTGAACCAGAGTCACACGATTCTCTAAACCATGTGGCAAGTTCGGCTGCATCCTGGGTTGGCAAAGCTGTGTAACCGATCTCTGCAGCGATATCAATAATTGTTTGTGGTCGCAGACCGCCATCTAAGTGATCGTGCAAGAGAACCTTAGGGATGCGCTTGATTTGATCGGCAGTTGGAGAGCTATTCATCGCCATTTTTTACTAGTTCCTTAGTCAGTTATTCGTTCAATTATAAGCGGCAATCTATCTATCTTTTCACCAGCGGCTAAATCGCCAATTCTCACGCTATCGACTAAAGATTCTTGCGCGCGCGCAAAGACTGCAGGTGTATCGGTATGTAAAGTAAATAGAGGTGCACCCTTTTTGAGGTTATCTCCAGGTTTGGCGTGAATTTCTATGCCTGCACCTGCCTGCACCGCTTCGCCTTGGCGAGATCGCCCAGCACCTAAACGCCATGCGCCAAGGCCTACCTTCATCGCATCCATAGATAGAACAGTTCCAGTGGAGTGTGCAGCAATTGTTAGATTCTCCTTTGCAACAGGGAGTTTTGCATCGGGATCTCCGCCTTGAGCACTAATCATCTGGCGCCAAACATCCATTGCTTTGCCATTTTTAAGAGCGGCGGCAGGATCGGCGCCTTTGATACCGGCGAGCTCTAACATCTCTTGGGCAAGCAAGACTGTGAGCTCGATGACATCTGATGGCCCACCGCCGGCAAGAACTTCAATGGCCTCGCGCACTTCAAGTGCGTTACCTGCAGTTAAACCCAGGGGGATATCCATTGCTGTAACAAGTGCAACGGTATTGACACCTGCACGCTTTCCAAGACCGACCATTACATGGGCTAGCTCCGTGGCTTTTTTAGGATTGCTCATAAATGCACCAGCGCCAGCTTTTACATCTAAAACTAAGGCGTTTGTTCCTTCGGCAATCTTCTTACTCATAATCGATGAGGCAATAAGTGGAATCGTCTCAACCGTTGCAGTGACATCGCGTAGTGCATATAACTTCTTATCTGCCGGTGCTAAATCAGCATTGGCGGCACAAATGACAGCGCCACAATCCTGCAAAACTTTCAACATCTGCGCATTTGTTAACGATGCACGCCAACCAGGGATTGATTCCAATTTATCTAGCGTGCCACCTGTATGTCCAAGTCCACGTCCTGATAACTGGGGTACGGCCGCGCCACATGCTGCAACTAGCGGTGCTAATGGCAGAGTAATTTTATCCCCAACTCCCCCAGTTGAATGTTTATCTACCGTTGGACGAGATAGGCCTGACCAGTTCATACGCTCGCCGCTATTGATCATCGCATCGGTCCACCGAGAAATCTCACGTAGATCCATACCATTTAAAAATATGGCCATTAATAGCGCAGACATTTGTTCATCGGCCACAGCGCCCCGCGTATATGCATCAATAATCCAATCAATCGCAGGATCAGTGAGCGCGCGGTGATCTCGCTTTGCCGCAATCACTTCAGCGGCTGAAAATGCCTCTACCTGCGACATTTAGGGCTCGTTACGGTTTAAATCATCTGGACCAAAGGCCCATGGCAACATGGCGGCCATTGTCTGTGGTCCATCATCGGTCATTAAAAGTGCGCTAGATCCACCATGCTCAAAGAGTAATTGGCGACAGCGTCCACATGGTGCCAGGTGATTTCCCTGCCCATCAACACATGAGATTGCAATTAAGCGTCCACCACCAGTTGCAATCAGATTTGATACCAAGCCACACTCTGCACATAGGCCTAAACCATAACTTGCATTTTCAACGTTACAACCCGAGACGATACGACCATCACTAACAAGGGCTGCAACTCCTACTGGAAATTTTGAATACGGTGCATAGGCGGTTTTCATCGCTGCAACTGCGGCAGTGTGTAGCTGCTCCCAATTAATCTGGCTCATTGCATACCACCGCGGCGATATGGGATTCCATCGGCGGCAGGCATTCGAAGCCTCTGAGAGGCAACTGCCAAAACAAGTAGCGTTGTGATGTAAGGCGTCATTGTCACTAACTGACCTGGAAGCTCATCGACTGCTAAGAAGTACCATAGCGAGAGTGATGCAAAAGCTAACGTAAGAACAGCCTTAACCACTCTACCCTTTCGTATATCTCGAATAACCAGGAAGAGAAGAATTAGGACTATCAATAAAATTAGCGCGTGAATCGATGCTGAGTCTCGCAGTTGTAGGGCATCGGCAAAACCAAATAAACCTGCGCCCATTAAGATTCCACCTGGGCGATAGTTTCCAAAGAGCAGAGCGGCTAGTCCGATATATCCACGTCCTGCTACTTGATTTTCTTGATAGTGATTTGCAGCAACAATGGCTAAGAAGCCACCGCCAAGACCTGCAAGACCACCAGAGATTAATACACCTGCATACTTCATCGCATAGACATTGACGCCTAGTGACTCAGCTGCGATTGGCGCCTCACCAGCACTTCGGAGGCGCAGCCCAAAGGAGGTTTTCCAGAGAATAAATACTGAGAGCGGAACTAGTGCGACTGCGATTATGGTTACGTAAGAGAGGTCGCCTGTTAAACCGCGGAGCACTGCCGCGAGATCAGAGATGAAAAACCAGCGTTTTTCAGCTAAGACAGTGAGTAGATCAGGGCTCTTCCACCCGAAGTAGGTTCCGCCAGAGAGAACGGGTAGGCCGTTAGTGCCGATCGAGGCAACATCGGGAGATTGTGATGGTCCAAGCCAAGCACCACTCTTATATAAAATAGTTGAGATATAGCGCACTAGGCCAGCGGCAATAATATTGATTGCAACCCCAGATACAACGTGATCTACACCAAATGTAATGGTTGCGATGGCATGGATAAGTGCGCCAACTGCGCCAAAGATAATTGCAGCCATTAAGCCAATCCAAGCTCCGTGCTGTGAACCAATCATGCCGCCAGCCCAAGCACCCATAATCATCATGCCTTCAAGACCGATATTCACAACACCAGAGCGTTCAGAGAATAAGCCGCCAAGGCCTGCAAGAGCGATGGGAACTGAGAGTAATAGCGCCGCCGAAGCCGTACCGATGCTTGTTAAATCTGAGGCACCAGTAAGTATGCGAATAATTGAGAGTACAAAAATCAATAGCGCTGCATAGCGAAGTGATTTCAAGGCCTTAATTTTCACTCTTCGGCCGCCTTTGCAAGCTCTTTACTCTGCAAGGTGATCTTGTACCGGCGTAGAACTTCATAGGCTATAACAGAAGAGAGAAGAATTGAGCCCTGCATAATCACATACGTCTCAGGTGCAATGTCAATGAGCTCAAGTGATCTGGAGCTAACCTCAAGGAAGCCAAAGAGTAGAGCGCTAATAGCCATCCCAACTGCGCTATTTCTGCCCAATAGTGCAACAGCGATGGCAGTAAAACCAATTCCAGTACGAAATCCCATATTAAAGGCGTGCGTATCGCCTAACACCGCTGGCAATCCAGCTAATCCGGCAACTGCGCCAGATAATGCAAGGGCGATAAAGGTCATTCGCTTTGAATTGACTCCGCTGACTCGTGCGGCTATTGGGTTAGCACCCGTTGCGCGAAGCTCAAAACCAAAACGAGTGCGGCTCACCACAAACCAGAAAATTATTCCGAGGGCTACCGCAAAAATTAGCATTCCATAAACCCCGCCACCGGGTTGATCTTCTACGCCTAATTTATTCAATAAAGGCATGAGATCTGGAAACTGGCCTGAGGCTGGAATCTCTTTGGTCGACAAGTTGTTTGAAGCCGTGGTGCGATCGGCAAAGCGGTTTGCAAGTAAGTATGAAGATAATCCACCCGCCAAGGCGTTCAACATAATCGTCGAAATTACTTCGCTCACGCCCCGTTTAACCTTGAGATATCCAGCGATTGCTGCCCACAAGCCACCGACAGTCATCGCTATAAGCATTATCGCAAGAATATGAATGACTGGCGGCAGAACAAACATGGCACCTAAGTAGGCTCCAAACATTGCACCTAAACGTAACTGTCCCTCTACTCCGATGTTAAAAAGACCAGCGCGAAAAGTTATAGCTATCGCTATCGCTGCGATGTAATACGGCGTTGCCGTATTGAGCATCTGCATGAGCGAAGCCGACGTTGTTCCAAACTCCCACATAGTTGTGTAGGCATCCATAGGGGACTTCTTAGTAGCAAGAACTGCTAATGAGGAGATAATAATTGAAACGACCGCGGCCGTAAGCGGAGCAGCAATTGCTAGTAAAACCGTTGAGAGTTTAAATTTCTTCATGCTGCACCGGTCATAGCTGAGCCGAGTTGTTCAGGCGTTGTCATTGCTGGATCAAGCTCTGCGCTCACAGCACCACGCAACATAACGAGCAGGCGATCAGACATACCAATGAGCTCCTCAAGGTCGGCTGAAACCAAAACAATCGCCATCCCTTTTTCGCGGGCTCTGCGAAGCTCTTCCCAGATAGCACCTTGGGCTCCAACATCGACACCACGGGTTGGATGAGATGCAACAAGTAATGTAGGTGCTTTGCTCATTTCGCGGCCCACAATAAATTTCTGTTGGTTTCCACCAGATAATGCGGTGGCAAGAGTCTGTGGACCAGGTGCACGAACATCGAACTCTTCCATGATTCTAGAAGTGTCAGTGATGGTAGCTTTTTTATCTACTATAAAGCCACGCATTACTGGCTTTGAGCGTTGATGGCCAAGAATTCGGTTTTCCCACAGCGGTGAGTTCATCATGAGAGCTTGACGCTGGCGATCCTCAGGAATGAAACCAATTCCTAAATCATGACGATTCGCAACGCTCAATTTATCAATGGCCACCCCATTAAATGATATTGAGCCCGTGTAGTCGCGCAGACCAAGAATCGCCTCAACGAGTTCGGCCTGACCATTTCCTTCAACTCCTGCAATTCCAACAACTTCTCCGGCATGTAAGTTAAATGAAATATTCGAAATTAAATCGCGACTTCCAGTTGAAGTTGCAATTGTGACATCTTTGAGGGCGAGAGTTATTTGATCACGACGGGTAACACCTTGTGTAGATGGTTGTGGAAGTTCGCTGCCCACCATGAGCTCTGCCAACTGCCTTGCAGTTACATCCTTAGATTTTACTTGTGCAACGGTAGAGCCCTGACGAACTACGGTGACATCATCGGCTACACGCAGAACCTCATCCAACTTATGCGAGATAAAAATAATCGCCATTCCCTGTGCTCGCAGGCCCTCTAAGGCGCTAAATAGATCATCGACCTCCTGTGGAACAAGCACTGCAGTAGGTTCGTCAAAAATAAGGATTCGTGCTCCCCGATAGAGAACCTTTAAAATCTCAACACGTTGGCGCGCTCCAACACCTAACTCCTCAACTAAAACATCAGGGTCGATCTCCAAGCCATATTGCTCAGCCATGGCAACCACTTTTTCACGAGCCGTGGCAAAATCGATCATTGCACCTTTTCGGGGTTCTGAGCCTAAAATAATATTCTCTAAAACTGTGAAGTTATCGGCGAGCATGAAGTGCTGATGGACCATTCCAATACTGGCATCGATAGCATCATTAGGGTTCTTAAAGTGAACGGCTATGCCATTGACTAAAATCTCGCCGCTATCTGGGCGCTGCATGCCATACAAAATCTTCATGACGGTGGATTTACCAGCGCCATTCTCACCCACAAGGGCGTGGACTGTGCCTGTTTCTACGCTCATCGAGACGTCTTTGTTGGCGATGACACCAGGAAAGCGCTTGGAGATATGCCGAAGTTCAACTGCTACCGACAATTAATTTCTCTCCTTTAATAAAAAGCCTCTTAACAAGCATCTGGCCCAACAAGAGAGATTTAACTCCATTGTTGGGCCAAACGCCACTACTAATAGGCGATTATGGAATAGGTGATTATGGCTTTGTTGGAACCTTAATCTTGCCTGACTTAATCGCTGCCGCTGCCTTGTCAATCTGTGCCTTGTACTTGGTGATATAGCCACCAGAGTAGGAGACACCAACACCATCAAGGGCTAGGTCGTACTTACGACCATAGATACCGGCCTCATCGAGAACATCGTTGACGGATGATCCTGCAACAGCTGTTGCAATGACATCGTAGACGGCACGGTCAACGCGCTTGATCATCGATGTGAGCATGTTCTTCTTCTCAGCAGCTGAGGCCGATAGGTACTGATCAGAGTCAACTCCGATTGTCCATACCTTCTTGCCAGCCTTTGCAGCATCGGTTGCAGCTGCGAAGTTACCCGCACCTGATCCACCTGCAGCTGAGTAAATTACATCGACTCCCTTATCGATCATTCCCTTAGCGATGACCTTTGCCTTGGCTGGGTCATTGAAGCCAGAGAAATCAGGGAACTCGGTTACGTACTTAACATCTACTGATGCACTCTTCTTAGTTGCCTTAACGCCGGCAACGAAGCCTGCCTCAAACTTCTGAAGAAGTGGAATACGAACTCCACCGATGTAACCAATCTTTCCCGACTTTGATGCAAGTGCTGCGGCTACGCCTGCTAGGTATGAGCCCTGCTCCTCAGCAAAGACAAGACCTGCGACGTTGAGGAGATCAACCGATGAGTCATCGATGATTCCGAACTGGATATTTGGATAATCTGATGCAACGGCCTTGATTGGGCCTGCATACAAGAATCCGACTGCGATAATTGGGTTGTAGCCAGCGGCTGCAAGCAAGCGGAGCTTGTCCTCACGCTCTGAATCTGAACCTGTCGTTACAGTCACCTCTTTGGCGGCAACTTTAAACTTCTTTTTGGCTGCATCGAGTCCTGCCGCCGCTGAATCGTTGAATGACTTATCTCCACGTCCACCGATGTCATATGCAAGGCCGACCTTTACTGTTGGTGCCCCCGTTGCTGGAGCAACAAAGCTCGTTGCAGCCATCAGGGTTGCAGCCACTACTGCTATAAGACGAAATATCTTCTTCAATTTTCCTCCAAGGGGTCTTCTACGCCGCCCCGATTAGGGTTTTGCAGAGAGTTGTTGTGTATCCGTGAGCCTAGTCTTGTGGGCTCGGTAATCTCAACCCTTGCTCCTTTGTTTTGGTGTCGTTGATATAACGTTTGAGAAAACCCTCAACCAAGCCTTGAGCCTATTAGGCGAGGGTACCCAGGTTCTTATAGACGCTCTCAATGGTGCCCGCCGCCACTTTTCGCGCCTTAGCCCCACCTGCATGCAGGAGTTCGATCAGGTGCGCCTCATCCTCTAGGAGCTCAAGGGCCCGCTCACGGATCGGGCGCAGATACTCGGTAACAACATCGGCAACTGCGCCTTTGAAATCACCATAGCCCTTGCCTGCAAACTCATCTTCAAGGGCGCTCAAGCTTTGACCAGAGAGGGCGCTATGAATCGTCATCAAGTTGCTGATCCCAGGCTTTTCTCGCTCATCAAAGCGCACCTCACTTCCGGCATCGGTCATCGATGATTTAATCTTCTTGGCATTTACCTCTGGCGCATCCATAATCTCAATGACTCCAGCTACCGAGCCCGATGACTTACTCATCTTGGTAGTTGGCTCTTGTAGATCGTTGATCTTGGCCGCACTCTTGACGATCAGACCATCTGGAATCTTGAAACTCTCTCCATAACGTGTGTTAAAACGGCCAGCCAAATCTCGTGTGAGTTCGATGTGTTGGCGCTGATCCTCACCCACTGGAACAAGATCGGCTTGGTAGAGCAAGATATCTGCGGCCTGCAACATGGGATATGTGAAGAGAGCGACACGAGCGCTATCTGCCCCGGTTTTGGATGACTTGTCCTTGAACTGTGTCATACGGCTAGCCTCACCAAAGCCTGCCATGCACTCCATCAACCAACCGAGTTGATTATGGGCTGGAACCTGTGACTGCACAAAGAGAGTTGACTTTTCTGGTGAGATACCAAAAGCAATCAACTGCGCCGCTGTTGTAAGTGTGCGCCTGCGTAGCAAGGAGGGCTCAGTCTCGACGGTGAGGGCATGTAGATCAACGATGCAGTAGAAGGCATCATGGCCATCTTGCAGAGCGACCCACTGTTTGACTGCGCCTAGGTAGTTTCCCAGATGAAGGGAGTCACTCGTGGGTTGGATCCCAGATAAGACTCGTTTCATACTCATAACGTAAGTCTTTCACACATCATGTGCTTCGAGAGATTAGCAACTGCCCAGCGCGTTTGCCCTCCACCGAAAGCACTGTAATGCGCAGGCCATTGAGGTTGACGACATCGTGCTCACGTGGGATGCGGCCCAAATAATGCATGACAAAGCCGCTCGCCGTCTCATAGGGGCCATCTGGAATCTCTAGCTTTGTTTGTTGCGTGAGCTCTTCGATAGAGATGAGGCCATCAACTTCAAATCCACCCGTGCCAACCTCAATCGCAGTATCACTCTCGATATCGTCGTACTCATCGTGAATATCTCCGATCAAGCACTCCACTAAATCCTCTAATGTGATGATTCCATCAGTCCCACCATATTCATCCAAGACAATTGCAAGATGTTGGCGCGCAGCGCGCATCTCAGTCAGAGCAGGTAAGACACCTTTAGTGCCAGGTAGATACATGATGCTGCGTGAGAGTTCGATGATCTTGGTCGACTTGTTAGCAAGAGATGTATCCAATAAGTCGCGCACGTGTATGAAGCCAACCACCTCATCTGATGATCCGCGCACCACTGGGTAACGCGAGTGCGCCTTATCAACGGCTAATTCGATCGCCTTTCCAACGGAGAGGGAGGCATCCATAAAATCGACCTCAGTGCGTGGAACCATGACCTCATGTATCTGTCGCTCAGATGCGTTGAAAACCTCTTCGACGATATCTCGCTCTTCAGCCGTCAGTGCGGCATGGCCGGCGACAAGATCTAAGAGCTCTTCCTCGCTCATTGCACTACGTTGCTCTTTTGGATCAATACCAAATATGCGCAAGATAAGGTCGGTTGAGAGTGAGAGCAGCCAGATGACTGGCCGAAATACCTTGGCCACGATGTCGATGACTCCGGCAGATGCTAAAGAGATCTCCTCAGAGCGAAAGATGGCAAGACGCTTTGGCACAAGTTCACCAAAGACAAGTGAGAAGAAGGCGATGATCAGGGTCACCCCAACGATAGACAGGGTTGTGCTTGCACCATCAGAGAGTCCGAAATCTCGCAGCCATGGGATGACGTAGGCACCGAGCCTTTGTGCGCCAAGGGCGGCCGATAAGAATCCACAGAGCGTCACGCCGACCTGGACTGCAGCCAAAAAGCGGTTGGGGCTTTGGGCAAGTTGGGCGACGCGAGCGCCACGTCTTCCGCGTGTGGAGATCTGGCGGATTTGGCCATCGCGCAGGGATATCAATGCGATCTCGGCGGCGACAAAAAAGGCGGCTGTGAGAATCAAGGCCGCCACTATCGCTAGATCACCAAGGAGAGAGCCCAACGAGGGAGGTTCCATGAGGTAACTAACTATACGCCACCTCTTTGTAAGCCCACTCTTTCCATATCTGCCTCTGACCCCTACGATTTGGGCGTTGGCTCAACCGAGCCATCACCTTCATCCTCGGATCGTCGGGCACGTACCTGCCCGGAGAAGGAGAGAAATCTCATGGCATCAGTAGTTTTTGAAGCGGCATCACGTATCTATCCAGGCACCACTGCTCCTGCAGTCGATAAGTTAAATCTCACTGTCAATGACGGTGAGTTTTTAGTTTTGGTCGGCCCATCGGGATGCGGAAAGTCCACATCACTTCGTATGTTGGCAGGCTTGGAAGAGGTCGACACTGGACGCATCTTGATCGGTGATCGCGATGTAACCAACGTCGCACCAAAAGATCGTGATATCGCGATGGTCTTTCAATCATATGCGCTTTATCCACATATGACGGTCGCAGAAAATATGGGCTTTGCACTTAAAATCGCCGGCACTCCCAAGGAAGAGCGCGAACGTCGTGTCCTTGAAGCGGCAAAACTACTTGACCTTGAACCATATCTTGAGCGCAAACCAAAGGCGCTATCAGGTGGACAACGTCAACGCGTTGCAATGGGTCGCGCAATTGTTCGTGAGCCTCAGGTATTTCTTATGGATGAGCCACTATCAAACCTTGATGCGAAGTTGCGTGTTGCAACTCGTACACAGATAGCTGCTTTGCAGCGCCGACTTGGAATTACAACTGTCTATGTGACACATGATCAGGTCGAGGCTATGACCATGGGTGATCGCGTAGCAGTTCTTAAAGATGGTCTGCTTCAGCAAGTTGATACACCGCGCAACCTCTATGACAATCCATCAAATGCATTTGTAGCTGGCTTCATCGGCTCCCCTGCAATGAATCTTCTCAACGCCCCTATCGTTGGCGGCAAGGCCATGCTCGGAAGCCTTGGGATCGCAGTTCCAGCATCTGCAGGTAACGAGATCACCGTTGGAATTCGCCCAGAGGGCTTTACGCCTGCAAGTGATGGCTTCCACGTATTAGTAGAGGTCGTCGAGGAGCTTGGCTCAGATGCCTTCGTCTATGGAAAGCCGGCCGATACAAATGTGAAGTTTGCAAATGCCAATGAGGAGGGTGTTCAGATCATCGTGCGTTGGGATCCAAAAAATCCTCCGAAAGAGGGATCAACGATCGCTGTGACCGCGCAGGCATCTGCAGTGCATCTGTTCAACTCGACTACTGGAGAGCGCATTTAATCTGGCGTTAAGCCATCGCTTTCTTTAGGTTTTCATCGATCGATGCCAAGAACTCTTGGGTGCTCTGATACGGGGCATCCTTGGAGATGAGTAGTGATAGATCCTTCGTCATCTTTCCCTGCTCAACGGTTTCGATGCAGATGCGCTCAAGGGTTGCGCAGAATGTGGCCAACTCAGCGTTCTTATCTAACTTTGCGCGGTGGGCCAATCCACGGGTCCAGGCAAATATCGATGCGATGGGATTTGTAGAGGTCGCCTTTCCCTTTTGATGCTCACGATAGTGACGGGTCACGGTGCCATGAGCGGCCTCAGATTCAACGATCTTTCCATCTGGTGTCATCAATACCGATGTCATCAGACCGAGTGAGCCATAGCCCTGTGCCACTGTGTCGGATTGAACATCCCCGTCATAGTTCTTACATGCCCAAACATATCCACCCTCCATTCGAAGTGACATCGCAACCATGTCATCGATCAAACGGTGCTCATACCAGATACCTGCTGCATCGAATGCCGCCTTGAACTCGGCCTGAAAAATCTCCTCAAAGATATCTTTGAATCGGCCGTCGTATGCCTTCAGAATCGTGTTCTTAGTAGAGAGATAGACGGGGTATGAGCGGTTGAGACCATAGTTAAGTGATGCGCGAGCGAAATCGCGGATTGATTCATCCATGTTGTACATACCCATCGCCACACCTGATGATGGAAAGTCAAAGACATTGAATTCAGTGGGTGCTGAGCCATCGGCTGGGACAAAGCTCATCGTCAATTTTCCAGCAGTTGGGACTCGAAAATCCGTTGCCTTGTACTGATCGCCGAAGGCGTGACGGCCAATCACGATGGGCTTAGTCCAGTGAGGCACCAAACGTGGAACGTTGCTGATGATGATCGGCTCACGAAAGATCACGCCACCTAAGATATTTCGAACCGTGCCGTTAGGAGATTTCCACATCTTTTTTAGCCCGAACTCTTCAACGCGCGCCTCATCTGGGGTAATAGTTGCGCACTTTATTCCTACGCCATGGATTTGTATCGCCTTCGCCGAGTCGATCGTGACCTGGTCATCGGTTGCATCTCGATTTTCCATACCAAGGTCGTAATACTCAAGGTTTAAATCCAAGTAGGGAAGGATCAATGACTCTTTGATAAATTGCCAGATGATACGAGTCATCTCATCGCCATCTAACTCAACAACAGTTCCCTCTACTTTGATCTTAGACATGTGCGCTGCTTCCTAATTAGAGTGTTTGAACATCTGCCTGTTTTGCACGGACCGCTTCGGCCGCGCCCTTGAGGGCTGCGAGCTCTGATTGAGTCAGTGCGCTCTCGACGACCTTTTCAACCCCATTTCGCCCTATCTTGGCCTCCACACCGAGATAGACGCCAGAGATTCCATATTCGCCATCCACCCATGCACATACCGGCATCACCTCACCGGATCCTTCAATGACCGCCTTTGCCATACGAGCTGCCGCTGCCGATGGTGCGTAGTAGGCCGAGCCAGTCTTGAGCAGTGCAACTACTTCAGCGCCTCCATTGCGAGTGCGATCAACGAGTTCATCAATCTGTGATTGCGAGAGAAGTTCACTTAGTGCACGTCCATTGACAGTGCAACGACTTGGTACTGGCACCATGGTCTCACCATGTGAACCTAGAGTAAGTGTCTTAACCACTCCAACTTTGACCGCCAATTTCTCTGCTACAAAGTTAGTAAAGCGTGCGGTATCTAGCATTCCTGCTTGACCCATGACGCGATTTTTAGGAAAGCCTGTTGCAATCTGTGCCAGGGATGTCATCTCATCGAGTGGATTTGAAACGACGATGATGACGGCATTCGGTGAATGCTTTGCAATATTCTCTGCTACCCCACGAACAATTCCAGCATTCACACCTATCAAGTCCATACGGCTCATACCGGGCTTGCGTGGAAGGCCTGCAGTGATGATCACGACATCTGAGTGTGCAGTCGCCTCATAGCCGGCGCCCTCGGGAGTCGTCGTTGCACCGATTATCTTCGTCTCAAAGCCCTCAATCGAGCGAGATTGATTCATATCAAGGGCCAGGCCCTCTGGCTTGCCCTCAAGGATGTCGGTCAAAACTACTGTGTCAAAGACATCGTACTCAGCTAATCGAAGCGCAGTAGTTGAACCGTAAAAACCTGCACCGACTACCGTGACTTTTCCGCCCATGGCGAACTCCCTTTGATGGTTTGTTCTGGCACTAACTCAACTCTACCGCCCACGGGGAAGTGCGAGCGCCAATGCAAAGAGGGTGATCGCGATAACGAGCGGAAAATAAAAGTCGAATTTACGCGAGTGGCGTGCTCTCAGCGCAATGCCTGCCGTTCCCACTGCGATAAAAAGTGAGCCACCTCGCACTATCCCGCCAATACCCAAAGCAATACCGATCAGGATTGCGCCATTGCTCAATCCGGTGAGGAAGCGATTCGTTAACTGCATGCATCCACGACGTTCTTGAGCAACATGGCTCGAGTCATCGGTCCAACCCCACCTGGCATTGGTGCCACCCAGGATGCAACGTCCATGACGCCGGGATGGACATCACCATGCAAGCCAGCCTCATTACGTGAGATTCCAACATCGATAACGACTGCGCCTGGCTTGATCATCTGCGCAGTGAGGAAATGCGCCTTGCCTATCGCTGCGACGACAATGTCGGCTCGCGCAGTGTGGGCCAATAAATCAATCGTCCCCGTATGCGTTAATGTCACGGTTGCATTTTCGCTCTTACGCGTCAGAAGAAGACCAAGAGGGCGACCAACGGTTAAGCCACGTCCAATAACAGTGACCTGCGCACCATTGATGGTGACTCCATGATGTGTAAGAAGTTCGACTATTCCAAGTGGCGTGCATGGCAGTGGCGCGTCATATCCGGCGACCAGGCGCCCTAAGTTCATAGGGTGCAGTCCATCGGCATCCTTTGATGGATCAATCGCCTCTAGGACTCGTTGAGTATTAATTGCTGTGGGCAAGGGCAGCTGCACGATGTAACCCGTGCACTCAGGTGAAGAGTTGAGATCCTTAATCGCAGCCATCACGTCGGCTTCGGTAGCATCACTTGGGAGATCAACACGAATAGATGTAATACCCACCTCTTTACAGTCGCGATGTTTGCCACCAACGTAGAGGAGTGAACCTGGATCATCGCCAACCAAAACAGTGCCAAGTCCAGGTTTAATACCACGGGAGTTCAAGTCGTTAACTTGCAGAGCAAGCTGGGATTTAATCGAGGCTGCTAGCCCTCGCCCATCTAGTATCTGCGCACTCATATGCGCCATCCTATTGCAGCCCTATGCGTGTGAGAAATGGCGCGTGCCTGTGAAAAACATCGCAACACCAGCGGCTTGGGCCGCGGCAATAACCTCATCATCACGCACGCTTCCTCCAGGTTGAACAACTGCGCACACACCTGCATCGATGAGAATCTGCACTCCATCTGCGAATGGGAAAAATGCATCACTTGCCGCAACTGATCCCTTAACTCGCTCGCCTGCACGAGAGACGGCAAGTCGCGCAGAATCTACGCGATTGACCTGACCCATACCGATTCCAACCGATGCCGTCATCTTTGCGAGCAGAATTGCATTACTTTTGACGCAGCGAACACTGCGCCAAGCAAACTCAAGATCCAACATAGTCTCGCGATCAACAGGTTCTCCGCTGACCTGTCTCCAGTTGGCAGGTGAGTCTCCTTCGGCATCGATGATGTCCGTCTCCTGAAGTAGCACACCTCCAGAGACTGGGCGTAGTTCAATTGGATGTATCGCTGTGACTGCACACTTCAAAATCCGAATAGAGGGTTTCTTCATCAAAAGCTCAAGAGCATCTGCGTCATAATCGGGAGCGATGAGAACCTCGGTAAATATCTCCGATAACGGCTGCGCCATTGCGAGGTCAACTCGTCTATTTGCCGCTACCACACCACCAAATGCCGAAACTGGATCGCACTCGTGTGCACGTTGATATGCAATCGCTACACCAAGTTCGCTGACTGCCACACCAGCGGGATTGGCATGCTTCATTATCGCAACGGCAGGGTCACGGTGATCGAGTACTGCCCTCCATGCAGCATCGGCATCCGTGTAGTTATTAAAGGACATCTCTTTGCCGTGCAACTGAACAGCATTCACAAGGCCGATCGCTCCCCCCGAATAAATAGCTGCACTCTGATGTGGATTCTCGCCATAGCGCAGTCCACTCTGGCGCTGCCAAATGCTGCCAAACCATTGGGGCAGCTCATCATTGTCCCCCAGCCAATTCGCGATCATCACGTCATACTCTGCAGTCGTTCTAAAGGCTGCCAGGGCTAATTGACGGCGCTGGGCTAAGCTAAATCCACCTTGGCCGATCGCAGCAATTAACTCGTCATACTGTGATGTATTGCTAATGACTGCGACGGAGCTATGATTCTTAGCCGCGCCGCGTAGCATCGATGGACCACCAATATCGATCTGCTCGATACATTCGGCAAACTGCGCCCCTGATGCGATTGTTTCGGCGAAGGGGTAGAGATTAATTATCACTAGATCAAAGGGTGCGATATCCAGATCGGTAATGGCGCCCATATGCTGCGAGTTATTTTGATCGGCCAATATCGCTGCGTGCACCCGTGGATGCAGGGTCTTGACACGACCATCCATGATCTCAGGAAAGCCTGTGTAGGTACTGACTTGTATCACTGTGACTCCAGCACCAGCTAACTGGGCGGCCGTTGAACCTGTTGAGATAATCTCAACTCCGGCATCGCTCAGAACTCTGCCTATCTCAATCAAACGTGTCTTGTCGTAGACGCTCACCAATGCACGACGCACGGATTTAGGATCAGACATGAGTCTCCAAAGTTGGAAGGATAAGAGAGATGCTCGCAACGATGAGAGCGCGCTCTACTTTCTTAATCCTCTCATGGAGGATCTCTTCGGTATCACCGTTCACAATCGGGACCTGCATCGAAGTAATAATGGGCCCTGTATCAACGCCTGCATCGACCCAGTGCACCGTTGCTCCGGTGATACCGACTTGAGCGTTGAGTGCATCACGCACGGCATGTGCCCCTGGGAAATCTGGTAAGAGGGCGGGATGGCTGTTGATCGTTGGAAATCTCTGAACAAAATCTGCGGGTAGGATCTTCATAAAGCCTGCACTCACAACTAAATCTGGTTGATAGGCACCAACTCGTTCGATGATCCGTGAGTCCCACTGCGCACGTGAACCCTCGTGGGCCACAACTTCGCAGTCGATTTTCGCCTCCCGTGCGCGAACTAAGACGGCGGCATCGGAGCGATCACTGATCACAGCAACTATCTCGATATCCAACTCCTTTGCATCGATGATCGCTTGGGTGAGCGTGCCGGCTCCCGATGCCAAGATGAGGATGCGATGAGGCACTAACGACCTCTCATTCGAGGAATATAAACAGCCAGCGCTGCACCGATGATCAACTCTGCACCAAGGCTGAGTGTGAACTTCCATGGTGAGACACCCATCGCCGACATTGCATCTGTGATCAATGCCCCGCTTCCTGCATATGCAACTGCGGCAATCATCACAAGCGATGCGACAAGGGATTGAATCAGAATGCGTGAGCTCAGAGCCACTGTCCAACTCGCTAGGAGTGCTCCTGCGAGGATGATCACTGGGATACCGAAGAGTGCAAGAGATGAGCTCTCTGAGGGCAGTGCACCCAACAATGGAAATGCAGGGATTGAATCGAGGTTGTAGCTCAAGGCAGAGATGATGGAATCAGAGCCCACGGCAAAGCCTGTACCCGAGAAGTATCCCAGTGTTGCAACCACTGCATTGGGAAGATAGAGGATATTAAGAAGTAGGAGTAGAAGACCACCAAAGATTCCAGGCTCTAGAACGAGAGTCAGATTCTTGACTGTTGTCAGATTTATAAAGATTGATATCCCAAGGATCAGGGATGAGATTCCAAGAAGCAGGCTGATGATCCGTGATCCATAGAGAATCGCCTGACCAAAAATCAATCTACGACCTACAGTCGCAGCACTGATGAGAGAGATTGGTAGTAGCAAAACTGGAGTCAAGTACCAGATCGGTTTGACTGCAGTAGTTGCACTCAAAAGTGCAAAGAGTGCGCCCACGATCGAATATAAAAGAGCGAATAAAAGGCGTGCTGGGGCAAAAAGTGATGAATCGCCATCGAGTCGATCGATCACACGTTTGATGCCATTGCGAATAGCAAAGATTGGAAGAACAAGGGCCCCAAGCGGGAGGTAAGTCAGGAGCCCGGGCGCATTTGCTGGCGGCAATGAGAGTGAGAATGGGATCTGATGAGCACCTAGCCAGATCCAAAGCGCCGCCCGCAATGGATCTGAAGTACTTCCCGTTGCACTTCCAGCCGTTGCCCACGCGATAAGAGCGATGAATGAGGTGGGCAGTAATAGCAGTGCAACACTGCGCAGTACTTGGGTCAGCGTGACCCCCAGTATGCGCATAAACATTGTTTCTAGCGCCCTAAAATATCGCGCAGCAGCTGCGCACTCTCACTCGGAGTTTGACCTACCTTCACACCAGCGGCCTCAAGGGCATCTTTCTTGGCTTGAGCAGTACCCGATGAGCCAGAGACGATTGCACCTGCATGGCCCATCGTCTTTCCCTCTGGCGCTGTAAAGCCTGCGACATAACCAACAACTGGCTTTGTCACATACTGCGAAATAAATGCAGCGGCGCGCTCTTCAGCATCGCCACCAATCTCACCAATCATCACAATTGCCGTTGTCTCGGGATCATCTTGGAATGCACGCAAGGCATCGATATGTGTCGTACCAATCACTGGATCCCCACCGATTCCAATTGCAGTGCTAAAACCAATATCACGAAGCTCATACATCATCTGATAGGTAAGAGTGCCAGACTTTGAAACTAAACCGATAGGACCAGCACCGGTGATATCTGCCGGGATGATTCCGACATTGGACTCTCCTGGGCTGATCAAACCTGGACAGTTAGGACCGATGATGCGTGTCGTGCCTTTGGCTACGGAGTAGGCATAAAAACTTGCAGCATCATGGACTGGAATTCCCTCTGTGATGACGACAACCAACGGCATCGCTGCATCGATCGCATCGATTACTGCAGCCTTTGCAAACTTAGGTGGGACGAAAACAACCGATGTATTGGCACCCGTTGCACTCATCGCCTGTGCAACTGTGTTGAAGACTGGGAGATGATGCCCATCTATATCAACGACCTGCCCACCCTTACCCGGTGTGACTCCCCCGACGACCTTGGTGCCCGATGCCAACATACGGCGTGTGTGTTTGGTGCCCTCAGAGCCAGTCATTCCCTGAACAATGACGACTGAAGCTTTATTCAAAAATATAGCCATCTACTTGGCCGCCAACTCTGCAGCGCGATTAGCTGCTCCATCCATTGTTTGCGCCTGTTCGATGAGCGGATGCGCAGCCTGAGCCAGGATTGCACGGCCGGCCACGACATTGTTGCCATCTAAGCGCACAACAATGGGTTTAGTGGCTTTGGGACCGAGTAGCTCTAGGGCCTGCACGATTCCAGTTGCAACAGCGTCACATGAAGTGATGCCACCAAAGACATTCACAAATACGCTCTTAACATCGGCATCACCAAGAATGATCGAGAGACCATCGGCCATGACCTGAGCCGATGCACCACCACCGATATCCAGGAAATTTGCAGGTCTTATACCACCATATTTTTTTCCAGCATAGGCAACGACATCCAATGTACTCATGACCAAGCCTGCACCATTACCAATAATGCCTACTTGTCCATCTAACTTGACGTAGTTTAAATCTTTTTGCGCTGCTGCAGCCTCAAGTGCATTCGTTGCAGCGTGATCGATCAGCGATGCGTGATCTGGCTGGCGAAACTGCGCATTATCATCGAGAGTGATTTTGCCATCGAGTGCGATGATCGTGCCATCAGTCGTCTTCACAAGAGGATTGACTTCGACCAGTGTGGCATCCTCTGATTGGAAGAGCTCCCAGAGTTTCAACAGGACATCACTTACTTGATCTGCCACATCGTGTGGGAACTGTGCAGCACTCACGATCTCTTTTGCCTTTGCAACGCTGATGCCATCGACTGCAGAGACTGGGATTTTCGCGAGTTTTTCAGGGGCGGTATGGGCAACCTCTTCGATATCCATCCCACCAGCTACCGATGCCATGACAAGGAATGTTCGATTAGAGCGATCGAGAAGAATTGCTAAGTAGTATTCAGATTCAATCGGTGCAGCTGCTGCAATCATGACGGTACGAACTTCGTGGCCCTTGATATCCATTCCTAGTATTGCACTGGCATGTTCACGGGCACTAGCTGAATCGAGCGCTAGTTTTACACCGCCAGCCTTTCCACGCCCGCCCACCTTTACTTGTGCCTTCACAACTACTTTGCCGCCTATTGCTCTGGCGGCAGCCTCGGCTTGATCAGGGGTAGTTGCAATCGCAGCGGCTAATACAGGTACGCCATGCTTTTCAAATAAATCCCGGGCTTGATACTCAAAGAGATCCACTGGTGCTCCCCATCATGATTAGAGGGTAATCCTAGAGCTTTTCAACTGGGGCATAACGCAGCAGCAAACGCTTCTCACCGTACTGGCCAAACTCAATTGTGGCCTCGGCCTTATCTGCCTCACCGCTCACTGCTAGGACTGTGCCTAGACCAAATGTGTCATGTGAAACCCGCTCACCAACATGAAGTTCAATCGCTGCGCTCTTTCGCCCCGTAGCACGAGGTGGAGGTGTCGTTGCAGTACGTGGCCGCTTAAGAAGTGATGGCGAAATGGATGCTGCACTCTCATTGCGCCACTCGATGACATCAGGTGGAATCTCATCTAAAAAACGTGAGGGAGGATTGTAATTCGGTGCACCCCATGTCGATCGATACTGCGCGCGAGAGAGATAAAGATGCTTGCGGGCACGAGTCAGACCCACGTATGCAAGTCGACGCTCCTCCTCGACCTCTTCTTTCTCACCTAGTGTTCGCGAGTGAGGAAAGATCCCATCCTCCATACCAGTGAGAAAGACAGTCGGAAATTCAAGACCCTTGGCCGTATGTAAGGTCATCATCGTCACGACTCCACCATGATCATCACCCTCTGGAATCTCATCGGCATCGGCGACAAGTGAGACCTTCTCTAAAAATCCAGCCAGTGAGATCTCTTCATCTTCAATGAGCTCCTCAAAGTCACGCTCTTCATACTCCATCGAAACGGCGACGAGCTCTTTTAAATTCTCTACCCGTACTTCATCTTGTGGGTCGGTACTATCCACCAACTCCTTCAACAAGCCTGACTGTTCAAGGGCCGCCTCCACTATGACCGAGGGGCGTGTCTTTGCCTCGACTAAGACGTGGAGAGCGCTCATCATCGATGTGAACTCTTGAATCGATTGTGCGGCACGGGCCGCTAGTCCAGGTACCTGTGCCGCACCAAGTAGCCCCTGCCAGAATGAGATCCCCTTTTCTTGAGCAAAGCGATCGATATTATCTAAGGATGTATCGCCGATTCCACGTTTTGGGATGTTGATGATTCTGCGAAGGGATATCTCATCATCTGCATTAGCTAGAACACGCAGATAGGCCAGTAGATCCTTGACCTCACGCCGCTCATAAAAGCGTAGCCCGCCAACGACTTTGTAGGGCATGGCGCTGCGCATGAAGACCTCTTCAAATACACGGGATTGGGCATTTGTCCGATAAAAGATTGCAGTGTCCCCTGGTTGTGATTTCTTAGCACGTGCTAATTCGCGTATCTCATCAGCAATAAATCTAGCCTCATCATGTTCATCCTCTGCGACATATCCCGTTAGAAGTGCGCCCGAGCCAGAGTCGGTCCATAGGTTCTTCTCCTTACGACTCTCATTCTTTGTAATCACCGCATTAGCTGCACTGAGAATATTCTGAGTAGAGCGATAGTTCTGCTCAAGGAGCACAATCGTCGCATTGGGATAGTCGAGTTCGAACTGTAAGATATTACGAATCGTCGCACCTCGAAAGCCATAGATTGATTGATCGGCATCACCGACCACACAGAGTTCAGCCGGTGGCATGCCATCGCTGTCGTCTCCAACAAGCTCTCTAACAAGGATATATTGGGCGTGATTGGTATCTTGATACTCATCAACTAATACATGACGAAAGCGTGATCTAAATCGAGCTTTCGCCTCCGGAAAGCGTTGCAGAATCTCTACCGTCTTAAGGATCAAATCATCAAAATCCATGGCATTTGCTCGCTGCAATCGCTGTTGATAGATGCTGTATACATCGCCAACTACCTGCTCAAACTGATTACTTGCAGCGTTGAGATAATCCGTCGGGCCCATGAGTTCGTTCTTTGCATTGGAGATAGCCGATGCGAAGGCACGGGCTGGATATCTCTTGGGATCTAAGTTGAGCTCCTTGGCTACAATCGTCACCAAACGCAATGAATCAGCTGAGTCATAGATAGAAAATGAGTTGCCATATCCCAATCGCACCGCCTCTTGACGCAAAATACGTACGCAGGCCGAGTGAAAGGTCGATACCCACATGGATTGTGCGACCGGTCCCACTAATTCTGCGACTCGAGCCTTCATCTCCCCAGCGGCCTTATTTGTGAATGTGATCGCCAGAATTTGATACGGGGGTACCGAGCGAGCAGACATGAGATGAGCGATTCGACGGGTAAGCACTCGAGTTTTACCTGAGCCTGCACCGGCCACAATCAAAAGCGGGCCACCTGCATGTGTGACCGCTGCGTTTTGTGCTGGGTTGAGCTCTGATAGAACTCCATCAGTGCTCCTCATGTATGCAAGTCTATTAGGCTAGAACGATGGAGCCGATCCCCGATAGTGAGATTGCACGGGTATTGGTCGTAAGCGCCCACCCCGATGATTCAGATTTTGGCGCATCGGGAACGATCGCCCAGTGGGTGAGAGCGGGAATTAAAGTCGCCTATGTTTTCTGCACCAATGGAGATCAAGGTGGCGAAGAGTCGGGCTTTACCAAAGAGCAGATGCCAGCGATTCGACAACGCGAACAGCGTGCAGCGGGTGCAGTAATCGGTGTCACCGATATAACATTTCTAGATTATATAGATGGGAACTTAGAGGCGACTATCGGATTACGAAAGGATTTAGTTCGCCAGATTCGTATCTGGCAACCTGATCGCATGGTCTGTCAAAGTCCTGATCGCAACTGGGATCGCATCGGCGCTAGTCATCCAGATCACTTAGCAGCTGGTGAGGCTGCAATCCAAGCCGTCTACCCCGATGCACGAAATCCATTTGCATTCACAGATCTGCTCGAAAATGAGGGTCTTAAACCCTGGCGAGTGAAAGAGGTATGGGTCAGCGCATACTCTCATCCCGATCACTTTGTTGATATCACCGATACTTTTGATCTGAAGATAAAAGCATTGAAGGCACATGCATCGCAAACTGGTCACAATGAAAACTTGGAGGAGATGGTGCGCGAGTGGGGTGCGCGCAACGCTGCTACCGCAGGCTTTGCCGAGGGTCGAATCGCTGAGGCATTTAAGATTGTGAATACAAATTAACCCGTACGTACCTTTGTCAGTGCAATCGTTGTACTTGGTGTGCCATCTGCGCCGCCACCTTTGACCCCCGCTTTAGCGATCCCTTGGACAATCTCTAACCCTTTAGTTATCGTGCCCCAGATCGTGTAGTTAGGACCCAGAGTGGTGTCGGCAAAGACCAAGAAGAACTGGCTGCCATTGGTGCCAGGACCTGAGTTAGCCATAGCCACAGTGCCGGCTGGGTAGTTCTTGAGTGCATTTGCTGGCAGGTTCTCATCGGGATAAGAAAAACCAGGTCCACCCCGACCAGTTGCAGTTGGATCCCCACACTGCAGAACAAAGATACCGGCGGTAGTTAATCGGTGGCATAAAGAGTTATCGAAGTAGCCAGCCTGTGCGAGCAAAGACATCTGGGTGAGGGTCCATGGCGCCTTACTGCCTACCGTCTTGATGACGATCGTTCCGCAGTTAGTTGTCATAGTGAATGTCTTGGGTAATTTTGTGAGGGGTTTTACGGCCGGCTTGAGCTTCATCTCGGTATGGCCCACCGCCTTTGTGGCGACACACTTGAGCGCTGGTGATTTCTGGGCCGCAGTTGCAACGTTGAGCTGCAGCGATGAGATAAGAGAGATTGAAATTAGGACAGTAATAAGTTTTTTCACGGTTATTCCCATTCGATTGTTCCAGGTGGTTTACTGGTGATATCTAATACGACTCGATTTACTTGGTGCACTTCATTAGTAATGCGTGTCGAGATCTTTTCAAGAATCTCATAAGGAAGCCTTGACCAATCTGCAGTCATCGCATCCTCGCTCGATACTGGGCGCAGGACTATGGGATGACCATAGGTACGACCATCACCTTGCACACCGACACTTCGCACCTTCGCCAACAGGACTACCGGACACTGCCAAATATCACGATCAAGACCTGCCGCCTTTAACTCAAAGCGCACGATCGCATCGGCTGATCGCAGGATATCTAGACGCTCTTGGGTCACCTCACCAATAATTCGAATTCCAAGGCCCGGACCTGGAAAGGGTTGACGCCATACGATCTCCTCCGGCAGCCCAAGTTCGATTCCAACCTGGCGCACCTCATCTTTAAAGAGCGTTCGCAACGGCTCAATTAAAGTAAATTTGAGATCATCGGGCAGACCACCAACGTTGTGATGGGATTTGATACTTGCAGCGCCTGTACCACCACCTGATTCAACGACATCTGGATAAAGAGTGCCCTGCACTAAGAACTCCACCTCGCCACCAGCTGCAATCTCGCGCGCAGCCTTTTCAAAGGAGCGAATGAACTCTCGCCCGATGATCTTGCGCTTTTCCTCTGGGTCAGTGACACCTTTGAGCGCCGATAAGAAGATCTGTTGTGCATCAACGACAACGAGATTCACCCCAGTACTAGCGACAAAGTCGCGTTCTACCTGCTCGGCCTCACCTGTGCGGAGCAGGCCATGATCGAGAAAGACACAGGTCAATTGATCACCGACCGCCTTTTGAATAATCGCTGCGGCAACGGCTGAATCCACCCCACCTGATAAGCCACAGATGACACGCTTGTCACCGATTAGCGCTCTTGCTTTGGCTACTTCAGTGTGTACGATATTTGTGGCTGTCCACGTTGCATCACATTTGGCGATATTTACCAGCCAATTCTGCAGAATCTCTTGGCCATGCTCTGAGTGTAAAACCTCCGGATGAAACTGCACACCAGCTAGTAGACCCGTTTCATTCTCAAAGGCTGCAATCGCCGTATCCGATGTGCTTGCGCAGACAGTAAAACCAATAGGGGCAATTGTGACCGCATCACCATGTGACATCCATACTTTTTGTTGCACGGGTAATGCAGCAAAGATTTTTGTACTGGCAACAACTCTCGACTCTGTTCGACCAAATTCTGATTTTCCTGTCTGACTGACTACTCCACCCAGGGCTGCGGCCATGAGCTGAAATCCATAACAGATCCCAAATATTGGAATGCCTGAAGTAAAAATCTCAGCATCGAATTTTGGCGCATTATCTGCGTAAACACTCGATGGCCCACCCGATAAAATGATTGCCGATGGGTTCTTTGCTTTAATTTCTGCGGCAGTGATCGAAGATGGAACAATCTCTGAGAAGACATGGGCTTCACGGACACGCCGTGCGATCAACTGGGCATATTGGGCCCCGAAATCAACTACAAGAACGCCGCGATCATTAGGCACGGTGAATAAGTACCTCTACACGCTGAAACTCTTTGACATCGGAGTAGCCACACGTGGCCATTGCCCGGCGCAAAGCACCAAAGAGATTCATGGATCCATCTGATGTACGTGATGGCCCGATCAATATCTCCTCCAACGTACCAACGGTGTTCACTGCAACGCGCTCTCCACGAGGTAGGACAGGGTGGTGTGCCTCTGAGCCCCAGTGCCAACCAAGTCCTGGTGCCTGTGTGGCTTTAGCAAGTGGCGATCCCATCATGACCGCATCGGCCCCACATGCGATCGCCTTTGCAATATCGCCACTGCGACCAACAGCGCCATCGGCGATGACATGGACATAGCGTCCGCCAGACTCATCTAAATATTCACGTCGTGCCGATGCCACCTCGGCAACTGCCGATGCCATGGGAACTTCGATTCCTAAAACCTTACGGGTTGTATGAGCTGCCCCACCACCAAAGCCAACTAAGACACCTGCCGCCCCTGCACGCATCAAATGCAGTGCAGCCGTTGCAGTAGCAACGCCTCCAACAATAACTGGCACATCGAGCTCATAGATGAACTTCTTTAAGTTCAGTGCCTCACTCTCTGCTGCAACATGTTCGGCACTCACAGTCGTTCCGCGGATAACAAATATATCTACGCCAGCATCTATTACTGCTTTATGAAGTTGGGCAGTGCGCGAGGGCGAGAGTGAAGCGGCCACAGTCACACCAGCTTCGCGAATCTGGGCAATACGAGTCTTAATGAGCTCTGGCTTAATTGGCTCGGCATAAATCTCCTGCATACGCGCCGTTGCATGCTTATCTGGCATCGATGCGATCTCACCTAAAGGTATACGTGGATCTTCATAGCGTGTCCACAGACCCTCAAGATTGAGAACACCAAGACCACCCAGGCGGCCGATCTCAATTGCAGTCTCAGGTGATACGACCGAGTCCATAGGTGCTGCCATCATGGGTAAATCAAATTTGTAGGCATCTATCTGCCATGCAGTAGAAACCTCTTGTGGATCACGTGTGCGCCGGCTGGGCACGATGGCGATGTCATCGAAGGAGTACGCACTCCTGGCACGCTTTCCGGGTGCTATCTCGATCTCACTCATGAGCGGTTGCGTCCCTGATAGTTCGGTGCAGCGGCGATATGTGCAACATCATGTGGATGACTCTCCTGCAGACCGGCTGCAGTAATCTGTATCAAACGACCCTCACGGCGAAGTGTTTGAATATCTGGAGCGCCTGCATAACCCATTCCAGAGCGCAGGCCACCGACGAGTTGATGCACAACATCGGCGACACTTCCACGCAATGCCACCTTACCCTCAATGCCCTCGGGTACTAATTTGTCCTCAGATAGAACATCATCCTGCATGTAGCGATCCTTCGAGTATGACTTTTGCTCTCCACGAGATTGCATCGCAGCAAGTGAGCCCATACCGCGATAGGCCTTGTACGTAATGCCATCGATCTCCATGAGCTCTCCCGGTGACTCGTCACATCCTGCAAGCACCGAGCCCAACATCACCGAGTGCGCACCCGCGACTATCGCTTTGACGATGTCACCTGAATACTGCAATCCGCCATCTGCAATCAATGGGATCCCAGCTTTGTCACAGGCCTTAGCCGCCTCCATGATCGCCGTTATCTGTGGGACACCAACTCCTGCAACAACACGGGTGGTGCAGATTGATCCTGGGCCAACTCCCACCTTCACTGCATCAACACCTGCGTTGATGAGTGCCTGGGCACCTGCACGTGTTGCGACATTGCCGCCAATAACCTGTGTCGTTGGTGAGAATTTTTTTATCCGAGCGATCGAATCCAATACCGCACGGTGGTGACCATGCGCCGTGTCGACCACAACAACGTCCACGCCTGCCTCAATCAATGCCTGAGCACGGGCAAAGCCATCATCGCCAACTCCTACCGCAGCCCCTGCTAAACCAACGCTCTTGACTAGCTTCACGTGGCTCACCTGTGCATCGATGGCAAGGTTGCGGTGAATGATTCCAATTCCACCAGCCTTTGCCATGGCAATCGCCATCGCAGACTCAGTAACCGTATCCATGGCAGATGAGACCAGGGGCACTGCAATCTGGATATCTCGTGTCAGTTGGGTAACTGTGCTGACCTCAGATGGCACCACATCGGATGCATCTGGAAGCAGAAGTACATCGTCGTAAGTCAGGCCTAGCATCGCGACCTTGTCGGTATCGCTCATCTGGCCTCCTTATCAAAAGTGAAGGCCTCAGTCTAACGGGGCTTTAGAAGCCGACTGCACTCTCGATCTCTGTGCAGGCCCCAGCTAAATCATGGACAAAGGTGACCCCTTGAGTGTCAACAACATCCCATCCTGGACCACCGAGAATAATCCGTGGAGCTGGTCTGATAGATGGAATCTCACGAAAAAACTTTTCGTGGCCATTTTGCTTCAACTGAGCCCATAGGAAGATCGCAGGTGGCGCAGAGCGACGCACCATTGCATCAATCGCCTCAAGAGGGGTCCTTGCACCGAGGTAAAAAATCTGGATACCTCGCTCGGCCAACGCAGCCGCAAGGGCGTTGAGGGCAAGTGAGTGCACCTCCTCACCAACTGCTGCAAGCAGTACTGGCGTAGGGTTCCTCGGATTTTCTAGCGCTCTGCTGCTATCGCGCAAAATACCTTTGAGAAGTGAGGAGAGCATGTGCTCTACCTCGATACCGACACCAGTCTTCTCCCATTCATCACCAATACGTACAAGAAGGGGAACGATCACTTCGCTCCAACTTAGGACGACACCGTTGTCGTCAATGTCTTTTCTCAAGGCGCTCTCAACGAAGGCCGTATCTAAAATATTTGCAGCTCGGTGCAGCGCGCTCACTAAATCCTCACGAAGCTCAAAGGCTCTGACTTGGGTAGAAACCGGCAGTTCGCCACGATGCATCTTGGCCTGATTGGCGGCATCGGCCGGGGCGACGCCCGTTGAGATCAGGCGGCGCATCAAGGTGAGCTTGGCCAAATCTGCCGGGCAGTACTTGCGATGCGAGCCGGCCTTGTGCAGGGATGGGCCAAGGCCATAGCGCCGGTCCCAGGTGCGAAGAGTCGCTGGAGCGACCCCTATACGCCTGGCGACCGCTGCCACGGTCAGGAGCTCCTCGTGCTTGGCCATTGCCCTATCGTTGCGCTAAGTGGCCCAAATCACCACCTGAAATGCCGCTTTGAACAAGATTTGAAGCGAAGGTACTTGAACAACCTATGGCGCGGTTGTAGTATTTCGGCATGGCTGAACTATCACGCTTACCCCGCCCCGTTGCAGATGAATGGGAGTGGCAGTACGAAGGTGCATGTCGCGATCTCCCGGCCGAGATGTTTTTCCATCCAGATGGAGAGCGCGGGCCTCGCAGGCGCAATCGCGAGAACAGTGCGAAGGCGATCTGTGCCAGCTGTCCTGTAATTGCAGCATGCCGGGCGCACGCCCTCGCCGTTCAAGAGCCTTATGGAATTTGGGGCGGTCTATCAGAGGATGATCGCCTGGCCTTGATCAACAAAGATAGTGAGTCCGAAGTACACCACGCCTCATAGATTTTAACTCGCCTCCTGAGTTGAAAAAAAATAAATAAGTAAAGCCCCGCAGAGAGAACTGCGGGGCTTTACTTATTCAACTCTTTAGTGTGAGTGTCCCCCGGGACCATGTGAGTGGCCAGAGCCACCAGCATCGGCGGGTGCATCTGCCGGGCGCTCATATACGACTGCCTCAGTTGTAATGAACATCGCGGCAATCGATGCAGCGTTAGCAAGTGCAGAACGGGTTACCTTCACTGGATCGATGACGCCATCTTTTGCAAGATCGCCATAGATATCAGTTGCGGCATTGAATCCCTCGTTGTGCTTCATTGCGCGGACCTTAGCGACTACGACGTAGCCCTCAAGTCCAGCGTTTTCTGCAATCCAACGAAGTGGCTCATCGCATGCTTTACGAACCAAGCGAACTCCAACGGCCTTATCGCCTGTGAATCCGAGATCGCCTTCGAGGACATCGGCTGCATGCACGAGTGCTGCGCCTCCGCCAACGACGATTCCCTCTTCAACGGCGGCGCGAGTTGCAGAGATTGCATCTTCAAGGCGGTGCTTCTTCTCATTGAGTTCGACCTCAGTGTGAGCACCTACTTTGATAACGCAGACTCCACCAGCAAGCTTTGCTACACGCTCTTGCAACTTCTCTTTATCCCATGAGGAGTCAGAGTTCTCGATCTCTTTGCGCAACTCATTGACACGGCCAGCAACTGCAGCCTTATCTCCTGCGCCTTCGATGATTGTTGTTGCATCTTTCGAGACCACGATGCGACGTGCACGGCCAAGATCCTCCAAAGTAACGGCATCAAGCTTCATGCCAACCTCTGCTGAGATAACCTGTCCGCCGGTCAGTGTTGCAATATCTTGCAACATCGCCTTGCGACGATCGCCAAAGCCAGGTGCCTTTACGGCAACAGAGGCAAAGACTCCACGCATGCGGTTAACAACCAGTGTGGATAGCGCTTCACCCTCGATATCTTCGGCGATGATCAAAAGCGGCTTGGAAGAGGCTGAGACCTTCTCAAGGATTGGAAGAAGATCGGCGAGCGCCGAAATCTTTCCCGCTGAGATGAGAACGTATGCATCTTCAAGGATTGACTCCATGCGATCTTGATCAGTGACAAAGTATGGAGAGATATAGCCCTTATCGAACTGCATGCCCTCAGTGAACTCGAGGTCGAGTCCTGTAGTAGATGCCTCTTCAACGGTAATGACACCATCTTTACCTACCCGCTCAAAGGCCTCGGCGATTAAATCTCCGATAGCGCGATCTTGGGCTGAGATTGTTGCAACATCTGCGATCTGTGCTTTGCCATTGACGGCAGTTGCCTGCTCGCGAAGTTTTTCAGAGACTGCAGTGACTGCCGCCTCGATTCCAGCTTTAATCTCCATCGGCTGTGCACCTGCAGCTAAGTTACGAATACCCTCTTTCACCATAGCCTGAGCAAGGACTGTGGCAGTCGTTGTTCCATCACCAGCGACATCGTTGGTCTTGGTTGCAACCTCTTTGACTAACTGCGCACCCATGTTCTCAGCGGGATCTGAAAGTTCGATCTCTTTAGCAATTGTCACGCCATCATTTGTGATGATTGGGGCACCAAAGGATTTGGCGATTACGACGTTACGACCCTTAGGGCCGAGTGTTACCTTGACGGTATCTGCAAGAATATTTACGCCACGCTCCATCGCACGGCGGGCATGATCATCGAATTGAAGGGATTTTCCCATTTACTTCACGATCACAGCGAGAATGTCGCGAGCCGAGAGCACAAGCAGGTCATCTCCACCATGCTTAATCTCGGTTCCGCCGTACTTGCTGTATAGAACAACGTCGCCGACTTTGACATCCATGGGAACCCGAACACCATCATCGAAGCGGCCTGGGCCAACTGCGATAACTACGCCCTCTTGTGGCTTCTCTTTTGCTGTATCTGGGATTACTAGACCTGATGCCGTTGTTGTCTCGGCCTCATTGGTCTTGATGACGATGCGATCTTCTAGTGGCTTAATTGCCATGTATGTAGCTCCTCTTGTGCGTTGTTTTCCTCGTGCAGGCCCGTTAGCAGTGTGGGCCCGTGAGTGCTAACGAGAAGGGTATTAGGGCTCATTCCCTCAGGGCAAATCGGCTAGTTCAGGCTCAGAGCCTGCACTGGCAGGCTGGAATCGGCATCAAAGGAGATTGGGCTGGGGCTGCGCCCGGCCGAGACCATCAGTGAGCCCAGGGCCGCCACCATCGCCCCGTTATCGGTGCATAGGCCTGGGGCTGGAATCCGTAGGCGAATGCCGGCTTTGAGGCAGCGCTGCTCGGCTATGGCGCGAAGACGTGAGTTAGCGGCCACGCCCCCAGCGATCAGTAGAGAGTCGATTCCCGTTGCCTTACAGGCTGCCAGTGATTTAAGAAGTAAGACATCAACGATCGCCTCTTGGAAAGATGCTGCAACGTTGGCCTTTGCATACTCAGGGGTGGCCTCCAGATATCTGGCAACGGCCGTTTTTAATCCAGAGAATGAGAAATCAAATGGGCGAACCTGCCAATCAGTAGATGTTGTTAAGCCGCGCGGAAAATCGATTGATTGAGCATCACCATTTTTAGCAAGTGAATCAATGGCTGGTCCACCTGGAAAACCTAACTTCATGACGCGGGCGATTTTATCGAATGCCTCACCGGCTGCATCATCCATCGTTGCACCAAGTTTAATAATCGAACCTGTGATGTCATCGACTTGTAAAAGAGAGGAGTGTCCACCACTAACGAGTAAAGCAATTGTTGGCTCTAAATCCTGCGCATGCGTGAGTGCATCAACACTGATATGAGCGGCCAAGTGATTAAGCGCAAAGATTGGCTTATTTAAGCCAAGGGCTAATCCTGTTGCCGCTCCTACTCCGACTAATAATGCGCCAACTAAACCAGGACCTGCCGTAACTGCAACTGCATCGATATCGCCCAAAGAGATTGTGGCATCCTTTAAAGCCTGTGTAATCGTTGGCTGCATCGCCTCTAAATGTGCACGGCTAGCAATCTCAGGTACGACGCCACCGAAGCGTGCATGTTCTTCGAGGCTGGATGCAATGACGTTGGCCAACAAAGTACGTCCCCGGACTATTCCAACTGCTGTTTCATCACAGGATGTTTCAATGCCCAAGACAGTTGGTTGGCTCATGAGAGCTCTTTTCGCATGACTAGGGCATCTAAACCGCCACCATAATAGTTTTGGCGCACTGATACTGTGGAGTATCCAAGTGATTCATAGAGGCCTATTGCGCCTTTATTTTCGACCCCAACTTCTAGCATCATGGCGTTGGAGCCTTTCTCCTGCGCCCAGATCTCAAGTCGCTCCATAAAGGCGCTGCCAATGCCTTTTTTGCGGTGTTGCGAGAGAACCCCCACAGTCAGAACATCGGCCTCAACGTCAGGGGCTGGCACCATGACCGCTGCATATCCGATGATCTCATCGCTAGCATCGAGGGCAACGATAAAGAGATGTGTACGCGGTACCCCTTTGAACTCCTCTTTGAACTGCCCCATCGACCAAGGTGCATCTGCAAATAGAATCTTTTCCATCGAGACTAAGACTGGTAGATCTAGGGCCATCGCATCGCGGTAAGTAATCATCTATCCACCGTTGCAACTGCATCTGGATGACGTAAATAAATCGGCTCTGTGATGTTGCCACTGAGCGCAGCCATCGCTAATAGATCGGGATATAGATCGCTAAAAATCGGCACACTCTCAATACCAACATCTGCAGGAAAACTCACGGCAGGTTGACCCACACGTATTCCATCCCTATAGCGCGCCCAGTAAACCTCTTTGCGCCGCGCATCTACCGTAACTATAAAATCCTTTTCATTTACTTGTGCTGCTATTGCATCGAGTGAACAGATACCGCGTACTGGAATGTTGCAAGCTAATGCGAAGCTGCGCGCGAAGGCGATACCAATGCGCAGTCCTGTAAAGGGTCCAGGTCCCATACCAACAACAACCTCATCGACCTGGCGCCCAATTATTGCCTCTTGCACCAATGCCGGCAGGGCGCGACCGTGCGCCGTTGCACCATCACGAAAGCCCTTCCAGATCAATGCACCATCTTTGATAATGCCAACAGATGTGCGAGAAGTAGATGTATCGATCGCTAATGTGATCGTCATAGAGAAAAACCTGCCCAGCGCTTGCCCACGCATTTAATCTCAACTTTTCGGAGCTCATCACTTCGATCGATAGTGATCTCGAGGCGATCCTGGCTCAAATGCGCAGATTCGGCGCCTGCCCACTCGATAACAGTCACAGAGCGCTCGGTATCTAGATCTAGATCATCTAAATGCAACCTGGGGTTATCGGTATCTAGCAAGCGATAGGCATCAACATGAATCATCGGAAGCGGGGCTTTATGTACACGGGAGATTACAAATGTAGGAGATGTAACATCGGTGATACCCAGGCCTGCACCGATGCCCTGGACGAGAACTGTCTTACCCGCTCCGAGTGGGCCATTGATCAAAATTAGATCACCCGGACGCAAATCTCCTGAAAGCTTTCGTCCCAGTTCATGCATCTCAGGGGCAGTTGCAACAGAGATCATCTGCCAAGGGTAAAGGAAAGAGAGGGCCTGGTTTCCCAGGCCCTCTCTTGATCACTATCTCTAACGATGGATTGCGGGAGATTATCCTCCGTAGTATTTCATCTTCGGAGCGATATAGCCTCGATCGTAAGTCATATTTCCTGCCTTACGTATCTTAGTGAGCAATGCTCCACCCGATAGGTTCCTACCATTAGATGAGGCATAAGCGAGTAGATCTGCTACTGCCAAATGTTGAGCAACGGTGAAGTTACAGTGGTTAGTTCCTGGGGCTGCGGCAACCGCCGTATTTGGAGAGCCAGTAGCGGTGAACTTGGTGTACTTCTCAGGAGGAATACTCCACAAGGCCAACTGATTATTGGTTGGTTTTTTGCTGCCTCTCTCTTTGATTGTAGCCGCCCACTTATCGGCCGAATATGCAGCATATTTGTCGATCACCGATTGCTGATTTCCAGGTCCCGTGACGGGATCAGCTGTTGCGGTAAAGAGAATCGTGGGGATATCAACTTTGCCAGTGTGAGTTCCCAGTGAAGCCAATTTGGCCATTGCTGCAGGATTTCCCTTAGCTCTTGGCACAACTGCGAGATATCCAAGGAGAGCTCCGATTCCAGCGTTGCCAGAGAGTGCAGAGCTCCAGATGAACTGCTCATCAGCTACTCGTGCAGCGTAATCGGTTGCAGTGTTATCAAATATTACTCCACCCGCCTGTAGCTCTAGATCGTAAGTTGCAAGAACGCCCAAAGCTGCGGCGTTAGCAAGGTTCTCTAGCGCGGCAAGCGCAGGGTTGATGGCTAGTTGGAATGAGAGAGCGCTAGCTGCTGGAATTCCTGCAGGCGCTGATGTCGAATCAAAGTGTGCCGATTGCATCGGAATACCAGACATCAATGCGATAAGTACTAGTGCACTTCTTGAAGGAACTGCCTTGAGTGCGGCAGGGACCGTTGATGTTGCTGGCCATGCCGGTGCAGTCGGATTTGCCCCGATTGCTGCCTGCATTGCGCCAATTGCGGTAAAGACCTTTACCAGATCTCCCATCGCTTCGGCATAACCTGCAGGACCAGCTGCATAATTTCCGCCCTTGATGGTTGAATCAAAGAATGTCTTGATTCCCCAAAGCGCATCCCCAGCCACTGTCATCAATGGTGTGATATCACTGGCCATGCAAAGAGGCGCAGCTGCACTGATCAAATTTGGATATTTTTCAGCTAAGGCTTGAGTGATGAAGCCTCCCAGTGAACTACCCCAGGCGATGACCTTCGTAGTCTTTGGATATTGCTTCTTGAAAACATCTATCAACTCAACATTGGTCTTAATAGCTGAATCTGCATTCCATCCTTGACGGGCAAAACCAGAGCCCATCACGCCATATCCCTTAGCAAGAAGGGCTCCAATAATCTGAGGATCGCCCCCGGGTGCTGGCTCTGGAGTATTAGTGACCGTGTAGCCACCATATGCCGGGATTCCTAGAGGAATTGGAACATTTGGACGATACCCATGAGAGTAGAGATAAACAGTTCCATTGAAGTTAGCTGGAGTAATTAACATATAAGGAGCGGTATCTGTAGTTGCTCCAAGGCAGGTGGTTACGAAGTTTGCCGTGGTGCAAGCAGGATCTGCAGCGCGTGCGGCCGTTGGAATAGAGACAACGGTGATGGAGAGCAGTGATGAGACTGCTATGAGCGTTAAGGAACGCTTGAACTTAAAGTTTTTCATGAGTTACTTGGTAATCCTTTCGCTGGCATTGCCGGACGCTTGAAGGTGGAGAGCACAACTGGACCAGAGCCACTATCGGTGGTGTACAGCTTGACTGTTCCACCAAATGGCTTTCTATCTCCGTTGGCATCCATAACTGCCATGTAATAGCCGGTATGACCAACGTTGCTTGTCTTTGAATATCCCAGAGGAGAGTAAGCAACAGATGCAAAGCTTGATCCTTTGCTCTCCATCGCACTAATCAGCTTCTTACGGGTTGGATTCGATCCTGCCGCCCGCAGCGCTTGAACAGTCATCAGACCGATGTTCATGCCTTGGAGTACATAGTCATCGAATGGCGCATCGTTGTACTTTGTATTGATCTCTTGGAACTGCTTGACATACTCATCACTGGTGTCATTTGGTGATGGGTTACCAGCTGGAGTCTGAGCGCCATTGAGAACTGCTACTGGAACACCGAGTGCTCGCAGAGTTAATGGGTCTGAACCAACTGATCCAAGGATCCACTGTGGGGCGTACCTGGCTCCGGCAGCAACAGCAAGAAGCGGAGCAGTTGCTGAAGTTACGCCAAAGAAGACAACAACTTGGGCTCCACCTGCTGCAAGCTGGGAGACCCATGTCTGTGCCGTGGCCGCGCTCTGAGAGCCTGATGTATAGGGAACAGTTACGTCAAACTTGGTTCCAGCGGCCTTAAAGGCGGTGATTGCATCGATACCGAACTCATCGTTTTGATAGACAAGTCCCAGTTTCTTCCCGGCGTGGTTGTCTTTGAGGAATTGAGCAACGATCTTTGCCTCCATGGCGTAGGAGGAGAGAACCATGAAAGAGGTTGGATAGCTCTTCTTATCTGAAAATCCACTAAATCCGGTGTTAAGGAAGAGGCTAGGGACTCCGCGCTTGGCAAGGCCGACAGACTTATGTACTGCTGTGTAGGTTGCAGTTCCAAGTGGGCCAACTAGCGCAAATACTTTATCTTTAAGAATCAACTCGTTCGTCTTGGCAATTGCCAACTGTGGGGAGTACTCATCATTTTTCTGGATGAGTGTGATCTTTCGGCCATAGACCCCGCCATTCTCATTTACATACTTGAAGTAGGCGTTCATGGCGTTGCCGATCTTGTTATAGCCTGGGGATGCCGCTCCAGTAAGTGGAAGCGTGATCCCGAGTTTTATCTCTCGCGCGCTTACGCCCGGCTCTGCGTGGGCTGGAAGCGCCGTTGCGAATAGGCTGCCAGCGGCGAGTACCGTGGCGGCGAGCCAGGTCCCCTTTCTACGAGTCTTTCCGATCATTGTTTTCCTTCCATCGAGGGTTGTGTTACCTGCCGTTAATCTACCCGTTACCTCACAATAATCAATGCGATGAGGCTTTTTTGTGACGATGCTTTCGCAGGTTCTCCCCTGGACCATTGGGGGTAAAGATTACGGACAGGATCAACAAGATGCTCACAATGAGCCCGGGGAGGTAGTTACTGACGTTCTCACCACCCCCCAATCTGTTGGCCAGAACATCTGCGATCTCAGGAATTGCCACCAGGATCAAGGCTCCCAGGACTACACCGGGCAGGCTGGAGACGCCGGCGAGCACAGCCCCTGTGACCAGGGCAAATGAGAGCGTCAGGGTGTAGGCACCGGGGGCGACCAGGCTTATAGTCATGGCGAGCACCGCTCCGGCTAGTCCGGCCAGCGCTGAGCTGATGGTGAAGGCCAGGATCTTCATGCGCGATGAGTGGATCCCGGATAGCTCGGCGGCCAAGGGGTTACTGCGAATCGCACGCCAGGTTCGTCCGAAGCGCGATGCAAGGATGTTGGAGGTAATAAATAAGGAGAGCAGGGCGATAAAGGTAGCGATCCAGAAGAACCACTTATATTGGGTGAACTCTTCTCCAAGGCTCTGCGCAGGAAGACCAACATCAAAGAAGATTCCAGGCTCTCCTCCTAAGAATGAAAATTGATTTGCAATCGCTGGAAGACCCACGGCTAGAGCCAGAGTTGTTCCCGCCAGATATGGCCCAGATAATCGGGCCGCTGCCGTTCCAAGAAGGGCGCCAAAGAGAGCTGAGAAAAATATCGCCATCAAAAATGCGAACCATACTGGGCTACCTAGATTATTGAGTGTAAGAGCCGCTGCATAACCACCGACTGCCATCATCGCACCATTGCCAAGTGATACTTGGCCGGAGTAACCAGTGAGCAAGACTATTGATGATAGTGCGATCGTATACATCGCGATCTGTGCTCCTTGATAGACCCGAAGCTCATCTACGCGATCACCGATCACAAGCAAGAGCCAACCAAGGAGGATAAAGAGCGCTATTTTTTTACGCACGGCGTGTCTTTCCTCTCGCCATAATTCCATCTGGCTTAACAAGCAAGACCACGATGAGAACTACAAATCCACCGATAAATACCAACGAGGTCCCGATGTAGTTCAAAATAAAGGTAAGGCCGATCCCAAGGACCAAGGCACCGATGACAGAGCCGACCATGCTTTCAAGACCACCGATGACCGCTGCGATAAATCCAAAGACCAGTAAGAGATCTAGCGAGTAAGGTGAGAGGAAGTTGTAGGAGGTCACTAACATCCCAGCGACTCCACCGACTCCACCGGCGATCGCCCAACCAATAGTTCTGGTCCTCGCCGTCCTGATACCCGCCAACTGCGCAATCTCGGGTGCATAGGCTGAGGCTCGAAGCGATAGGCCCAGATTTGTACGTTGAAATGTGATCGCTAATGTGATCAGAATCAAGGAGACTGTGGCGATAATCAAGACATTCAATGCTGAAAATGGAATCGTCGTCTGACCTATGGTGAAACCATCTTTCGATGCCGGTGCCGCAATTGACTTGAACTCTCCGCCCCAGATCAATCCAACGATGCTTCTTATTAATCCGAGTAGGCCCAATGTGGCGATGACTGGAGCAACTACCGCCGCAGGCCCTGAGATCGCGTGTTTAAATAAAACTCGCATGAAGAAATAATCCACTCCAGCCCCAACTAGGGCTCCAGCGATGATGGCAAAGGCCAATCCAAGCCAGAATATCTCCGATCGGCTGGCTATCTCAAAACCAATATAGGTAGAGAGCGTCGCCTGACCTGCTTGCGCAAAATTAACTACGCGAGTCGATCTCCAGACGAGTACGAGAGCAAGGGACATCAAGGCGTAAATAGATCCGGTCGATATTCCTATAAGTACGGTCTCTAATAATTTCTGCATCAATATCCCAAGTAAGCGGCTCGAAGGGCGGGGTCATTTATTAACTCACTAGCTTTACCAGAGGCGACAACCTCACCTAGGTTGATAATGATTCCTGTATCGGCGATCTCAAGAGCACTCATCGCATTCTGTTCGACTAAAACTATGGTCAGCCCTAACTTTCGACGTAGTTGATCTAGGGTGGCAAATATCTGCTCAATAACTATCGGGGCCAAGCCAAGTGAGGGCTCATCCAACAGTATTAACCTCGGTCTTGAGACTAAAGCCCTACCGATTGCCAGCATCTGTCTTTCGCCACCTGAGAGAGTGTTTGCACTCTGGCTCATCCTTTGGCCTAATATCGGGAAGAGCTCGACTACCTCTGTGATTGCAGCGTTGGTATCGCTCTTATCGCTTCGCCAGATTCCACCTAATACTAAATTCTCTCTCACACTTAGCTCAGGGATGACTGATTTGCCCTCGGATACATGGCTGATTCCACGTCGCACTAGCGCATCTGGTCTTGCTCCAAGTATTTCGCTCTTATTCCACTGCGCACTTCCAGATGAAGCCTTGTTGAGTCCAGAGAGTGCGCGAAGTAATGTGGTCTTTCCAGCTCCATTGGAACCGATCACCGCTGCAAGTTGTCCGACCTGAACTGAGAATGAGATGCCGCGCAGAGCCGCAATCGCCCCATGAGAGACGCTGAGCTCATTTACCAGCAGGCCGCTCATCCTCTGGCCTTCGATTTACTTCCAAGATAGGCCTGGATGACCGCTTGGTCTTCTCTGACCTGAGATGGGGTGCCAGAGGCGATTATCTCTCCAAAATTTAAAACATAGATTCGATCACAGACTGACATCACCACATCCATGTGATGCTCGACGATAATTATCGAGGTCGTAGATTTCAAGTTTCTAATCAAGCCATTGAGCCATTCGATATCGTGCGGCCCCAAGCCCCCTGCCGGTTCATCCAGTAATAATATCTCCGGCTCTGCAACTAGCGCCCTTGCAATAGAGACTCGCTTTGTATCTGGATATGCCAAAGTATCTGCACGCCGTGTAGCAACACCACCTACATAAACTCTTTCAAGGGCAGTCTGCACGCGCTCATTTAACGCCTTCTCATCTCGCTGGTTCGTCCCAGTAGCCGCTCTCATCAAACCTGATGTGGCGAATTTATTTGCACCAATCATCACATTGTCAAAGACGGTGAGGTCGGGAAATAATCCGACGCCTTGCAAGGTTCGAGCAATCTTTAGTTTGGCTAATGTATGGGGCTGTGGCCATTTGATTTTCCGCCCATGGAGCTCAAGTGATCCAGAGTCTGGGGTGATGATTCCGCAGAGTGCATTAAAGAGTGTGGTCTTTCCTGCGCCATTAGGACCGATGAGTCCCAAGACTTCGCCTTTTCTCAGTTCGAGGTTGACACCACTGAGAGCTTTGAGGCCACCGAAGTTTACCGAGAGGTCAGTAACGCGCAGCAGAGTGTTATCTGTCATACACCTCTCATCTCATTAGTTGGCATGTACGCTCTCCACATTTCGCATCATGATTCAAACAGCCGGAGTGTTAGTAGACATGAGGTGCGTAGATTCTAGGTACCCGAGGGCCGATTCGTGTAACTATCTCGTAGTTGATCGATGAGGATGCGCGAGCCCAGTCATCTGCGGTGTACTCACCCCGAAATCCATCCCCGAAGACTACGACCCAATCCCCTGACTGAGCCGTTGATTCTGCGCCTAAATCAACTACAAATTGATCCATAGAGACGCGACCGATGATCGGTGCGCGCGCGCCATTGATGAAAACCCCAACACCCTGTGCGATGCGTGGGATCCCATCGGCATATCCCATGGCCACGACTCCTAACGTGGTATCAACCTGAGTTATCGCCGTTGCACCATAGCCAACGGGTGAACCCGCAGTGACTTTCTTCACAAGATGGAGTTTGGCGCGCAGTTGCATGGCAGGCTTCAAACCAAGTGAGGGGCTATCACCTAGCGTTTTTATATCAGGAGTCAATCCATACATTGCGATACCTGTGCGCACCATAGTGAATGCAGCCGCGTGGTTCTTCAGTGTTGCCGCAGAGTTTGAGATGTGTTGTATCGGTGGATGAATTCCAATTGCAGCAAGATCTGAGATCATCACATTGAAGCGGTTAAGTTGATCTGTATTCTGCTTTTCACTCGGTTCATCGGCGCGAGCAAAGTGTGAAAATACTCCTACAACCTCGACCTGTGAAAAATCTAACGTTAGGAACTCTGACCACTCATCTAAAAATCCCCCGCGAGTCATTCCTGTATCAAGTTCGATATGGATACGTGCCCGAGATTTGAGCGCTGAGATCTCATTGAATGCGGCGATGCAGGCAACGGCAACATCGATATCGTGCTGACATGCTGCACGAAAATCCGATCCAGGAGGCAAGAGCCATGCCAAAATGGGAGTTTGAACTCCTTTGGTACGCAGAGCGATCGCCTCTTCCAACAGGGCAACGCCAAGCCAGTTCGCACCGTTCTTTTGAGCAATCAATCCAGTCTCAATCAAGCCGTGTCCATATGCATCGGCTTTAACCACTGCTAGTAAATCGACGCTACTCATCTCTTTGAGAAGTGCGATATTAAAGGCGATAGCTGCGCCATCGATCCGTACCTGAGCTCTGTGCTCCATTATCTGCGCTCGACTACAACCATGGCCGATGCGATTCCGGCATCGTGCGAAAGTGATAAGTGAACATCTGCGCCATCAATCAGATCGGCAATAGCGCCACGAAAGAGAAAGGCTGGCCTCCCATTTTCAAGATTAATGACCTCGGCATCATGCCAGGCCAAGTTTTTTTCAGCGCTCAGAGCCTTGGCGAGCGCCTCTTTTGCCGCAAAGCGAGCGGCAAGGGAGGCAACTGGTTTGGTGCGCTCTGCGGGGGTGAAGAGTTTCTCGCGTAAGCCTGGGGTGCGCTCTAGTGAGGATGAAAAACGCTCGATATCGACAACATCGATACCGATCCCCTCAATCATGCCGTGAAGTCTAGTGGAGTTGGCTCTTAGAGGGAACGAATCGATCTACGGCGATGACAGCAACCAGTAATGCACTACCTATGAATAGGCCTCCTAATAAATCTGAGAACCAGTGCGTATGACGTATAAGCGAGACTATACAAATAGTCAGAGAGATGCTGATAACACCTACGGTTGCAAGCCGACCTTGAAATCTATCTACCTTGGCATAGCGATAGATCAGATAAGCCAGAATCCCCCAGGACAGGACTGCATTCGATGCATGTCCACTTGGATATGACATGCCACCCGCATGGATCAGATCAAAACCATCTCTAGGTTTGGTACGCCCGAGAAATAATTTAGCAGTGCCAACTACTAGATTCAGGGCAAGAAGAGAGAGGATGGCTAGATTCAGTGGTCGCCATGTCTTGAATTTATAAGCGATAAAGATTGCAGATAAGAGAAGTACGCTCGCAGTCAAACCCCGTAGGCCCAAATCATCCAGGCGTCGCAGAGTGAACCCAGCAAATCCAGCAAACTGTGGTTTAGATTGACGATCAATCTCTTCGTCATAAGCGACGAGTGGTCCATTTGTCAGAACCTGCTGAGTGACAAGAAGAAATCCTGAGAAGAGAAGTAATGACCAGCGCAGCGCGCGATTCATCTGCTGGCGTCGATCGTGTGCGAGTTGCTGCATCATTCGACCGTAACGGATTTAGCCAAATTCCTAGGTTGATCAACATCATTTCCTCGGGCAAGGGCCATTTCATAGGCAAAGACCTGCAATGGAACGGTAGCAAGCACCGGCTGTAAAAGCGCCGAAACGACTGGTATACGGATGATGTGCTGCGCGCCCTCTACATGTACGCCATCCTGTGCAATGACTATTACACATGCTCCTCGGGCCTTGACCTCTTGGATATTACTTAACATCTTTTGATCTAAGGCATGCTCATCTGCGACAGGTAGGATCGCAATGACTGGAGTACCTTCTTCAATCAATGCAATCGGGCCATGCTTAAGTTCGCCACCAGCAAAGCCTTCAGCGTGAATATAAGCAAGCTCTTTCAATTTGAGAGCACCCTCTAAGGCGACTGGATAGCCGATATTTCGCCCAAGAAATAAAACCGTATTCTTATCGGCAAAACTACGTGTCAATGCCCGTAAAGGTTCAACCGTCTCAAGAATCATCTCGATCTTTCCTGGAAGGGCCAAGAGTTCGATATACAGGCCCTCAATTTGCTCATCGGTGAGTGCACCATTCACCTGTGCCAAGTGCAGAGCGATCAGATAAACCGCGATCATCTGAGTCAAGAGCGCCTTTGTGGATGCAACTGCTATCTCTGGACCAGCATGGGTATACAAGACTGCATCAGATTCACGTGGGATTGTCGAGGAGTGTGTGTTACAGATTGTTAAGACCCGAGCACCGGCCGCCTTTGCATGACGCACGGCCATTAAGGTATCCATAGTCTCACCTGATTGAGATATCGCAATCACGAGTGTCTCAGGAGTGATAATCGGGTCGCGATAGCGAAACTCACTTGCAATCTCTACATCGACAGGGATCTTTGACCATTTTTCAATAGCATACTTAGCAATCATGCCAGCGTGATAAGCCGTCCCACATGCGATAACAGTGATCTTCTTTAATGCACGGATCTCTTGCACACTCATACTCAACTCGTCTAGAACTATCTGCTTGTTATCACTCAAGCGACCAATCAAAGTATCGGCGACTGCCTTTGGCTGCTCGAAGATCTCTTTGAGCATAAAGTGTGCAAAACCACCCTTTTGTGCTGCACTTGCATCCCATGAGATCTCGTACTCTCGTGGAGCGATTACTGCACCATCAAGGTCGGTAATCTCAACAGTGGTTGGTGTAATCATCACAACCTCATCCTGGCCAAGCTCTATCGCACGCTTGGTGTGGTTGATGAAGGCTGCGACATCCGAGGCTAAAAAGTTCTCGCCCTCACCTAAACCCACGACAAGTGGAGAGTTACGACGCACTCCAACAATTACATCGGGATTATCGGCATGGATTGCAACCAGGGTAAATGAACCACGCAATATCTTTACCGCCTCGCGCATTGCTACCACTAGATCACCATTGTGCTCCTTGCGCAGATCACTGAGTAAATACGCCACTGACTCGGTATCGGTATCTGATGAGAACGTGTGACCTCGCTCTTGCATCGTGAGGCGCAACTGTGAGTAGTTTTCAATGATTCCATTATGGATGACCGCTAGCTTGCCATCGTTATCCACGTGAGGGTGGGCGTTACGATCGGTCGGTCCTCCATGAGTTGCCCATCGCGTATGGCCGATCCCTGAGTGCACTACGGGTAGTTTTATATCCAGAGCGTTCTCTAAATTTGCGAGCTTGCCCGCTCTCTTTTCAACGAATAATTTGCCACGAACGCCTAGCGCGATACCTGCTGAGTCATATCCACGATATTCAAGACGGCGTAGAGCTTGAATGAGGGGTGTTACGGCAGATTGTGGCCCGCAATAACCCACAATTCCGCACATCTATCTCTACCCCAGTTCGCCTTTGACTACATCGGCAAGTGATTCGGCAACTTCTTTCGCAAGGCTATCACTGGAGGCCTCCACCATGACCCGCACAAGAGCCTCAGTCCCTGATGCTCTCAACAAAACTCGCCCACTATCTCCCAAGCGCTGCTGTGCCACCTTGAGCGCCGATGAGATTGTGGCACTGTTTTCAAGTTTTTCTTTTGCCACATCTTTAACATTGATAAGGACTTGTGGAAAACGCACCATAGTTGCTGCTAACTCTTGTAGCCCTTTACCTGAGCGAACGACCTCTTGCATTAGTTGGAGTGCGGTCAATAGACCATCGCCTGTATTTGCAAGATCACGCATGATCACATGGCCAGATTGTTCGCCTCCCAAGGCGTAATCATGTGCGATCATATTTTCTAACACATATCGATCTCCCACTGGAGTGGTAATGACCTCGATGCCAGCATCTTTCATGGCACGTAGAAACCCTAAGTTGCTCATCACGGTAGCCACGACTGTATTCGATCTCAAGACTCCTCTAGATTTAAAACCTCTGGCCAAGATTGTAAGTATGTGGTCACCATCGATCTCGTTACCAGCGGCATCGATAGCTAGACATCTGTCGGCATCTCCATCGTGGGCGATACCGATATCGGCTTCCTCTCGCAATACGGCTGCACGTAGGTGCTCCATATGGGTCGATCCACAATCTTCATTGATGTTCCATCCATTGGGTTGGTTAAAGATTGCCACTACCTCAGCACCAGCTCTGCGATAAGCCTCTGGTGCTACAAATGAGGCTGCTCCATTTGCGCAATCGAGGACCACCTTCAATCCTTTGAGTGGGGTATCAACTGATGTGAGTAAGTGCTCTATATATCGCTTGGATGCACTCTCGTCGTTGAGCGCCCTACCCACTCCACGCCCGATCGGGCGCTTCCACTCTTCACCCATACGTGCCTCAATACGTGCTTCAATCAAATCATCTAACTTGCCGCCACCACGAGCGAATAATTTAATTCCATTATCTGGCATTGGATTATGTGATGCTGAAATCATCACACCTAAATCTGCCTTTGACTCGGCTACTAAGTGAGCGATGGCAGGAGTAGGTAAGACGCCAACGCGATAGACATTAATTCCTGCACTGGTCAGGCCCGCAACAACGGCCGCCTCTAAGAACTCACCCGAGGCGCGAGAATCCTGACCGACGATTGCAGTTGGCTGGTGATCTTTATTCGATGAACTCTCGACTAAGACGTGGGCGGCGGCAACTGAGACATCCAATGCGATCTCCGCGGTGAGCTCACTATTGGCTAAGCCACGGATTCCATCGGTGCCAAAGAGTGCCATCGGAACTCCTCTAATTAAATAAGAATTAGCGCTTGCTGTATTGAGAGCGCTTACGTGCCTTCTTAAGGCCGTACTTCTTACGCTCGATAACACGTGAATCACGTGATAAGAAACCAGCCTTCTTTAACGCTGGACGGTTTGCCTCTTCATCGATTTGATTAAGCGATCGTGCGACTCCAAGTCGAAGTGCACCGGCTTGACCAGATACTCCACCACCGTTGATACGAGCAAAGACGTCATACTGATCCTGCGCACCTACTGTGCGAAATGGCTCAGAGACTGACTGTTGGTGAACTTTGTTCGGAAAATAGTTCTCTAGTGTCTTACCGTTGATGATCCACTTGCCAGTTCCTGGGGTCAGACGAACGCGCGCAACTGCCTCTTTACGGCGACCTGTGCCGCCACCTGGAGCTTTGATCGCTGGGCGATTGGTTGCAGCGGCTGGAGTTGCAGATGTGTACGAGGTAGGAGCCTCATCCTCATCGATCTCTACAACAGGTGTGTTCTCTGACATGTGCATCCTTTACTTTACGATTTGTGAAACTTGTTCGAAGACGTATGGCTTTGGTGCCTGCGCTGCATGGGGGTGATCTGGACCTGCATAAACCTTGAGCTTTGAGGTGATGTCACGGCCCAGACGGTTCTTGGGGATCATTCCCTTGATCGCCTTCTCAACTGCGCGTGTTGGAAACTTTTCAATGAGCTCGCCGTAGACAGTTGAAGTCAGACCACCTGGAAAACCTGAGTGTTGGTGTGCCCACTTTTGCTTTGCCTTACTTCCAGTCAATACGATCTTCTCTGCATTGATGATGATGACGAAATCACCCATATCCATATGAGGTGCAAATGTCGGTTTGTGCTTGCCACGAAGAAGGACGGCGGCATGCGTTGCAAGACGGCCAAGGACGACATCCTGGGCATCGATGACGTGCCACTCACGCACGGCATCGCCGGCTTTAGGTGTATATGTACGCACGCTCTTGCCTACCTTCTTTTTCGGATTTTCTCTTTGAGCAACCTTTCGGATGCAGAGGAGTAAGGGTACCCGTGCAGGGGGCAGGGGTCAAAATGCCTATTCTGGCTGCTCAATTCGGGCCAAGGCTGGGATATTGAACAGTGCGAAGGCTTAGTCCACGCGCCTCAAAGACCAGAGAGTCTGGAACCCGCTCTTTATTGGCCAGCATTGATGCGATCCACTCCAGGCTATTACGTCCCTCTGCGACGCAGACAACTGCGCCGACTAAGTTGCGCACCATTGAATAGCAAAATGCATCGGCGGCGATATCGGCGATCAAATATCCCTCTTCATCTCGAATCCAATTAAAGCGCACAAGGGTTCGAACGGTAGTTGCGCCCTCACGAAACTTACAGAATGCGGCGAAATCATGATGGCCTAGCAAGAGGGCACTGGCGGCGTTGAGCAGATCAATATCTAGTGTGCGATACCAGGCCGCTACACCCAAACGAAGAAGAGGGGGTACAAGTCGATTGCCATCTAAAATCGTGTAGGAATAACTGCGCTGTGTTGCACTAAACCTGGCGTGGAAAGCAGTTGATACCAGACTAATTTTAAGGATTCGAATATCCTCATCAAGCATGCAGTTCAACTTAAAGGCTAAATCCTCGTACTCCAGCGCATCAGGGATGTCGACATGTATCACCTGCCCGCTGGCATGTACCCCTGCATCTGTGCGACCAGCAACAATGGTCTCAATCGGTACCTGAGCGATCAATGAAAGAACCTTTTCAATCTCCTCTTGGATAGTCCGTTGATCTGGCTGCTTGGCCCAACCTGAGTAATGAGTACCGTCATAGGCCAAGTCAATCCGCAAACGAAGAAACCCACTCTCTGGAAAGAGAGTGGGCTCCGACATAAGAATAGTTTTCTAAGGGGTTAAGACTTAGTTATCTTTCTCAGTTAAGACTTCAATTACTGCCATTGGAGCGTTATCGCCCTTGCGTGGCCCAATCTTTGTAATGCGTGTGTATCCACCATTGCGTGTTGCAAAGCGTGGTCCGATAACAGTGAAGAGTGTATGAACTACGCCCTTATTTGAGATTGCAGCCATGACTTGGCGACGGGCTGGAAGATCACCCTTCTTAGCGAAAGTAATTAACTTTTCAGCCAATGGACGCAGGCGCTTGGCCTTTGCCTCGGTAGTTGTGATCTTGCCATGTTCAAACAACTGCTCGGCAAGGGTTCGAAGAAGTAAGCGCTCGTGTGATGGGCCTGAACCCAGACGAGGGCCTTTACTTGGTTTTGGCATCTCTTTGTCTCCTAGGCCTGATCTGCTTCGACGAATTCATCATCAAGGGCAGCGTTGTAGTTCTGATGTTGTGTTGGATCAAATCCAAGTGGGCTGTCCTTCAAAGACATTCCCATCGAGACGAGCTTTGCCTTTACCTCATCGATTGATTTTGAACCAAAGTTACGGATATCGAGTAGATCGGCCTCGGAGCGATTGACCAACTCACCAACCGTGTGAATACCTTCGCGCTTCAAGCAGTTGTACGAGCGAACCGTGAGATCTAGATCCTCGATAGGAAGAGCAAGATCTGCTGCTAGGGCTGCATCCATGACAGATGGCCCCATCTCGATACCTTCAGCGTTCATGTTGAGTTCGCGGGCAAGACCAAAGAGTTCGACCAATGTGCGACCAGCAGATGCAACTGCATCACGTGGCTTCATTGATAGTTTGGTCTCGACATCGACAACAAGGCGATCAAAGTCCGTGCGCTGTTCAACGCGTGTGGCTTCGACCTTATATGTGACCTTCAAAACTGGTGAATAGATTGAGTCGACAGGGATCCGTCCGATTTCAGCACCTGCCTGCTTGTTTTGGACTGCAGTAACGTAACCACGGCCACGCTCAACGGTGAGTTCGATCTCAAGAGATCCCTTACCGTTCAATGTCGCCAAGTGAAGTGAGGGATTATGAACCTCAACGCCGGCTGGGACTGCTATATCGGCGCCAGTGACTGGGCCGGCACCTGATTTACGGATGTACACCACGCTTGGCTCATCATTATCTGATGAGAGCACCAAGTTCTTGATGTTCAAGACGATATCGGTCAGATCCTCTTTGACGCCCTCAAGAGTCGTGAACTCATGGAGCGCACCGGCCACGCGAATGCTGGTAACTGCCGCACCTGGGATAGATGAGAGCAATGTACGTCGCATGCTGTTGCCCAGGGTGTAGCCAAAGCCAGGCTCTAGCGGCTCGATGATGAACCGTGAACGGTTCTCTGATACTACTTCTTCACTGAGGGTGGGACGTTGTGCAATTAGCACTGCTGCTGCTCCTCTTCATTTAAGGGTGATCCACTATTTGATCTCCACATTTTTACTGCCGCCTGCATGTCCATTGAGTTTTACGTCAAGGACTTTTTCAACTACTTCGAATAAAGCTCAACGATCAACTGTTCTTGGACCTGAGTATCGATGACTGCGCGTGCAGGGACGCCGTGAATGATGATGCGCATCTGCGAACCAACGACCTCCATCCAAGCCGGTACAGCCTTCTCGCCAAGCTCTGCACTTGCCACGATGAATGGTGTGAGATCAAGGGACTTGGGTAGGACATCGATGATGTCCATCGGGGTCACACGAAAAGATGGAATATTTACTTTTTTACCATTGACCAAGAAGTGGCCGTGGCGAACCAACTGGCGTGACATATCCCGGCTTTTTGCAAAGCCTGCTCGGAACACGACGTTATCTAGGCGCGTCTCAAGCAGAACAAGGAGGTTTTCACCAGTCTTGCCCGTCTTACGATTAGCCTCTTCGTAGTAACCGCGGAACTGTCTCTCTAGAACACCATAAATACGTGCACACTTCTGCTTCTCACGCATCTGAAGTAAGTACTCAGACTCTTTGGCACGTCCTCGACCATGTTGGCCAGGAGGATACGGGCGAGATTCGATCGGGCACTTTGGTCCATCGCACTTTGAGCCCTTAAGGAAGAGCTTTACTTTTTCGCGACGGCAACGCTTGCAGTCTGCTCCGGTATAACGAGCCATGTTCTCTTCCTTCCTTAAACTCTACGAGGCTTGCATGGACGGCAGCCGTTGTGTGGAGCCGGAGTCACATCTGAGATGGCACCGACTTCCAAACCAGCGGCTTGCAGTGAACGGATTGCAGTTTCGCGTCCAGAGCCTGGGCCCTTGACGAAGACATCTACCTTCTTGAGGCCATGCTCTTGTGCGCGTCGAGCCGCGGCCTCGGCCGCTAACTGTGCTGCAAAGGGGGTCGACTTACGCGAGCCTTTGAAACCCACCTGGCCAGATGAAGACCAGGAGATGACAGCCCCCGATGGATCGGTAATAGAGATGATGGTGTTGTTGAAGGTGCTCTTGATAAAGGCTTTTCCAACGGCGATATTCTTCTTCTCTTTCTTACGAGCCTTAACCTTGCCCTTAACTGCTGGGGCGGTCTTTGTCTTAGGAGTGGCCATTACTTAGTCACCATTTTCTTACCTGCAATAGCCTTACGAGGACCTTTTCGTGTGCGGGCATTTGTGTGTGTGCGCTGACCACGAACGGGAAGTCCCTTGCGGTGACGAATGCCCTGGTAGCTCTGGATTTCAACTTTGCGACGGATGTCGCCAGAGATTTCACGGCGAAGATCGCCCTCAATCTTGAAGTTCGCCTCGATATATTCGCGAAGCTTTGCTAGCTCAGGCTCTTGTAGATCCTTAACGCGAGTATCTGGGCTAATGCCAGTTTCAGCTAATGTTTTTTGGGAGCGGGTAAGACCCATTCCAAAGATGTACGTGAGTGCGACTTCAACACGTTTTTCGCGTGGAAGATCGACACCGACAAGACGTGCCATGTATCTACCTATCTGTATCTGGAGGTCCTCCGCTGCACTGTTCTCTGGCCTTCCAGTCCAAAGGTCTTCCAGTCTCCTAGAAGTCGTACAACGAGCTTGTTACTGCTTCAATCACCGTTCGGCTCTTGAAAATTGCTGCTATTAATTAACCCTGACGTTGCTTGTGACGAAGGTTTGTACAAATGACCATGACGCGACCCCTGCGACGAATGACTTTGCACTTATCGCAAATCTTCTTGACGCTTGGATTAACCTTCATGACTTTGTACTCCCTCGTTACTTGTAACGATAAATAATTCGACCCTTTGTAAGGTCATATGGACTCATCTCCACGATCACACGGTCAGCGGTCAGAATGCGAATGTAGTTCTTTCGCATCTTTCCACTGATGTGAGCAAGGACTTTGTGTCCATTTGTTAGTTCCACACGAAACATCGCGTTGGGTAAAGCCTCAGAAACGGTGCCCTCCATCTCAATGGCACCATCTTTGCTAGCCAATATCTACCCACATCTCCGTTTTAGCCTGAAACAAGCGAAGTTGAAGTTTAGAGGGCGGGGTGGGATAAGGGAAATCGGCCTAGATGAACTACAACGGTGTAACTCAGGCCACACCTATTCACGTTTTACGCTGAAAACCGAGCTACCCAGCAAGATCGCAAGTCCTATGAATACCGCCCCCGCACCCGATGCGGCAGCGATTACTCCCGCCGCTGCCGGCACCATGAACTGACCTATTCGATTGCCCATCAAGCGAGCCGATACCGCGATAGCTCTCTCATCGGCCTGTGTTTTTTGCGAGACCAGTGACATCGTCAATGGCTGCCCGATTCCCAATGAGAACCCTGCCACGAAGACGACTGCGGCGAGTGAGAGTGGTGTCTTAGCAAACGCCATTGCCGTACACGCAAGAACTGAGATCAATGTGCTCCAGAGCAGTAATTGATAGGTGGTAAAACGCTCACTCAAACGCCCTAAAAATAGGCGCGAAAGCATGGTCGTGCCCGCTCGCAGCGCCAAGATAAATCCGACAGCATATGGTGAGAAATTATTCTCACTTCCATAGAGCGGTAAGAAAACGACAAGTACATCGGCAACGGCAGAGATTGCTAGTGAGATATAGATTGCAGCAAGAATCCCAGGTTTTCTTACTACCTTGATCGCCATCGAGTATGTCCCATCCTCATGCGCCTTGCCTACAACCGAAGGGCGTTCACGGCGCCAGCTGATGACGGGCACAAGAGCTGCAATGGATAGGACCGCGCCGAGTATGAATGCGTTCGAAGTCGACTTCGGTAAGACACCATCAGAGCCAGCGACCAAGGCTGCAAGAAGTGGCCCAGCTAAGTGACCAACAGATGCACTAAATGTGTAGTAGCCAAAGTAGCGATCATAGTTTTCGCGGGGGGTACGAAGGGCGACCATCGTCTGTCCGCCAATCATGCAGGCTAAATGGGCAATACCTGAGAGCGCGGTTGCGATTGTAAGTAGTAATAACGAATGTGCAAAAACTAAAAGTATAGAAGTCAAGATCATTGTAAAAGTTCCAGTAATGATAAATTTGCCCTCACCCAACTTCCCAACTAGTCGACCAAATTGCAGTGCAAGCAAAATAGGAAAGAGTGCATAGACTGCGGCGATAAAACCAACCTGAACAGCGTTGGCATCTAACTCCAGGGCGCGATAAGTAATCATCGGACGCAGGACATAGATCGTTGCCTGCGTTAATGTTGAGCAGAGTAGTAGTGGCTTAGCCCACGGTAAGAGTCTTTCCGATGACATATTTTATTTCTTAACTGCGAACTTTTTCTTAAAGTTCCACACTAACGGCCCAATAATGACAAGAAATAAGAGTCCATAAATAACCTTTGGAAACCCACCTGCAATCAAGATGTTCCAATCACCCTGGCTAATCTGTAGTGCCCGTTTAAAATAAAGTTCAGCCAAAGGGCCAAGAATCACACCGATAATGAGCGGGGTAATTGGCACACCAAAGCGGCGGAAGAGGAATCCAAGCAGGCCGATGGCAAGAGCTACTTGTAGATCAAATGTGGAGTTATTGAGCGCATAAGCACCCAATAAGGCGAATGTGGTGATACCGGCATAGAGATAGTGACTTGGAATCTTTAGCAGAAGTACCCAAAAGCGAATAAGCGGCAGGTTAAGTACTAGCAGTAAGAAGTTACCGATAAATAATGAGGCTATCAACCCCCAGACTATTTCGGGGTTAGTTTGAAACAACATCGGGCCAGGTTGAATATTAAAAGATTGAAATGCAACTAAGACAACGGCCGCAGTTGCAGATGTTGGTAAACCTAGAGCAAGCATTGGCACTAACACACCTGCGGCATTTGCATTATTTGCAGCCTCTGGGCCGGCAACACCTTCGATCGCACCCTTACCAAACTCACTCTTATTCTTAGAGAGAGCTTTTTCAACACCGTACGATAAAAATGTTGGAACTTCAGAGCCACCGGCTGGAACTACTCCAAGAGGAAAACCAATCGCTGTTCCGCGTAGCCAGGGCTTCCATGAGCGTTGGAAATCAGCCTTAGTCATCCAAGCCTTACCCCGTATCTCCAAGACTTGGGCCGGAACTAGTGTGTGACGGCTCGCTAAATAGAGAGCTTCACCAAGTGCAAAGATGGCAACGATTACCGTTACCGTCTCAATTCCATCGATGGCATTTAAGTTTCCAAAGGTAAGACGTAGGGCTCCAGATTGTAAATCTGCACCAATGAGTCCAATAACTAAGCCCACAGATAAGGCGACAAGGCCACGGATACGAGATGATCCAAGCAGAGTTCCAACGGTTGCAAAGGCGAGAATGATCAGTGCTAAATAACCGGCAGGCTGAATCGTTAGAGCGAGCTCGGCCATGGCTGGTGCACCAAAGGCCAGTAGTAATGTGGCTATCGTCCCTGCGACAAATGAGCCGATAGCGGCCGTTGCAAGGGCGGCACCTGCTCGCCCTGCTTTAGCCATCTTGTTGCCTTCAAGGGCGGTGATGACAGAGCCGCTTTCGCCTGGAGTATTGAGCAAAATCGAGGTTGTAGAGCCGCCGTACATTGCGCCGTAGTAAATGGCGGCAAACATAATCAATGCAGATGTTGGGTTTACCGTCATAGTTATTGGCAATAAAAGACCAATAGCCAGTGCTGGTCCGATTCCTGGCAAAACCCCGACTAGGGTCCCAAGGAAAGTCCCAAGTAGACCAAACATTAAATTAGTTGGTGTGAAGGCGGTTTGGAAACCATCTAACAACATAGCGAAATTATTTGCCATTACTAAGAATCCCTTCAAAGAAACCTGAAGGCAGATTAATATTTAAGCCTTGAGTAAAAGCAAAATAGACAATGAGTGCAAACACGGTACTGATACCTAAATCTTTCAGGGGCTTGCGAGAGCCAAAACCATATGCCACACCCCAGAAGCAGGCAATCGCTGCCACGATATAGCCTGCAATCTCGAGCAGAATGACATGTAGGGCAATCGCAGTTGAGACGATCACCATTGTCCGCAGATTCAGCGGGGTAAATGGATCTCCTGGGGCATCACCATCTGGCACACCGTAGTTACCACGCAATATATTTATAATGAGTGCCAAGCCAACGAGTGATGCAAATGCTGCAACCATATATGGAAATGTTTGAGGGCTGATTATTGAATTATCCTGTGGGATATCCATCTTTGAGGTATCCCATGCGACAAAGACTCCAAGCAAGAAGAGAGAGCCCGCAAATGCGAGCTCTCCCTTACCTTGCTTTGAGATCTTTTGAAAGATCAACTTAGATGCCAAGACCCTTCATTACTGCATTGATCTCTGGGATATGCTTTTCAAGAAATGTCTTGAAGGCATTACCTGCTGCGAACTCGTTATCCCAGTTGTTCTTTACGAGCTGTGCCTGCCATGAAGGGGATATGTGCATGATGTCGATAACCTTTATGAAGTTAAGGCGATCGGCCGCTGAAATATCGGCCGGTGCCATGATTCCACGCCAGTTTCCATAGACAAGGTCATACCCTTGGGAAGTAAAGGTCTTACCTTTGAAGCCTTTGAGGGCCTTTGCCGATGAGACACCTAGAACACGTAGTTTTCCTGAGGCGACAAAGGCGGCAAACTCAGATGAACCTGAGATTCCAACCTGGGTAGAGTTACTCAGGACCGAAGTAATGACCTCTGGCCCACCAGAGAAGACAACATAATTCAACTTAGTTGGATCGATTCCTGCTTTTTGTGCAAGTAGACCGATTACCTGATGATCGATTCCGCCCTTGCTGCCACCTGCGATAGCGACACCGTTTGGCTTAGCCTTCAAATCATCCATTAGCTGATTGAGTGTGCGGTACTTAGATGATGCCGGGACAACAATCGCATCGTATTCGCGCAAGACTTTAGCGATAGGCGTTGATGATAGAAGATTAAGTGGAGATTTATTCGAGTACATGCCACCTGTTAGTGCGATTCCAACGACCAAGGCAGCCTCAGGCTTACCCTTAATCTCCTGGAAAGCTCCAAGACCAACAGAGCCACCGGCACCTGGCTTGAATGTAGATGTGTACTCTGAGAGAAGTCCTTCGGCTTTAAGCGTGTCACTGATTGCATTACTTGTGAGTGAGTATCCACCCGCGTTAGCTGGAACTGTCCAGTCAATGTTCTTAAGAGCTTTAACGTCTTTGTACCACCACTTGTTCATTCCCTTATATGAGCCAGTTGTAACAACTAGACAGGTCAAATCTGTTCCATCTACTCCGCGACCTGCAGCGGTTTTGCCGATCGATGCCGCTGTGCAGTCATCCCCAACAGTTGCCTTGAAGGCAGGCTTAACAGCTGCATGGGAAATACCTGCGCTAGTTACGAGAAGTGAGGCAACTGCCAGTGCAGCAGCAATACGTGAAAAACTCTTCATTTAAATCTCCATCGTTTATTTCCCCGAGGGTGGGGCTGTCCAAAATCTACTCGTTATTCCATCTGATGGAAAGTCATATAGATAACAAGACGGTAACTATCGAAGCAATTCCGATATCTCCACACCAAGACGCCCCAGTTGGGCCCTACCCCCATCAACGGCAGTCAGGACGAAGGCTTTGCCATCGGGACAGATCGCATAGGAGTGTTCAAAGTGAGCACCGCGAGAGCCATCAACTGAGACCACGGTCCAATCATCGCTCAATACTTTGGTGCGCTCAGAGCCACTAGTGATCATAGGTTCGATCGCTAAAACTAATCCAGGGGTTATCTCTGGACCTTGACCCGCTTTGCCAAAGTTGAGAACGTGAGGCTCTTGGTGCATCTCTGTTCCTATGCCATGCCCGCCATACTCACGAAGGATTCCAAATGTGCCCTGCGAGTTCGTGTACTGCTCGATTGCACTACCAATATCGGTGAGCTTGGCACCATTTTCTCCCGCTGCGATACCACGCCACATGGACTCTTCACAGATATCCATGAGTCTTTGATCCTGCGCACTCACTGTTCCGACACCGATTGAAAAGGCGGCATCGCCATGCCAGCCCTCAATAATGGCACCACAGTCGATAGAGACAAGATCACCATCATTGATTATTCGTGATCCCGGAATACCATGAACGATCTCATCGTTGATCGAGATACAAATCACCGCAGGAAAGCCGTGATAATTCAAAAAATTTGATGTTGCACCGGCTCGTTTGATCACTGCGGCGGCGATCACATCCAGGGCATCGGTTCGCATCCCAACTTTGATCTCATCACGGATTACTTGGTGCATCTGGGCTACGACCAAACCGGCGCGACGCATGACCTTCAACTGATCGAGGGTTTTAATCTGAATCGGCATAAATATCGCTTAAGAATCAGCGCCGAGCGCTGATATCGCCCGTTGAGTGATCTCTTCGACACTTCCCAATGCACTCACGGTTATGAGTAGGCCCTGGCTACGATAGAAAGCGATGATGGGAGAGGTCTGCTCCTCATAGACTTCAAGACGGCGAGTGATGACCTCTATGCGATCATCTTCGCGTTGGTAGAGATCGGCTCCACATGCGGGACACTTTTCTTGTGCACTAGTGGGAAGGCCACACTCTTTACATGTGCGCCTACTGGATAAACGAGAGATGATCTGCGCGTTATCAATCGAGAGCTCAAGAACCGCTGTGAGTGGGCTATTTTTCTGCGCTAAATTGGCTCGCAGTACTTGCGCTTGAAGGACGTTGCGAGGAAACCCATCGAGAAGAAAACCCTTCTCCAGATCTGCCCCAAGAAGACGCTCTTTGACCATCTCATTTGTCACTGCATCTGGGACGAGTTCGCCACTATCCATAAAGGCTTTAGCTTTGAGACCAAGGGCAGTCCCTGCCTTCAAATTCGCCCGGAAGATATCCCCTGTCGCGATGTGTGGAATGGAGTAGTGAGCAGCCAGGAATTGTGCCTGCGTACCCTTACCAGCACCTGGTGGTCCTACCAGGACAAGGCGCATTACTTCAGGAATCCCTCATAGGAACGCTGCTGCAACTGTGACTCAATCTGCTTTGCAGTATCAAGGCCTACACCAACGACGATCAAGATAGCGGTTCCACCAAATGGGAAGTTCTGGGTTGCACCGAATATAACGAGGGCACCGATTGGAATGACTGCAACCAATGCTAGGTAGAGCGAACCAGGTGCGGTGATTCGTGAGAGTACATACTGCAGATACTCAGCGGTTGGCCGGCCTGCACGGATACCTGGGATGAATCCACCGTACTTCTTCATATTATCTGCAACCTCTTCTGGATTAAAAGTAATCGCAACGTAGAAGTAAGTGAAAAAGATAATGAGCGTGGCATAGGAGATTACGTAGATCAGATTATCTCCGTTGACAAAGTTTCGGCTTATCCATACGGCCCATGCCGCTTGAGAGTTAGTAAAGTTCACAATCAACGAGGGGATATAAAGCAGTGAAGAGGCGAAAATTACAGGGATGACACCGGCCTGGTTGACTTTGATGGGAATATAAGTGCTAGTCCCACCATATGCCTGGCGACCAACCATGCGCTTGGCGTACTGCACTGGAATACGGCGCTGAGCCTGTTCAACGAAGACCACTGCTGCAACGACCACAATTCCCACTGCCATAACGAAGAGGAAGGCGAACCATCCCTTTTGAAGTTTGATAGACCACAACTGGCTTGGAAAACCTGCAGCGATAGATGTGAAGATCAAGATAGACATACCGTTACCGACACCACGATCAGTAATGAGCTCACCTAGCCACATAATTACCGATGTTCCAGCGGTCATTACAAAGATCATTGTGATGATTCGCGACCACGATGTATCGGGGACGATTGCAAGTTCGCAGCCTGGGATTAGTCGTCCTGGTGTGCGAGCAACTGCGATCAAACCCGTCGACTGCAAGACTGCAAGACCGATCGTTAGGTAGCGTGTGTATTGGGTTAGCTTTGCAGTGCCTGACTGACCCTCCTTTTTGAGAGTCTCAAATCGAGGGATTACCACGGTAAGCAACTGAATGATGATCGAGCTAGTGATGTAAGGCATGATGCCAAGAGCAAAGACTGATAGTTGAATCAATGCTCCACCACTGAAAAGGTTGATCAGACCAAAGAGACCACCGGTCTCCTGGCCCGCCAAACATTGCTGGACGTTTCCGTAGGAGACACCAGGAGTCGGTACAACCGAGCCAAAGCGAAACAGAGCCATGATGGAGAGAGTGAAGAAGATCTTCTTACGTAGATCCGGTGTCCTAAAGGCCATCGCAAAGGCTGAAAGCATTGGTCTTCTCCTCGTTTCTCTATCTGATAAAAGTTTGGTTCAACTACAGGACGGTTGTCTTACCACCAGCGGCTGTGATTTTATCGACTGCCGAAGATGAGAATGCATGTGCGGTGACGTTTACCTTTACTTCGATATCGCCATTGCCAAGCACCTTCACCGGAAGAGAGTCACGTACTGCACCCTTTGCAATCAGATCTGCAACCGTTACATCGCCACCCTTTGGAAAGAGGGCGTTGATAGTCGAGACGTTCACTGCCTGGTACTCAATACGTGCTGGATTCTTGAAGCCGCGCAGCTTAGGAAGACGCATGACGAGAGGTAGTTGCCCACCTTCAAAGCCTGCACGAACCTGATTACGGGCACGAGTTCCCTTGCCACCACGACCTGCAGTCTTACCTTTTGATGCCTCACCGCGACCCTTACGAGTTTTGGCTTTCTTGGCACCTGGGGCTGGACGAAGATGATGAAGTTTGAGTGTCATGGTTATTCAACCTCCTCGACTTTGACTAAATGACGAACTGAGTTGACCATCCCACGGATCTCTGGACGGTCTTCTTGCACGACGACATCGTTGATGCGCTTTAAGCCCAACGAACGTAGCGTGTGGCGTTGCTCTGGTCTATTTCCGACCTTTGAGCGAATCTGAGTTACCTTCAAACGTGGCATCAGGCACCTACCGTAATCTGTGAAGCACGGATGATTGCAGCTGGTGCTACATCCTCTAATGCAAGTCCACGTCGTGCGGCAATCTGTGCCGGGCTCTCAAGCATCTTCAAAGCGGCAACGGTTGCATGAACCATGTTGATCGCATTGTTAGATCCAAGTGACTTGGTCAAAACATCTGTGATACCTGCGCACTCAAGTACTGCACGCACTGGACCACCAGCGATTACTCCAGTACCAGGGCTTGCTGGGCGAAGAAGCACTACGCCAGCTGCGGTCTCACCCTGTACTGAGTGAGGAATAGTCCCTTGGATACGCGAGACAGTGAAGAAGGATTTCTTTGCTTCTTCGACTGCCTTTGAAATCGCTTGCGGGACCTCCTTGGACTTTCCGTAGCCGATACCGACCTGCCCATTGCCATCACCGACGACAACCAGAGCGGTGAATGAGAAACGACGTCCACCCTTCACGACTTTAGATACGCGGTTGATGAATACAACGCGCTCCATGAATGGGTTCTTCTCTTTTTCACGGTCATCACGACGCTCGCGGCGTTCGCCACGACCCTTACCGGCACCTGCGCGATCATTCGAGCCAGGAGCTGCTGTAGTTGGATTAGTAGCCATTAGAACTCCAATCCATTCTCTCGTGCACCATCAGCGACTGCTGCAATGCGTCCGTGATATCTGTTGCCAGCACGATCGAAGACAACCGTTGAGACTCCAGCACTCTTAGCGCGTGTTGCAATTAATGCACCAATCGCCTTTGCCTTTGCACTCTTATCTGCCTTATCGTTTCTGAAATCTGCCTCCATTGTTGAGGCATAGGCAAGGGTCTTGCCCTGTGAGTCATCGATTACTTGAACGAACAAGTGACGCGATGAGCGTGAGACGACCAAGCGTGGACGTGATGCCGTTCCCGATACCTTCTTTCGAAGTCGGAAAGCACGACGGGCACGGGCATTTGTCGCCGAACCTTTGCGGACCTTTACACCAATAGCCATTACTTCTTACCCGTCTTTCCCTGCTTGCGGCGAACAACTTCACCTGAAATACGTAAGCCCTTGCCCTTGTATGGATCGGCCTTACGAAGCTTCTTTATCTTTGCAGCGGTCTCACCAACGACCTGCTTATCGATCCCAATGATCGCAAACTTTGTCGGTGACTCGACCTTGAATGAGATTCCATCTGGTGCAGGAAAATCAATATTGTGGCTATAGCCGAGTTGGAACTCAAGGTTCGCACCCTTCTCTGCAACTCTGTAACCAACACCGACTATCTCAATCGTTGTCGAGTATCCAGTCGTTACGCCCTCAACCATATTGGCAACCAATGTGCGAGATAGGCCGTGAAGTGCACGCGTTAGCCGCTCTTCGTTGGGACGGACAATGGTGATGACACCCTCTGTCTGTGAAACTTGAATTGGCTCTGCAACGTTGAGTGATAGTGATCCCTTCGGACCTTTCACAGAGACGCTCTGGCCTGCAATTGTGATTTCGACGCCACTAGGGACGGCGATAGGCATACGACCGATACGCGACATTATCTGATCACCATATGTAGGCGAGAACTTCTCCGCCTACGCCCTTTTTATTGGCCTGCTTGTCTGTGAGCAGTCCAGATGATGTTGAGATAATTGCAACGCCGAGCCCACCAAGAACTTTTGGCAGCGCTGTTGACTTTGCATATACGCGAAGTCCAGGCTTGCTCACACGACGCAAACCGGCGAGTGAACGCTCACGGTTTGGGCCAAATTTAAGGTCAAGAACTAAGTTCTTACCTACTCCACTCTCTGTATCTTCAACGCGATAGGTAGCGATATAACCCTCTTGTACAAGGATCGCTGCAATTCTCGCCTTGACCGATGAAGACGGCATTGAAACCGAATCATGGTAGGCAGAGTTTGCGTTGCGCAGACGCGTTAACATGTCTGCAATCGGATCTGTCATTGTCATACGTGGCCTCGTGGCCTTTCTCGAACTGGTTTCCTCGTGTGAGGACCTATCTCGTTGTTGTTAGTTGGGTGTAATTACCAGGACGACTTAGTGATACCAGGGAGTTCACCACGGTGCGCCATCTCACGAAAGCACACGCGGCAAATTCCAAATTTTTGGTAGACAGCGTGTGGACGGCCACAACGGCTGCAGCGGGTGTAGCCGCGAACCTTGAACTTTGGTTTACGGGCCGCCTTGACGACTAGTGATGTCTTTGCCATCTCTTATGCCTCCTTGAATGGAAAACCAAGGGCTTTTAAGAGCGCGTGGCCTTCTGCATCATTCTTTGCTGTAGTGACGAAGGTAATATCCATACCTCGTTGACGATCAACCTTGTCCTGTTCAATCTCTGGGAACACAACCTGCTCGGTCAGACCGAATGTGTAGTTTCCTTTTCCATCAAACTGCTTCGGCGATAGTCCACGGAAGTCGCGAATACGTGGGAGTGAGATCGAGAGCAGACGATCTGCAAACTCCCACATGCGATCTCCACGCATCGTTACGTGAGCACCGATTGGTTGATTCTCACGGAGCTTGAACTGTGCGATTGATTTACGTGACTTAGTGACCTGTGGCTTTTGACCAGTAATGGTCGCTAAGTCGCGGATTGCACCTTCGATCAACTTTGAGTCACGAGCTGCATCGCCAACACCCATGTTGACCACGATCTTGGTCAGGTTTGGAATCTGCATCACGTTTTTGTATCCGAACTGCGTCTTGAGTGCAGGGGCGATATCGCTCTTGTACCTACTCTTGAGACGGGCATCTACTTTGGTTGACATCAGATGTCCTTTCCGGTTCGACGTGAGATACGTACATTCTTACCATCGTCATCTTTGCGAACACCAAGGCGTGAGGCGTTGCCATCACTATCGGCGACCATGACATTTGAAATATGGATCGAGGCTTCAACGGTGATGATTCCGCCGACTTTGACGCCGCGATCCCCCGTTGACTCTTTTGTGTGACGCTTCTGGCGATTCACGCCCTCGATAAGGATGCGATCCCCATCAACGGATAGAACTTTTCCAGTCACGCCCTTATCTTTACCGGCGATAACCAGGACAGAGTCATCTTTCTTAATCTTTGCCATTTTTATAACACCTCCGGAGCAAGTGAGATGATCTTCATAAACTTCTTATCGCGAAGCTCGCGTGCAACCGGTCCGAAGATACGGGTCCCACGTGGCTCGCCATCGGCCTTCAAGATCACTGCGGCATTCTCATCAAATTTGATGTAGGAGCCATCGGGGCGACGACGCTCTTTGACTGTGCGAACGATGACGGCCTTAACGACCTCACCCTTCTTGACCTGTCCACCAGGGATTGCATCCTTGACTGAACATACGATGATGTCTCCGATACCGGCGTAACGGCGCTTGGTTCCACCGAGCACGCGGATACAGAGGAGCTCTTTGGCCCCTGTGTTATCTGCAACCCGTAGGCGCGACTCTTGTTGAATCATTTCTTATCCACCAACCCTTACTTAGCCTTCTCGAGAATCTCGATTAAACGCCAGCGCTTTGTCGCCGAAATTGGTCGAGTTTCCATGATGAGTACACGATCGCCCATGCCGGCAGTGTTTGCCTCGTCATGTGCCTTTAATTTGCGTGAACGTGAGAGCACCTTTGAGTACATACCGTGCTTGACACGATCTGATACCTCAACGGTGATGGTCTTATCCATCTTGTCGCTTACGACTACGCCTTCACGAACCTTGCGGAATCCGCGCTCTTCAGTAACTGTTGTCATTAGGCAGCTCCCCCGATTCCTAGTTCGCGCTCGCGAATAATTGTGTAAACGCGTGCAATCTCTTTACGCACAGCGCTCAAACGACCGTGGGTCTCAAGTTGACCAGTGGCTGCTTGGAAACGAAGGTTGAATAACTCTTCCTTCATCTCACGCACTTTGCCTGCAAGCTCTTCATCTGAGAGCTGACGTAACTCTTCTGCAGTAATAGTTGTAGTGGCCATTTATGCATCCTCACGCTTGACGACACGGCACTTCATGGGAAGTTTGTGAATTGCAAGACGCATTGCCTCATGCGCAACCGCCTCGGTTACTCCTGAGATTTCAAACATCACGCGGCCTGGCTTGACGTTTGCAATCCAAAACTCTGGTGAGCCCTTTCCTGAGCCCATACGGGTTTCAGCAGGCTTCTTGGTGAGCGGACGATCTGGATAGATATTGATCCAGACCTTTCCACCACGCTTGATATAGCGGGTCATCGCGATACGAGCCGCTTCAATCTGACGGTTGGTTACGTATGCAGGCTCAAGGGCTTGGACACCGTAATCACCAAATGCAACTGCGCTTCCACCCTTTGTCGCACCGCTGCGAGATGGATGGTGCTGCTTTCTGTGCTTCACGCGACGTGGGATCAACATATTAGTTTGCCCCCTCTTCTGGAGCCGCTGGCTTAGTAATAGTTACTTCACCACGAGGTGCACGAACTGCACGAGGACCACGACGCTCTGGCTTTGGTGCACGTGCCTGTGCCAGAGCTGTTGCTGCACGCTCTGCACGTGAACCGATGATTTCGCCCTTGTAGATCCAGACCTTTACCCCTAAACGGCCAAATGTTGTTGCCGCCTCATAGAAGCCGTAATCGATATCGGCGCGAAGAGTGTGCAATGGAACGCGACCTTCACGGTAGAACTCTGAGCGAGACATTTCAGCCCCACCAAGACGACCACCACACTGAACACGTATGCCCTGTGCTCCGGCCTTCATCGCAGATTGCATCGACTTCTTCATGGCGCGGCGGAAGGAAACACGGGCAGCTAACTGCTCAGCGATTCCCTGTGCAACGAGTTGAGCATCGATCTCTGGGTTCTTAACCTCAAGAATATTTAACTGAACCTGCTTGCCCGTTAACTTCTCAAGGCGCTGGCGCAAGGTATCGGCCTCTTGACCACGACGGCCAATAACGATTCCTGGACGGGCGGTAAAGAGATCGATACGGACACGATCACGAGTGCGCTCGATTTCAACTCGAGATACACCGGCACGCTCCATACCTTTTTGCATCATACGACGGATTTCGACATCTTCTTTGACGTAATCCTTGTACAACTTGTCTGCATACCACCGTGACTTGAACTCTGTTGTGATACCAAGACGGAAGCCGTGTGGGTTTACTTTTTGACCCATTAGTTGGACGCTCCCTTCGCATTAGATTTCTTGATATTCATAACTTTTGAACTCGTTTTTACATCGCTCACTGCAACGGAGATATGTGATGAGCGCTTCAAGATACGAAACCCGCGGCCCTGTGCACGTGGGCGAAAGCGCTTCATTGTGCGAGCCTCATCGACAAGTGCCTCGACTACCCAGAGCTCTGAGGCATCACGGATAGCAGGGTTTTTAGCCTTGGCATTTGCCACGGCGCTATTGAGAAGTGTGTACACATCGGCACCTGCAGCCTGTGGAGCAAACTTCAAGATTGAGAGAGCCTCATCGGCGCGCACTCCACGGATCAGGTTGACGATACGTCGAGCCTTTTGTGGTGTGTGGCGGATATCGCGCAGGATTGCACGAGCAATAAGAGGAGCAACTGCCGCATCCACACTTGGTGTTGGAGCAGATGTATCTGTTGTCTTAGGCAAGTTTTGCTCTCCGATCTTCAGTCTTGACGTGACCACGGAAGGTACGCGTTGGTGAGAACTCACCAAGCTTGTGTCCAACCATGGCATCGGTGATGTAAACCGGGATGTGCTTGCGACCATCGTGAACTGCGATGGTGTGTCCGATCATCGCAGGGATGATCATGGAGCGGCGTGACCAGGTTTTGATCACATTCTTTGTGTTGGCATCGTTTTGCGCATCTACCTTCTTTTGTAGATGCCCATCAACGAATGGACCCTTTTTCAGACTTCTTGGCATAAGGACTCCTACCTACCGCTTCTTATTCGATTTACGACGACGAATGATCATTGAATCTGAGGCCTTCTTCTTACGAGTACGTGCTTCAGGCTTACCCCATGGAGTCACTGGGTGACGTCCACCAGAGGTCTTACCTTCACCACCACCGTGTGGGTGATCCACTGGGTTCATAACAACTCCGCGAACGGATGGGCGCTTGCCCTTCCAGCGCATACGTCCAGCTTTTCCGTAGTTGATATTGGACTGCTCGGCATTGCCGACCTCACCAACAGTTGCACGGCAACGGACATCGACGTTGCGAATCTCACCAGATGGCAGACGTAGCTGTGCAAAGGCGCCCTCTTTAGCGACCAACTGGACAGATGCGCCAGCTGAACGGGCGAGCTTTGCTCCTCCGCCTGGGCGAAGTTCAATCGCATGAACGACGGTACCTACTGGAATGTTACGAAGTGGCAGGTTGTTTCCAGGCTTAATATCGGCCTTTGCACCATTTTCAACGGTTGCACCCTGCTCTAATTTATTTGGCGCGATGATGTAGCGCTTCTCCCCATCTGCATAATGCAAAAGAGCGATGCGTGCTGTGCGGTTTGGGTCGTACTCGATGTGAGCGACCTTTGCTGGAACACCATCTTTATCATTGCGAATAAAATCGATAAGGCGGTAGGCACGCTTGTGACCGCCGCCTTGGTGGCGAACAGTGATGCGACCTGCATTGTTACGACCACCCTTTGAGTGAATTGGGCGTATCAGTGATTTTTCAGGAGTTGAACGTGTGAGTTCAGCAAAATCTGGGACGCTTGCGCCGCGTTGACCCGGGGTCGTTGGCTTTAATTTACGAAGTGCCATGATGATCCTTTTCTCTTGGAAGTCCAGTCCTGATTAGGAGACTGGTCCTCCGAAGATGTCGATACGGTCGCCAGCTGCTACCTGCACAATTGCGCGCTTTGTGTCCTTGCGCTTTCCATCACCGAAACGGGTCTTCTTGTTCTTACCCTGACGGTTCATGGTGTTCACGCTGACTACCTTCACGCCAAATACCTTCTCAACTGCGATTTTGATCTCAGTCTTGTTGGCATCTGGTGCGACGATAAATGTGTACTTGTTCTCATCAAGTAGTGAGTAGCTCTTCTCAGAGACAACTGGAGCTACTAGAACTTCGCGGTGATCTTTCATGCTCCGACCTCACTCTCGCGTGCAACGGCCTTGACTACTTTGCGTGGCCCGGCCAGGAAATCCTTGATTGCAGACTCAGAGAAGACGACATCATCACTTTTTAGGATGTCATATGCATTCAACTGATCTGGTACTAACAGGTGCAAGTCATCGGCGTTGCGAAGAGAGCGCCAGACGAGATCCTCAGAGCGAGAGACAACTACAAGGAGATTCTTACGATCGCTGAACTGACGAACCGCTGCAATCGCCGCCTTTGTAGATGGGGCCATTGTGAGTGAATCTAGGACGTGGATACGGTTATTGCGCGCACGGTCAGAGAGGACTCCGCGAAGGGCGGCGGCGATCATCTTCTTGGGTGTACGTTGGAAATATGTGCGAGGACGAACGGCGTGAGCGGTTCCGCCACCAATTTGGTTAGGTGAACGTGAAGAGCCCTGACGGGCGCGACCTGTTCCCTTCTGCTTGAAAGGCTTCTTACCACCACCACTGACTTCTCCACGGTTCTTAGATTTCTGAGTTCCTTGGCGAGCAGCGGCAAGTTGTGCCGTCACAACTTGGTGGATGAGTGGGACATTGGTCTGTGCATCAAAGATCTCTGTTGGAAGATCAACTGATCCAACCTTTACGCCCTCTGCATTCTTTACTTCGATAGTCAGAGCCATGAGTTATGCACCTGCCTTTGAGGTTAAGGTTTCAAAGATCGCATGCTTTGCAGCAGAGCGAATGAAGACAAGTTGGCCATCTGGACCAGGAACTGATCCCTTGATGAGAAGTAAGTTGCGCTCTGCATCGACTGAGTGCACGGTTAAGTTTTGAGTTGTGACCGTCACCCCGCCCATGACACCGGCCATGCGCATTCCCTTGAATACACGACCTGGAGTCGAGCAGGCACCGATTGAGCCTGGCATGCGGTGCTTACGATCCACACCGTGAGATGAGCCAAGACCACCGAAGCCGTGGCGCTTCATAACACCAGCTGTTCCCTTACCTGTGCTTGTTCCAGTTGCATCGACGAGTTCGCCAGCGGTAAAGACCGTTGCACCGATCTCTTGTCCAACGCTGTAAGAAGTTGTATCAAGAGTGCGCAGCTCTGCAACAGATCGGCGTGGTGTCACGCCAGCTTTGGCGAAGTGGCCGGCAAGAGGCTTTGTAACCTTCTTTGGATCAACTGCGCCGAAGGCGATTTGAACCGCCGAGTAGCCATCTTTCTCAGGTGTACGAATCTGGGTCACTACACATGGACCAGCCTCAACAACGGTCACTGGGACCATCTTGTTGTTGGCATCAAAAACCTGTGTCATTCCTAGTTTCTTACCGAGGACGCCCTTGATGGAGGAGCCAGCGGCTTGAGTTGTATATGTCATCTGTCTCGTCCTTTCCTTAGAGCTTAATCTCGATGTCGACGCCAGCTGGCAAGTCAAGACGCATCAATGAGTCAACAGTCTTAGGTGTTGGATCGATGATGTCGATGAGGCGCTTATGAGTGCGCATCTCGAAGTGCTCGCGGCTGTCTTTGTACTTATGAGGAGAGCGAATAACACAGTATGTGTTCTTCTCTGTGGGTAGCGGCACTGGACCCGCGACCGTCGCACCAGTGCGCTCGACTGTCTCAACGATTTTCTTCGCTGAAGAGTCAATCACCTCATGGTCGTAGGCCTTGAGTCGAATGCGGATCTTCTGTCCCGCCATGTCCTTCTCCTCTTTCGTTTCGTACTTCGTTAATAAGTCTTTTAGTTAGCGCCGGCGGATTTTAAGCCGCCGGCGCATGAACAGATTTTTACTTCTTGATCTTCGTTACTCGACCTGCACCCACTGTGCGTCCGCCTTCACGGATAGCAAAGCGAAGGCCCTCTTCCATAGCGATTGGCTGGATGAGCGTTACTGCCATCTCAGTGTTATCGCCAGGCATGACCATCTCGGTTCCTGCAGGAAGTGTTACGACACCGGTCACGTCAGTTGTACGGAAGTAGAACTGTGGACGGTAGTTTGCGAAGAATGGGGTGTGACGCCCGCCCTCATCCTTTGACAGGATGTAAGCCGATGCATCGAACTCGGTGTGAGGTGTGATTGAGCCTGGCTTGCAGACAACCTGACCACGCTCGACATCTTCGCGCTTTAGACCACGGAGAAGGAGTCCAACGTTCTCGCCGGCTTGACCCTCATCGAGGAGCTTGCGGAACATTTCAACGCCTGTAACTGTTGTCTTCTGTGCATCTTTACGGATACCAACGATTTCAACTTCCTCGTTGACCTTCACGATGCCGCGCTCGATACGACCAGTGATAACTGTTCCACGACCTGTGATCGTGAAAACATCTTCTACTGGCATAAGGAATGGCTTCTCGGTTTCGCGAGCTGGCTGAGGGATAAATGAGTCCACTGCATCCATGAGATCAACAATCTTGGCGGCCCAAGTAGCATCTCCTTCAAGAGCCTTAAGTGCTGAGATACGAACGATTGGTGTGTCATCTCCTGGGAACTCGTACTTATTGAGAAGTTCGCGAACTTCCATTTCAACTAGTTCAAGGATCTCTTCATCATCAACCATGTCTGATTTATTGAGTGCGACAACGATTGATGGGACACCTACCTGACGGGCGAGCAGGACGTGCTCTTTTGTCTGTGGCATTGGACCATCTGTTGCTGCAACGACGAGGATTGCTCCATCCATCTGCGCAGCTCCGGTGATCATGTTCTTGATGTAGTCGGCGTGACCTGGGCAGTCAACGTGTGCGTAGTGACGCTTCTCTGTCTGGTACTCGACGTGAGCGATAGAGATTGTGATACCACGTTGACGCTCTTCTGGCGCCTTATCAATGTCAGCGAATGCAGTAGCTGCATTCAGGGTTGGAAACTTGTCGTGCAGCACCTTGGAGATCGCAGCGGTAAGGGTCGTCTTACCATGATCGATATGTCCGATGGTGCCAATGTTTACGTGCGGTTTTGTCCGCTCGAACTTTGCCTTTGCCATTCTGGTTCCTCTTTCGTTTGCTAGTGCTTCGTTATTAGGGGTTGTGCTCTTTGGTTCTAGTTTTTCAACTAGTTAGGGGGGTTTATTCGCCTCGAACTTTCGCAATGATTTCCTTCGCTACGTTGCCAGGTACTTCGGCATACGAATCGAACTCCATTGAATAGCTCGCGCGACCTTGGGTTCTAGAGCGGAGATCTCCGACATAGCCGAACATCTCTGACAATGGAACTAGCGCCCTAACAACGCGGGCACCTGACCGCTCATCCATGGCCTGGATTTGGCCACGACGACTGTTGATGTCACCGA